>Ga0209566_100363_pt1 | contig 38102 bp, 42 predicted proteins | sample Araplavi_mTSA_r2_2_FD_184287 | JGI IMG/M metagenome (GOLD analysis project Ga0209566, IMG submission 184287) | Arabidopsis root microbial communities from North Carolina, USA - plate scrape CL_Cvi_mTSA_r2 (SPAdes) (version 2) | ecosystem: Host-associated > Plants > Roots > Endosphere | place...
AGCTCCAGCGCCAATGCATCATTAAAGGTGTAGATGCCCAGAGGCTTCTTCCCGCCGCTCAGGCGCAGCGCCTCATCCAGCGTGCCCTCGATGCCGAGCTCGCCGGCATCCAGCACCGCATGAGGCGTATCAGCGCCGAAGTCTCGAATGCCTGCGGCAAAGCCTTGGATGCGCTGCTCGTTGGCGCCGAGCCCTTTGCGCCGGCCTGCATAGACGATCGCCTGGCAGCCGTTCGCCTGGAATTGCCGCACAGCTTCGTACGAAGCTTTGGCGAAATCCAGGTTGATCGCCAGCTTCACAGTTTCTTCCGGCCAGCCCCAGCCGTTAAAAATAACGAGCGGCGTCCCTTCGCCGACGATATGCTGCGTTGACTCCATGCTCATGGCCAAGCCGTGGCACACCAGCCCGTCTACACGGCGCTGCAGCAGCGACTCCAGATGGCGCTGTTCAATCTCCGGATTCATCCCTGCCGCCGAAAAAATCGATAAGTGATAGCCGAAGCGGTGCACCTTCTGCTCCAGCATTTCCGCGAACCGCCCGTAATAGCCGCCAAAGTGCGGAATAATCAGCCCGAGTTCGTACGAACGCCGGCGGCTCAGGTTCGTCGCCATCACATTGCGGCGATAGCCCAGCCTGCCCACGGCCTCCTCCACTTTGCGAATCGTCTCCGGTGCCATTGGCACCTTGCGGCGATTGAGCACATTGGAGACCGTGGCAATGGAAACGCCGGCTTCCTGGGCGACGTCGATGATCGTGGGCTGTTTCGATTTATTCATGCATAATCCCTCATTATCTTGTTGAAACGCTTCATTTATTGTATCGGTTACGAATAGTCTCCGTCAAATCGCAGCCAAGCAAAAAGCCCGGATCTCCTGCAAGGAGACCGGGCTTATAAGGTTTACACGCCTAACCATTTTTTGAACAAGTGCTTCGTTGTGTCTGCATTCAAAGCTGCGATGGAAGTCGTCAGCGGAATACCTTTCGGACAGGAGCGTACGCAGTTCTGCGAGTTACCGCAGCCTTCGATACCGCCATCTGTCATCAGCGCTTCCAGACGCTCATCTTTGTTCATCTCACCTGTTGGATGAGCATTGAACAGACGAACTTGCGAAATTGCGGAAGGACCGATAAACGAGTTCTTATCGTTCACGTTCGGGCAAGCTTCCAAGCAAACGCCGCATGTCATACATTTGGACAGTTCGTATGCCCATTGACGCTTGGACTCGGCCATACGCGGTCCAGGACCGAGATCGTACGTTCCGTCGATCGGAACCCATGCTTTTACTTTCTTCAAAGCGTTGAACATACGTCCGCGGTCGATAACAAGGTCACGCATAACAGGGAATGTGTTCATTGGCGCGATGCGGACAGGCTGTTCCAGCTTGTCGATCAGCGCGGAGCATGCTTGGCGCGGTTTGCCGTTGATCACCATGGAGCAGGCGCCGCAAACTTCTTCCAGACAGTTGGATTCCCAACATACCGGCGTTGTTTTATCGCCTTTGGAGTTCTTCGGATTCCGTTGAACCTCCATCAGACCACTAATCACGTTCATATTCGGACGGTAAGGAATTTCAAACTCCTCAGTGTAGGGTTGGGCATCTGGGCTCTCTTGACGAGTGATAATAAACTTCACTGTTTTCTGTGCAGTTTGTGTATCAGCCATGATTAATTTCCTCCCTTCTTCTTATCCGTGGAGTAATCACGTTTACGTGGCTTAATCAAAGAAACATCGATATCTTCGTAGCTGATTTTCGGGCCATCCGGTGTCCAGTCAGCGATTGTTGTTTTCATGAAGTTATCGTCATCACGTTCAGGGAAATCTGGCTTGTAGTGCGCGCCACGACTCTCGTTACGCATAAGAGCGCCGACTGTCATCGCTTCAGCAAGCTCGAACATGTTCCACAATTGACGCGTGAAAGCAACACCTTGGTTGTTCCAACGGGCTGTGTCCGTGATGTTGATATTTTTGTAGCGTTCTTTCATATCTTTAATACGGTTGATCGTATTTTCCAAACGGTCATTATAACGAACAACCGTCATGTTCGCATTCATCATATCGCCGAGTTCTTTGTGCAGCACGTACGCGTTCTCTGTACCACTGTTCATTTTGAGCAGGGACTCGTAACGGTCTTGATGACGTTTCTTCTCACGATCGAAGATGATCGAGGACGTATCGTCCGCATGCTTGGACAAGCCGCGAATGTATTCAACCGCTTTAGGACCGGAAACCATACCGTCGAAAATCGCGGATACGAGCGAGTTCGCACCCAGACGGTTAGCACCGTGATGCTGGTATTCGCACTCACCGGCAGCGAACAAGCCAGGAATGTTCGTCATCATGTTGTAATCTACCCACATACCGCCCATGGAGTAGTGAACCGCAGGGAAAATTCGCATAGGAATTTTGCGCGGGTCATCGCCCATGAATTTCTCGTAGATTTCCATGATACCGCCGAGCTTAACGTCAAGCTCTTTAGGATCTTTGTGGGAAAGATCCAGGTAAACCATGTTCTCGCCGTTGATGCCCAGCTTCTGGTCGACGCAGACGGAGAAGATTTCACGTGTCGCAATGTCACGCGGAACCAGGTTTCCGTAAGCCGGATATTTCTCTTCCAGGAAGTACCAAGGCTTACCGTCTTTGTACGTCCAGATTCGGCCGCCTTCACCACGCGCAGACTCGGACATCAAGCGCAGCTTGTCATCTCCGGGAATCGCTGTAGGGTGAATTTGAATCATTTCACCGTTCGCGTATTTAACGCCTTGCTGGTAAACGGCACTAGCCGCAGTACCTGTATTGATAACGGAGTTCGTTGTTTTACCGAAAATGATACCAGGGCCGCCAGTCGCCAGAATCACAGCGTCAGCCGGGAACGTTTGAATCTCCATGCTGCGCAGGTCTTGTGCGGCGATACCACGGCAAACGCCATCGTCATCGATAACGGAGCCCAGGAATTCCCAGTGCTCGAACTTCGTTACGAGACCTGCTGTTTCCCAACGACGTACTTGCTCGTCAAGCGCATACAGTAATTGTTGTCCAGTCGTCGCACCTGCGAACGCTGTACGGTGATATTTCGTTCCGCCGAAACGACGGAAGTCAAGCAGACCCTCTGGCGTACGGTTGAACATAACCCCCATACGGTCCATCAAGTGGATGATACCAGGAGCTGCATCACACAGCGCTTTAACTGGCGGTTGGTTAGCCAGGAAGTCCCCGCCGTATACTGTATCGTCAAAGTGCTCCCAAGTGGAGTCGCCTTCACCCTTCGTATTTACCGCACCGTTGATGCCCCCTTGAGCACACACGGAGTGCGAACGCTTAACCGGAACCAAGGAGAACAACTGAACGTGTACTCCGGCTTCCGCTGCTTTGATTGTCGCCATGAGTCCCGCAAGGCCCCCGCCGACGACGATAATTTTTGAATTAGCCACTCTACTTCACCCTCCCTTAATGCCCGGCATGCGCTTCAACAGGAAGCTGCTGGAACTCTGATCCTGTAAATGCGGTCAAAGACATGATGAACATAACCGCCATTACAACGAAAAGCGCCATCCATACAAACGAAGAAATACGCTGCGCGCGAGGGCCCACCGTGATTCCCCAGCTGACCAGGAAAGACCACATTCCGTTACAGAAATGGAACGCCGCAGATACAGTACCGATGACATAAACCGTGAACAACACAGGGTTGGTCGCGATCTCATGCATCGTCATACCGAGCGCTTGGTGCTCCACATTCCCAATCGCCACTTGAAAGCGCGTTTCAAAGAAGTGCCACGCGACAAAAAGGAACGTAATGACGCCTGTTACACGCTGCAGCAAAAACATTTGGTTACGGAAGTAACCGAATCTGCTGACATTGTTGCGCGCTTGATAGGCGACGTAGAGGCCATAAACCGCATGGTAAAGAAGCGGAAGCCAGATCCCGAAGATTTCGAGGAACAAAACCAGCGGCAATCCGTTCAGCCAATTAATCTGATCCACAAAAGCGCCATGCCCTTTTGTAGCCTCATAGTTCGTGATCAGATGCTCGATGAGAAAGAAACCCACTGGTATTACGCCAAGTAAAGAGTGGATCTTTCGAAAGTAATACGAATTACCCGTCATTGAACCAATTCCCCCCCTAAATGATAACTTCCGACATTTTCGGACAGACAAGCCCATACTATTGTACTCTCGCCGCAAACGAGCGTCAACCCAGATTCATCCACATCTATTGTGTCAATATAAACTGTTGTCTATGCAGTTCTTGACAAAAATTGTGAACAGGCAATATTGACAATTAATCAACAAGCACCGGTCCTTTGTGAACATGAGATGACATATACATCGTACCTCTTCATCGCTTATAATGGAAGTGCTGATTTTTTATAAACACTTATAACTATTTTGCATATAGAGGGAAATGGAGCTGAATCAACATGGAACTTCTGGACATATTCGCTGTCGTCGTCGAGCAGAAAAGCTTGAATAAAGCTTCCGAATTGCTCAATCTGTCGCAGCCTGCGCTTTCCCGAAAGATCATGAAGCTGGAAGAAGAACTTGGCGCGCTGCTCTTTACCCGCAAAGGCAAGCGGCTCGAATTAACGAAGGTAGGCCAGCTCTGCTATGACCACGCCTTGGAACTGCGCCATCTGGAACGCAAATTCCAGCTGGCGATCCAAATTTACAAAGCGGCCGATCAACAGGCCTCCATCACGATCGGCGCCAGCTTGACCACCTTGCAAGCGACGCTGCCGGACTTGATTACCGATTACCTGCAAGATCATCCGATGACCGAAATCAAGCTGCTGACCGGCAAAACCCATGAAGTCGTCACCATGGTCAAAGAGAAAAAAGTCGACATCGGCCTTGTAGCCTCGCTGATCAACGCTGTGGGCCTACATTGCGAACCTCTGTTCGACGATCATCTCTGCCTCGTGCTGCCGCTTGGGCACCCTTATATCGACCGGCCTCGCCTTGCGATCCACGATTTAAACGAGCTGCCGATGATCTTGTTTTCCAAAGGCACCTGGTATCGCGTGTTGATGGATGAACTGTTTCACCGCTATTCAATTTTTCCGAACGTGCAGATGGAGATCGACTCCTTTGAAGCGATTCTGCGCCTCGTCTCCACCTGCAAGACTGCGACGCTGCTGCCCAAGTCCTACCTGCGTGAAGATCTGATCGGCAATAACGAACTGATTCTTCGCGATCTGGCCGAGCTGAAGCAGACGAAGCGAACCACTTCGATTATTTACGCGGAGAGCACTTCGGATAATCCGGTTGCCATGAAGTTCATCGCGCAAGCGACAGCTTACTTTGCCGAGCATAAATAACAGAAGCCTCTATGCGCAAATTTCTATTTTGGGAAATTGCACATAGAGGCTTTTTGTCCGTATTATTGCATATATTTATACCCCACACCCCAGACGGTGCGGATACGCTTCGGTTCTTTCGGGTTCTCTTCAATTTTTTTGCGCAAATTGGCAATGTGGACATCGATCGCCCGATCCGTCACCAATGAATCAATACCGCGCACGGTCTGCAGCAGATCTTCCCGGCTGAACACCCGCCCCGGATATTTGATAAAGCATTTCATAATCTCGAATTCGGAATACGTCGTTTCAATCAAGTCGCCTTTGACCCAGATCGATCGCGTATGATGATCCAGACTGATCACACTGGGGGATTCTTCCTTTACTTGCACGGTCGCTTTCTTCGCCGCGTTGGCTAGAACCGCCGCAGGCTTGGATGCAGTGCCCGCTGGAGCGGAAGACGATTGGTAATGCTTGGATCGCCGGATTAGCGCCTGTACTCTGGCACTCATCTCATGCATGCTGAAAGGCTTGCTCAAATAATCGTCGGCGCCTGCCGTTAAAGCACTGACCCGCTCAATCACTTTATTTTTCATCGACACAACCAGGATGGGAACATTAGAGAATTCCCTGATCTGCCCGCACAAGGCAAGTCCATCGATATCAGGCAGCATGAGATCCAGCAGAATAATATCGGGCTGATATTCGCTGGCTGCTTCGAGCCCCTCTTGGCCTGACTCATAACGGACGACCTGGAATCCTTCTTCCCCTAAATACATCGACACCATATCCCCAATCACAGCGTCGTCCTCAATCACCAACACTTTATACAGGATGAGTCCACCTCATCTTTCGATGTTCCCTCGTTCGAACAAATTGATATGCCTACTATACTATACGGCCGCCGCGACAAACAAGTTGAGCAGCAGGAACGTTGGTTCACATTGTTTTGGGCGGTAACTCCAGCCCCAATTTTCTTGCGACCCCAGCGGTCGTGCCGGCCTGAAACAGGATCGTAATTAATACAGCCATGAAGGTCACGCCGGCAATCAACTCGCTGTGCGGAAGGCCCGCTCCTGCAACCATTCCGCATAATGCCGCGGGGATTACCCCGGTTTCCCGCACCCAGAACATGAACAGGATTTCATTCCATTGCCATCCCGCTTTCCGGTCAGGCAGCGCACATAGCAAAACTGTCAAAGGCCGGGCAATGAACATGAAAACAACGATGACCCCAAGACTAGCCCAGAAATGCCCGAGAATTACGGTGAAGTTAACCTGACTGCCGAGCAGAATAAAGATGAGCATGCGCATGATTACTGTTAAATTTTCCGAAAAGTGTTCCATTTCGTGCCGCTTGTCATTCATCTCCAGCTTGAATGTTTCGGCATTGCCCCAGATCAGCCCCGCCGTAAACGTCGCCATGAACCCGCTGACCCCCAGCTTTTCACCTAACATATAAGCGCCAAGTGAAGCGACAACCATCGCAATCGTCGCATAGTCTCGAAGAAATCCGAGTCTCGGATGGCCCGTCAGCCAGGTCATCACATAGCCGAAAACACCGCCAACCACCAGCCCGCCAAGCGCGGTTTTCACGAATGCCCCGGCGCCTTGGGCCAACGACACCTCTTGTGTGCCGAGGATAATCGCAATCAGTGAAAATGTCAGAATTGAACCTGTCGCATCATTGAAGGCGGACTCGCTCTCCACCGTTTCCCGCACCTTGGCGCGAATCCGCACCTGCTTGAACACCGGAATCAACGTCGCCGGGTCCGTCGAGCTGATGATCGCCCCCAGCAGCAGCGCGTAGAGCCATGGCAGATCAAGCAGCAGGTGCGCCGTAGCAGCTACCGCCCCGCAGGTCACGATGACGCCAGGCACGCTCAGCAAGCTGACGGTCAGCCACACCTGGCGCAGCCCGGCAAGCCGTATATTTCGCCCGCCGTCAAACAAAATGAGCGTCGAGCCAATGACTAAAATAAACTGATTGGTGAATGAGGTGCTGGGCTCGTCAATCCAATGAAGTCCTTGCCCGATCAGCATGCCGGCGATCAGAAACATCGCCACGTCCGGCAGCTTCAAGAAGTGAGCCGCTTTCCCAAACAGCATCCCCACAGCGAAAATGAAAATGAGCAGGATAAAAACATGTTCGATGAGAGTTGAGATTGCATGATCCATAATTCCCACTATCCGATGACTCCGTTTTCGAATTCTTCGATTTGCTCATTAGTTCCGATTATTACCATAATGTCCTTTTCATTAATGATGTCTGTGGCCGTGGGTGCAATAATGACACCGCTCTGTTTATGCAGGGCCACGATGCTGCAGCCGTACTTCGCCCGCGGATCTAGCTCTTTCAACGACTTGCCGTCAAGCGCTTTGGGCACGGAGAGTTCAGCGATCGTATAATCTTTGGAAATCTCAATATAATCCAGCAGGTTAGGCGACACCAGTTGATGCGCTACCCGCACCCCCATGTCCCGCTCCGGATAAACGACGCGGTCTACGCCGATCTTATCCAGCACTTTGCCATGAAGCTCGGAGAGCGCCTTGGCCACAACCGTTTTCACACCTAAGTCCTTCAAAACCAGCGCAACCATGATACTGGATTGGATATCGTCGCCAATCGCGACGACCGCACAGTCAAAGTTGCGGATGCCCAGCGATTTTAGCACATTTTCATCCGTCGCATCCGCCACAACCGCATGAGTCAATTCGTCGCTGAGTTCATCCACAACTTCCCCATCCAGATCGATCCCCAGGACCTCATTTCCCAAGTTCGCAAGCTCCCTCGATACACTGGATCCGAAACGCCCCAAACCAATAACCACATACTGTTTACCCATTCCTCTGTCTCCTTAACCAATGGTGATTTTACCCTCCGGGTACCTGAATAGATCTTTCTCCTGCTTCGGCTGCAGCGCGTAAGCGAGTGTGATCGGCCCTAGCCGCCCTGCGAACATCGTCAGGCTAAGCATGATTTTTCCGAATGTCGTTAGATCCGGCGTAAGCCCCATTGTCAATCCGGCTGTCCCGAATGCTGACGTTACTTCAAATAAAATTTGCAGGAAACGCGCATCTTCCGTCGTTGACAGCAGCATCGAGACGAGGATCACCAGGATCAACGCGAACATGGAGAGCGTGATCGCTTTGAGAATGCGGTCCTTAGCCAGCCGGAAGCGGAACATAACGATCTCCTCCTTGCCTCGCAGCAGGGTCACGATGGCCCCGACCAAAATAGTGAACGTCGTCGTCTTGATCCCGCCTCCCGTCGATCCCGGCGAAGCCCCGATGAACATGAGCAGCACGATGAAAAATTGCGAGGCTTGACGCATCGCCCCGATATCCAGTGTGTTGTGTCCGGCTGTTCGCGGAGCAACCGATTGGAAGAAGGAGGCGAGAATTTTGCCCCCGATTTGAAGATGACCCAGTGTCTTCGTATTCGTATATTCAAAGATAAAGATGACAATCGCCCCGAACACAATCAGGAACCCGGTCATGCTGAGCACAACCTTTGTATGTAAAGATAGCTTCTTCGTCTTCTTGTAATCCATGACATCCGCCATGACGATAAAGCCGATTCCCCCCATCACGATGAGCGCCATCCCCACAACGTTGACAACCAAATCATTGACATAGCCGGTAAAAGAGACAAAAGGAGCTTGAGCCGTGCCGAACAGATCAAACCCGGCATTATTAAACAACGAAATCGCATGCCAGATGCCAAAATAAAATGCTTTGGACAACTCCATATCGAGTGACCAACGAATGGTAAAAATGATTGCAGCTGCGGCTTCAATGCTGACAGAATAAATGATGACTTTGCGGATTAGCCGCACAATGCCTTCCATACTGCCTTGATTCAGAGCTTCCTGGAGAATAAGCCGTTCTTTCAACGTAATCTTCTTACGGAAAACAAAAGCGATCAACGTTGCCATCGTCATAAAGCCCAAGCCGCCAATCTGGATTAAGCAGACGATCACAATCTGACCGAACATCGTAAAGCTGCTTCCTGTATCCATGACTTCAAGACCTGTTACACAAGCGGCCGAGGTTGCCGTAAATAACGCGTCGATGAAGCGCAGCGAGTGGCCTGATGTCGAAGCGATCGGAAGCGTTAACAATCCGGCGCCGATTACAATGATCGCAGCAAAACCCAGAACAAGCGTTTGCGGCGGAGTCAACTGCCAGATGCTTGATTTCTTCTTCATACGGCCCCCTTTACACGAGAAAAAGACACTGGAAACCCAATGCCTGTTCGATGTGTTCCTCGCTTTAAGGCTACGAGGTAAGCTGTCCCTAACATAAGGTTTCCCCGTTTACTGATCGAAATTCGGCTTTTTATTCAATTGCCATGCATATATTATTGAATACGTGGATAAACAACGCCCGTTTCAACAAATTGGCATTATGATCCGAGCTATTTAGCAGTATTTCGAACGTTTTCGCCGAAATTGGTTTTCTTTGTAAACTGTGATAATTTAAATGTAACTGTATGTTGAAGGGGACAGCTGAATGATTCAATTGAAAATGAACCGCTTCCTGGTCTTGCTTGCGGTCATTGGCATCGCGCTCTATGCGACCATTACCGCCCTATACGGTCTTCACGGGGAAGACACGGCTCCTGCGGACAATCCATCGATTACAAAGCAGCAAGCGGCCCAGCGAGCCGCTCAATTCGTACAGGAACGGTTCGGCATCCATGATCCGCGAACGTTCGTCGTCTATCAATCCGAAAAAGAACGCAGCGGCTACTTGCAAAAAGAACAGCTTACAGATGTTTACGAGCAAAAATACGGAGAAAAGTTCCCTATCGACTTCTATCAGGTGCGCGTCGTGGACCAAGCCTCGGACCGCCGTTTCGATATCGAAGTCAACTATCGCAACTCGCAGATTATCGGTTGGAACCAAATCTCTGCGATCTCGGCCTCCATGAACAAGCAGAAGGCTGACATTATGGCGAAGGAGGAGCTGCGCAAGCAGGGGTGGAATCCGGACGATTTTGTTCAGGTGAATAAGCCCGCTACTTCAAAGAATCAACGCACGACGCTTGTTTATGAAAAGCAAGGCAATGCCGACGCAATCGGGCAGGCGCGCTTGCAAGTGCAAATGAATTTCGATAATCAATCGATTATCGGCTTCAGCTCTCTTTTCATCTTACCTGCATCCTACCAAACCTGGCTGGATCAGCAGGATAACTCGGCCTCCGTGATGACGTGGGTTTCGATGGGGTTCACATCGCTGATGTCGCTGGCAGCGGCCATCTACATCATCATGCACCGGAAACGCGTTGATTTTCGCCGGGGACTGCTCTTGACGGTCATTTTCATTGTGATTTATATCATCAACAACATCAATATGTATCCGGCCTACAAGTCTATGGCCGGGGCGTCCAATGAAGGGCTGCCGATGCTGCTTGCCGCCTTGTTCATGAACGCCGTGACGATGCTCCTCGGCTTCTCACTCTACTTGGCGCTGGCAGCAGGCAGCGACTGGTGGGAGCAAAGCGGCTGGCAGCCATGGCCTTCCTGGCGTGAGCGCCGGTTTGGCGATGAAGTCTGGCGGGGGATGGGACGCGGCTATTTACTGGCCCTCTTTATTTTAGGCGTTCAGCAAGTGCTATTTTATTGGGGCGAAACGCAATTTGACGTCTGGTCTGTCAATGATCCGTCGGATTCCGTGCTTAACATGCTGGAACCCCGGTTATTTCCGCTCATGGCCTGGGTCGCCGCTATCTCCGAAGAAGCCACTTTCCGGCTGCTGGGAATTATGCTGTTCAAACGAATATTCCGCAACAATTTCATCGCTGTGTTGATCCCAAGCATCATTTGGGCCGCCAGCCATACGCAGTATCCGATCTATCCTGTTTATACAAGGCTCGTTGAAGTTACCGTTATCGGCATTATTCTCGGTTATGTATTTCTCAAATACGGTTTTATTACAGCCATGTTCGCGCATGCTTGCATGGACAGCATCCTGATGGGGATGTCCTTATTCTCGCTCGGTTATGTCAGTGATGCGATCGCCGGCGCCTTCTACATCCTGCTGCCAGCTCTGATTGCCCTGCTGATCTCCTGGATGCACAAAAGGCGGGGCCCCCTTATTCCTGGGGAGCCGCCGCCTCGCCTTGAAGCGCTTTGAGAATTTCACTTGCTAATTTCTCACCAATACCTAGAGGCTTGAAGTCCTGGACTTCGGCCTCTTTCATTTTGCGTACCGAGCCAAAATGCTTCAGCAGCGCCTTACGCCGCTTCTCGCCAATCCCTGGAATGGCATCCAGCTGCGAGGTAATCATAGACTTGGCGCGGGTCTCGCGATGGAACGTGATCGCGAACCGGTGCACCTCGTCCTGGATACGCTGCAGCAGGTAAAACTCCTGGCTGTCGCGCGGCAGCGGGATCACTTCCGCCGGATCGCCCATCAGCAGCTGTGCGGTTTTATGCTTCGCATCCTTGACGAGACCACAGACTGGAATGAATAAGCCAAGCTCGTTTTCCAGTACGTCAATCGCGCCGGATATTTGCCCTTTACCGCCATCGACAACAATCAAATCCGGCATAATCAGATTATCCTTCAGCACGCGCTCGTATCTGCGGCGAATGACTTCGCGCATCGTTTCGTAATCGTCAGGTCCTTGCACCGTCTTGACCTTATACTTGCGGTATTCTTTGCGATCCGGCTTCCCGTCGACGAAAACGACCATGGCCGATACCGGATTCGTTCCTTGAATATTCGAGTTATCGAACGCCTCGATGCGGCGGATCGTGCCGGTGCCCAGCCATTGGCCGAGATTTTCCACGGCCTTGACTGTACGGCGCTCGTCCCGCTCCAGGAGGCGGAACTTCTCTTCAAGCGCATTGCGGGCATTGTCTTTGGCCATATCGACCATCTGCTTCTTCAATCCGCGCTGCGGGAACAGCACCTTCACCTTCAGCCAAGATTCCAGCGCTTCGCGCACATCCTTCTCCTCGGCTTCCTCATGAATAGCCACCGGCTCGTCGACAGCTTGGTTCGGTGCCGCTTCCGATTGCGGCGCGGTCGCAGTTGCCGCTTCTGTTACGGCTGCCGCTGCAGGCATGCCCGGCAGGAAAATCTCTTTCGGCAGGGCTGGATTGTCACTGTAGACCTGCATCACATAAGTGATGAAATCACTGTATTCATCCCCGTAATAAGGGAATAAAGAGACATGCCGCTCGATAAGCTTGCCCTGTCTCATGTACTGGATGTGCACTGCCATCCAGCCTTTGTCGACGGCATAGCCGAAGACGTCGCGGTCGACGGCATCGTTCGTCGTGATCTTCTGCTTCTCCATCACGGCGTCGATGTTTATAATATGGTCGCGCAGCTCCTTGGCGCGCTCAAAATTCAATTCCTCCGCTGCGGCTTGCATCTTGGCCGTCAGCTCTTCTTTAATATCATCGTGTCCCCCGTTCAGGAAACGGGTGATTTGCTGCACCATCCGCTCGTTCGTCTCCGCGGATACGTCATGCACGCAAGGCGCCAGACATTGCCCGATATGATAATAGAGACATACTTTATCGGGCATCGTCCGGCACTTGCGGAGCGGATACAAGCGGTCCAGCAGCTTCTTCGTCTGCTGGGCCGCGAAGGCGTTCGGATAAGGGCCGAAGTACTTCCCCTTATCCTTCACCACCCGCCGCGTCACTTCCAGACGCGGCTGCTCTTCATGTGTAATTTTGATATACGGGAACGTCTTGTCATCTTTGAGCAACACGTTGTAGCGTGGATAATGCTGCTTAATCAGGTTGCATTCGAGAATTAGCGCTTCCATATTACTGGAAGTAATAATATATTCAAAGTCGCGGATTTCGCTGACTAACCGTTGCGTCTTCGCGCCATGGCTGCCTGTAAAATAAGAGCGCACGCGATTTTTCAAAACCTTCGCCTTGCCCACATAAATGATCGTGCCTTCGCGATTCTTCATCAAATAGCAGCCAGGCTTATCCGGAAGCAGTGACAGTTTATGACGTATCACTTCCAGGCTCGCTTCCCGCGCCGCTGCATCTTCATGTTCGATCACGGCCTTCACTCCTTCCCGTTAACAACAAAAAAACTCTTTCTCAGCATAGCAGAAAAAGAGTTTTTTCTAAAGGAGTTTTGCCGGAAGCAAAACTCCAATCTTTTGTCAATTATTGATGACGGGATACTACGTTTTTCAGAGCGTCTTTGGATTGGAAACCAACCACTTTATCCACAGGCTGTCCGTCTTTGAATACGATCAGCGTAGGAATGCTCATCACGCCAAAGCGAGCAGCAGACTCCGGATTGTCGTCCACGTTTACTTTTGCGATTTTCAAAGATCCTACTTCTTTATCCAGTTCTTCCAAGACTGGAGCGATCATTTTGCAAGGTCCGCACCAAGGAGCCCAGAAGTCCACCAATACTGTACCTTCACTTTCAACTTCAGCTTTAAAGCTGCTATCGGAAACATTCACGATTGCCATGATAGTTCCTCCTTCTTAAACATAGAATTTATAACATCAAGTAGATCAATGGCTACTGATGAGTCAACATGTAAAGTATACCACATTAGCAGGTCATTTCAACCGAGCCACAAGCTAGTGAAATGCTGGCATCCAGTTAGACGTGCGAACGTGTGTCCGCGGGTGCGCCTTGCCGTTTTTGCTGCTCAATGTACGCAATCCGGTCTTTCAGATTCGCTTGCAGCAGCTTCAGCATCTCCATTTGCTGTTCGATTTCTTTCAGCTTCTCCGTGTATAAAGGCAGCAAGTCGTCGCATAAAGACTCCTGATTCTTCATGACACAATTGAGAAAGCTCTCAATCTGCTCCGTTGTAAAGCCCAAGCTTAGGTAAAACTGGATCGTTTTAACCCGTTCCACAACCATTTGGTTAAACACCCGATATCCGTTTTCCTCACGCTCCGTCGTAATCAAACCCTTTTGCTCATAGTAACGCAAGGAACGGATACTGGCGCCGGTAAGCTTGGATAACTCACTAATCCGCATGGCATTCACCTTATCTTCCTGATCTCATCGTAGTGATCTATCGAGAATGATTTCATTTTAAACTATAACACTAATGTCATAGTCAAGTGTTTTTTGAATGTTCCGCAGCTATCTTGCATAAGCTCTTGGCATAGTGTTTGCATAATTGTCAAAAAAGCCACATGGACGTGCTTTACAACTTTCGACGAATTTGGTTATACTAAGCTTAAACTTATTCTAACGACGGACGTTAGGGGGTAACCAATATGAGCGATCCTAAGCATCCTGAGCTACACGTATACGAAGAGCCGCGCAACGACTCTCTCGATGTCGGCATGGGCTTCGGCGTATTTTTCGGAATTTTGTTAGTTGTAGCGATCATTGCAACAATTATTCAAGTGATGAGATAATTGAACATGTGAGCGAGAGCTGCTTTGCACGAACGCGAAGCAGTTCTTTTTCTAATCGGCTGTGAAGCATAAGCCGCTTTTCCAGATGAGTCTGTCTGGGGGAGCGGCTTTTTTATTTGGGGAAAGGGGACGATGGCCTGGGGATTTACTTGAAAAAGATTACAAAACTTACATGCAGTGTCATCTTGGGACACGCAAGGGAGAGCGCCTTCGCAGGCTGAAAGACCGGCGTGGCCATGCCAAACAGCTATTCCTCAGGCAGATCTGGTGGATTCACCCCTGCGGCCGTGCGACTGTGGGAGACGCTGCCTGGGGTGTGGGCACGGGGTGCGCGGCGGAAATTGTTGCTTTTTTGCACACTTGTATGCTCGTTTACTTGTTAGTGTTAGTTCTTCCTCCGTCCGCTTGTCAGTTAAGTTTGCTGATTATGGATCACTGACCGGACCTGTCGAGTAAATGGTGTGTGGCTTGTCATGTTCACTCACATCGTCAAGTCTAACCCGACATCCCGCTCCCTAATTCACACACAAGAAACAAAACAAGCCGCACACCCAAGGTGTGCGGCTCGCTACTTTCAGCCCCCGCGCTTATTCCTGCCATTCACGGGGACAACGTGGACGAACGGGCGGATCCGGTCCATGATCCGCTGCCCTTTATACTCTTCATCACCATCTTTGTTGGTGAAGCTGAAATGCTTCTCGAGCCCGTCCAGCTCGTAATTGGAAGTAAAGAATGTCGGCTTCCGATTCATCCGATAGTTCAGGATCGCGCCAATAACATGATCCCTCAGCCATGGATTCAAATTCTCCGCGCCGATATCGTCAAAGACGAGCAGATCCGTTTCCTTCAGCAGATCAACGGTTTCCTTCAGCTTATGCGGCTCCTGGAACATGCCTTTCAAATCCTCAGCAAAGTCAGGCATGTACACAATCGCTCCCGTCATGCCGACTTTGGCCAGCTGGTACAGCATGTAGCCCATCAAGAACGTTTTGCCCGTTCCAAAAGAACCGGACAAATACAGCCCTTTCGTCTGCAGCCCTTCCTCGATTGTCAGGTTGACGTAGTCATTGATCTGCATGACGGCTTTGGCCCGGTCCAGATCGACTTCGAGGATGTCACCGAACGAGTAGCTGCGCGAAATCATCCGCGGATCGACGTGGAATGTGCGAATCCGGCTGCTGATCGCATCCTGCATCTGCTTGGCCACGAACTTTTTGCAAGCCACCTTCTCTTCATGTATAAAAGAAGCCCCATTAACCGATTCCGCCGCCAGTATCGTGTAATGGCCGGTCATATCGTTCGGACAAAGGTCTAAACCCGGACAGTTCGAGCAGGTTTTATACTCGTTGACATGCTGATACAGCTTATTCATATTGATTTTGATTGTATGATCATCAAGAAACGGGTATTTCTGACGGAACTTTTGAATCAAAGGATCCTGCATAACAAGCCGAATCTTTTCCTCTGCATTCTTTCTCCATTCCGAACTCGGCATTGCTTTCAGCAACTGAGACAAGGATTCCATCAAAATGCCACCTCCTGGCTTTAGCTTTTACGGTTAAATCGTTCATCGAGCTTCTGGGCCATGCGTCTTGCCGCCTCAAGCTCTTCATCGGTCAAGCGGGATGACGCCGCTTTGCCCTCATCCGGCACCACAATCGGAATGTGCGGCTTCTGCGTCTTGCCTTGACGTCCGCGTGTTACCGCGCCGCCGCCTGCCTTGGCCGCTTCTACCTTGGAAGCCGCTTTCTGTTTATAGCTGATTTTCTCACGCACGTATTCAACGGCTTGTTCATATGTCGCAATTTGCTTGCCAAGCATATCGGAAGCCACTGCTTCAATCGATGACTTAGCCCAGGAGCGGCGATCGATGTGCAAATAATGAATCAGCACATTAATCACTTCTTCCTTTAATTTATAATTCAAATCGATTTTCTCGAAAATATTAAGTACACCGTCCGGGATCGATCCCTGCGTGAAAAACATTTTCAATACGGCCGTGTATGGCTCATTGCGCAAAATATAATTATATTGATGATCCGTGCATTCACCGCGCAGCTGCTGCGGCACCTCCAGGTAGAACTGCATCTCTACTGATTTATCTGTAGAAGCCTCGGCACCTTGTTCAGTTTCTTCGCCGCGAGCCAGCACCCGCTCACGCTCTTCATCGCGCTTCTTGCTTTGCCTGTAGAACAGATTCGCGTTGTACTGCAACAGATCCATCTGCAGTTCGCCTTCTTCGGAGAACACCCCGTCCTCATCCAATAAGCGGCACGTTTCTTGAAGCGATAATTGATATTTCTTGGCCACAATATTGATGGCCGCCATCTGTTCGGGCGCATGCTTGAGCGCCTCCACGAAGACCCGGTTGTTCGCGCCGCGCGGGAACCTCATAATGATGTCGGCATATTGGAAGCCTTTCGTCGTTACATCCAGCCTGCCCTCGCCGTTCTGCTTGGACGCGGAGGCTTCATAGAGTGCCTGCTCCAGCTCGTAATCAATGACCTGTGTATTCAGACGGAACAGATCGTAGAAAGGCACTGACAGGTCCTCTGAGTTCGCATCGCGGCACTCTTCCGGCTCGGGAGACAGCAATTCTTCCCGTAAGGACAGCAGCATGAACTTCCCGACCTTATCGCGAAGCAGCAGTGTCAAATGCTGGTTGCGGAAAAACTCGTTCGGTCCCAGCGGCGGAAACAGCACATATTCGAAGATGTAATCCTCCTCATCCGGCAGAAACTTACGGCTCGTCTGCATCAGCCCGATCGCCTCGAGTTTAGAGGACTGCTCAATCAAATATTTGCGGCCGCGCTCTCCCTGCTCCAGCTCCAACAGCAAGAACAGCTTGCGCTGCTGCTCCAGCGGCGAATAACCTACTCTATCAGCGCTGATCTGCTGGTAGAGAACTTGATAGAGACTTGTCGCATAGCCGCCTATCATTGGCTGATACATCATCGCCAACATTTTATAATCCAGGCTGCTCAAGGAAAAGTCCCGGCTTACACAGAAGCGGTGATTTTCCGTAAAGTGCAGCATATTCGTCATTCGCATTCTATTCCAGCACCATCCTGACCTATCCGTTCTAGCCCAGCCTTTTCAGCCACACTCTATCAGTCTACCACAAAAATCGACATGCTGGGATGCATCGGCGGAAAGATAATTTTTCCTGAAAAAAAATCGCCAACCTGATGGCTGGCGCGTGTTGAATCCTCATATTGTTGCAAATGTTTAGAACATTTTGAAGCCTTTAATTCGCAGTGCTTTAATCGCCGATCCACTCAAAATCGCCCCGGCAAAACCGCCGATCGCCGGCACAATATCCACAATCGTAAACCCTGTGTCACTGGATAAGAAGGAAGCCGTTCCCATATAACCATAAATAATAACGCCGATGATCAATACAATATAAGCGTACAGCGGAAACCAGGTTGTTTTCATCAGCATATTCAAAATAAAGCCCAGTCCAAAAAACAAAACCATCATGAGGACCGTGGCAATAATCATCTGTAACAAAACATTCTCCTCCTATTGTCGAAACGATTTCGAAACTATTCAAAACTATGAAGCTCTCTTCACTTCGTCGAAAATGGTCTGACCATTATGTATATTTACATTTTAAAACACCTGCAGGCGCAGGTAAAGTGTCCACATGTTGAACATTTGCATCGTCACCCATTGTTCATTTGCCCTTTCTCCATGAATTGGATACAATGTAGTGGATATTAGCCATGAATGGAGGATTTTTCTCATGAGTGAAGCCGTACAAACACTGGAAGGCTGGTATGCGCTCCATGACTTCCGTCTTATCGATTGGAATGCCTGGAATGCCGCAACGCCTCAAGAACGCAAGCACGCTCTCGATGAGCTGAATACATTTCTAACCCAGTGGCAGCAAGTTGAAAATGACAAGTTAGGCAGCACAGCCGTTTATAGCATTGTAGGCCAAAAAGCCGACTTTGTATTCATGCAGCTGCGTGAAACTTTGGAAGAACTGAACGAACTCGAAACAGCTTTTAATAAATCCAGCTTTGCCGCATTTACAATTCCAGTCTATTCGTACGTTTCGATCGTCGAGCTTAGCGCTTACTTGGCCAAGCCTGGCGTCAATCCAGCCGATGACCCTGAGCTTCAAGCGCGTCTGAAGCCGATTCTGCCTAAGGCGAAGCACATCTGCTTCTACCCGATGAACAAACGCCGTGAGGGCAATGACAACTGGTACATGCTCCCTACGGAAGACCGGAAGAACATGATGCGCAGTCATGGCATGATCGGACGCTCCTACGCGGGCAAAGTGAAACAAATCATTACCGGTTCCGTCGGATTGGACGACTGGGAATGGGGCGTAACGCTCTTCTCCGAAGACCCGCTTCAGTTCAAGAAGCTTGTTTACGAAATGCGTTTCGATGAAGTCAGCGCACGTTACGGCGAATTCGGTGACTTCTATGTCGGCAACCTGCTGACTCCAGAGAAGTTCGCGAAGATGCTGCAAATTTAATCGCATTGCAAAAAGGAAGCTGACTCTATGAGCCAAGCTTCCTTTTTTTTATGATTAATCCTCTTCATCGTCATCGCGCAAGGCAGCCGCCAGCTCAGCTTCCATCTGCGCCTTGCGGGCCAAATAAGCTTCCGTGTCACGGTCGCGTTGGCGCCCTTTTTCCTTGAGCCGCTCAATGGCTGGCAAGATGAGGATGTCTATTTCTTTTTGGATAACAGCCACGTGATCGTATCGCTTCTCATTCTCCAGGAAATGGCCGACCTCAATCAAGGCATTATAGCGATCCAGTTCATCCCGGGTAAGAAGTCCTCTTACTTGGACACTGCAGTGCCGCATTGGCGATTCCCCCGATACTTAGGATGCTAGAAGCGGCCTTTACGGATCACCAACGGAATACCGCCAATAATGTAAAGGTAGCGCATGTCTACGATTTTCTTCATAATAGCCGCAACATTGCCTTTCAGCTTGCGGGAACCGACGATACCGATCGCCTGCCCTTTACCCAATGAAGCAACAGTTCCCTTGTTGGAGAACTTGAACGTCTTCATTTGGGATCCGCGGATCGATGCGATCAAGTTATGAGCAACAGCTTCGCCCTGCTGCATCGCGATTTGCGCTGTTGGCGGGAACGGTCTGCCTTCGTCATTCATGACGATGGAACAGTCGCCTACAACATAGATGTTATCGAATTGCGGTGCGCGCAAGTATTCGTCAACTTTGATTCTGCCGCGCATCGTTTCAAATCCGGCTTCTTCGAGCATGTGATTACCGCGGATACCACCCGTCCATACTACTGTAGCCGCTTTAATGAACTCATCGCCAGCGATCAGCACGCCTTCCGGTGTGCACTCTTTAATCGCCGTGCCGATTTTGAACGTGATGCCTTTATCTTCGAGGATTTTCATCGCGTATTCGACCAACTCAGGGTCAAAGCCTGGAAGAGCCGTCGGCGCCGCTTCAATATTATAGATTTTGACCAGGGAAGGATCCACGTCAAATTCTTTGCAAAGCTCAGGAACGCGGTCCGCCAACTCGCCGATAAACTCAATACCGGTAAAGCCGGCGCCGCCGATTACAAAGGTCAAATAATCTTTGCGCTCAGGCTCGCGTTTATATTTAGCAAATTGATATTCGATATGCTCACGGATGAAACGCACGCTGTTGATGCTGCGGATGTTCATCGCGTATTCTTTCAATCCAGGGATACCAAAGGTTTCAGCTTCGCCGCCAAGACCGATGACCAAGTAATCATAGGATAATGTGCCGTCTTCCAGAATAACCTTTTTCTCGTGAGGGCGAATTTGTGTCACTGTTGATTTCACAAAGTCCACTTTGAATTCGTCGATCAATTTCAAAATGTTCACGCGTGCATTCTCAGGGTTATCTGTGCCTGCTGCAGGCATATGAAGATGGGTTGTAATATAATGATAGTCGTGTTTATTAACGAGGGTTACATCAGCTTCATTATAATTTAATTCCTTTTGCAGGCGAATAGCTGCCAGGATCCCGCCGTAACCGGCACCTAAGATGACGATTCTTGGTATTCTGCTCATGGCTCTCTCACTTCCATATCCATTTTATTTCTCTATCTTGTGAAAAATTACACAAACGGCTTCAAATTAGCAATTCTACACTTAGTTTGTACGTTACAGAAGTGATTTATGATGCAAGAAAGCTGATAAAAATCACAACATTCGAAAAGATTCTCCATGATATAATATAATGTTCATAAGTAAATATCAAGTGCTATTTTGCCTTAAAATGGGGCTTGTTGGCGATTCTCCGCGCCTCCCATTCCGTTAACCAAACATCTCATATTCATGGATGAAATATTTAAAGAAATCACACTTTTCTGTTTCTTTCGATAAGCCAGCCGTTTATAATGTAGGAATGGTTAGGAAATTGCTGGCTGTAACAAATTTACATCGGAGGAGATTTTCAAATGAGTGAGAGAGAAATCAGTCAAGATGTTGTAGACATTATTGTCATCGGTGGCGGCCCAGCAGGGATGTTCGCGTCATTCTATGCAGGCATGCGGCAAGCTTCCGTTAGAATTATTGAAAGTATGCCCCAGCTTGGCGGCCAACTTGCGGCGTTGTATCCGGAGAAATACATCTATGATGTAGCCGGCTTCCCTAAAGTAACGGCTCAAGAGCTTGTGAATAACTTGCTCGGCCAAATGAAGCACTTCCCTATCGATGTTCGTTTGGAAGAGAAGGTGCACCAAGTGAACAAGAAGGAAGAGCGTCTCTTCGAAGTCACCACGGGTAAAGGCATTCACTACGGCCGTGCCGTTGTCATTTCCGGTGGCGTTGGCGCCTTCGAGCCGCGTCGTCTTGAACTGCCGGAAGCTCCTCAATTTGAGAAAAAGAATCTCCATTACTTCGTAAGCGACCTGAACGCTTTTGCCGGTCAAAAAGTTCTGATCAGCGGTGGCGGCGACTCGGCGGTAGACTGGGCGCTGATGCTCGAGCCGATTGCCGACAAGGTTACACTGATCCACCGCAGGGACAAGTTCCGCGCGCATGAGCACAGCGTTGAGAACTTAATGAAATCGAATGTTAACATCGTCACGCCAACGGAGATCACGAAACTCCATGGCAGCGACAAGATTGAGCAAGTTACTTTGAAAGATATCAAATCCGGTGAAGAAACCGTCGTAGACGTCGATGCGGTTATCGTGAACTTCGGCTTCGTCTCTTCCTTGGGTCCAATCTCGGAGTGGGGTCTGCAGATCGAGAATGGCTCCATCATGGTCGATTCCCGTATGGAGACGAACATTCCAGGTATTTTCGCAGCCGGCGATATCACCACGTATCCGGGTAAATTGAAACTGATCGCTGTAGGCTTCGGTGAAGCTCCGACAGCCATCAACAATGCCAAGGTCTACATCGATCCTTCCGCGAAGCTTTCTCCAGGACATAGCAGTAATTTGAAATTTTAATTAATTATAAATAAAATGGGGTATTCTATGCCTAATCAAACAGGAGACTTTGTTTCGAGCAAAGATCCTGTGTCGGATTAGGAGGAATACCCCTTTGTCATATATGTGTCCTGTTTGTAATGGCTTGCAGGCATTGAATGCCGAATGTTCCGTATGTACCCATCAGGCTTGTGATTGCGGAAGGCTAGACGACTACTTAGGTCCCTATTCCCCATATCGCGAAATCGATGACATAGCGATGACGAATGGATATCCGGATGTCGTGAACCATCTGTGCATACATCTCGTTAATTGTACTGCGTGCCATCACAGCTTCACCGTGCAAGTGACAACGAATCCCAAGCCGGCAGTTCAATGATGGTTGTACTAATTCATCGGTGCGTCGTCTTTCACGAACACGTTCAACTTTAAGTTGCGTCTCTTAATTTCTGCTAGCAACAGGTCGAGAAAATCTGACTCTAATTTCAAATCAATAGCTTTGTAATAGGAGTCAATCAATGTTTCATCGCTTATTTGTCTCACCTGAATCACCTTTATCCTAGAATTTGTAATTATATTATCACGCACCAAAAAATAGAACAAGCGTTCCAATATCCACAGGCTATTGTGCATATCTTGTGGGTAATGTGTTGATATGTTCCAAAAATATACAGTTTACTAGGGGGATAATGTGTATAAAGTTATACACATGCCCCCAGCTCTCTTGACTGATAAAAAAAAATGATCACAAAAAATGGAATGATCAACTCTCCGTTAACATCCGTCTAACAATTATCATGGAATTTTCACAGAATCGAAAGAAAAAATTAATTGTGACTTAATGTTTCTCTTCTACAATGAATTTGTAGGCAAGGAAGAAACAGAACCCACAGAGGAGTGAACAGATCGTTATGCTAGTCTATGATATTGTTGTTAATGGTGAGATTAAAGAAACGATTAAGCCCCGCAAGAACAGATTGAAAGAAATTTATGCGTACATGCTGGAGCAGTCCAAGTTGATGAAAGTCAAATACGGCGAGAACGTCAAAATAAAAGGCCGCATGGTGTACTAGGGATGAACCCTTTGTCACCGCGGCCTTTTTCTTTTTTATATTTCTTCTGAGGTTGAGGAGGTTTGGGAAATGCCGTCCTGCAGGATGAATTCGCGCAGCTTCTGATCCGCCCGGTTGTGACTCAGGCGCATAATGTTCTCCACCTCTTGTGTGGAGGCAGCATCACCTTGCTGTGTTGCCTGTTGTTTGGAGCATTTCAATATTTCAAATAGCATGCCCAATTCGGACCACCTTCTCTTTCTCTGCGAATTCATGATCCACGGCGAACCGTCCGCTTGGATGCGGTACTTTGGGCAAGGGCAAATCGATCGTCTCTTCCAGAAGTCCTTTGCAATGGAATCGCACTTCAAACGTGCTGAAGCCAAGAGCCCCCGCTTTATATCGTACAAACCTCCGAATTGCATCGAGGAGCCCCTCGTATTCTTCGCGGGTTTCGATCTCTGACAAGAACAGGTCCACCAGAATCACAAGCTCCCGCTTCACCGTCGTAAGTTGGCTCACTGCAGCCCAAGGCTCCAAATATCCTTGCTCAAGCTGAAATCCATATAAATGATCGGAGATGCTAATCGTGTTCCACATCACGCTCATCCACCTTTGTAATTGTAGTTGTATGTATGACGTTACATGTTCATTTTAATGAGAATGATTATCAATGTCAACTAGAAGTGGATGATGGCGATGAATCGTTTCCGATTTTCAAACGTATTATTGGATAGACTGAGCATATGGAGGGATCAAGCATGCGTGTCGAAGACGCGATTCAGGAGAAATTCAAATGTACCAAGTGCAGCGGCAATAGCTGCCGAATCAAAGAGGTCGCCATGACAGGGACTGGTCTCAGTAAAATGTTTGATATACAGAATAACCACTTTCTATTCGTATCGTGTGAGAACTGCGGGTTTGTGGAGGTGTACAACCCGAACATTCTGGAGGGCAAGACGCGGGGTCAGCTGGGGACGATTCTGGATGTGTTGTTTGGCTAAGGTGGGGCCGGAGGGCACGGCGTGGGTCGGCGAAGGTTACCAGGGGGTGGGGTTACACGGAGGGTCGTGCAGAAGTCACCGGGGGGCCAGACGGGGTGCACGGCACAGGTCGGCGGAGGCTACCCGAGGGACTGGGGGCGGAAAGCACGGCGTGGGCTGGCTGATCGTCGAGCGATGAACTCCCCGGAGGGCTCCAGTCCGCATTTGCCCAATTGCACACGGGCCTTGGGCTCGTGTCGCTGCTCTAGTCCGGTTTTGCCCAGCTAAGGCGGGCTTTTTGCCAATCGGGGACGAAAAAGCACGCTGCAATTGGATAAAACCTGACTACTGCAGCAACTCATAAGCAGTCTGTCTCCATAAGTGGGCATAACCGGACTGCAGCGCTCGATAAAGCTGCCCTTCAAGCGAGGCTGAGCCGGGTTCCCTGGCCCAACGAATCTAGCAGCATCTCTAGCTTAATGCCAGCCCCAAAAGAAACCATCGCGCTCCCAAGCCGCTCTTCCATTGTGCAATTTCTTGAACATCTTTTTTACTTCCTTCGAAATGGCTTGATTCCCATTTTCATTGACATAAATATACGATTCTCCGAAGTTTTTCATAATATAGTCGACCGCGTCTTTTTGATGCAAAATTCCCGATGACTTCACTTCATTTAACATCCATTCAGCGATTTCCTGTGCTCTAGTTTCCATTATTGTTGCTTCCTCTCCGCTTATCTATTTCTTAGCTTCACCATGATGAGCCTAACCTTACAATTTCCAATTTGCAACCAATCCAAACTTTACCCAATCAACGCCTCTCGCCATCGCCCCAACAATTCTCTCACTCACTGATTTAATGGCAGCTTATAAACCTCAATAAATTCAGTTCTTGCAGCTTTATGTTTAGCATAATCGCGTATTTGTTGTTTCATATTCGGGTACAGGACAATATTGTCTAATTCTGAAAGTGGAATCCACTTGACACCAGTTTGATTCAGATCAGGATTACTGGGAAAGGATGGGGAGGAGCCCTCTTTTATTTTACATTCGAAAATCATACCTAAACCATGGGGCGCATCGCCGTGCATATAAGCGCACAGGTGTGGTGCATATTCGGTAACAAACGCAAGCTGACCTACCTCCACTTCAATGCTGGCTTCTTCCCGCGCCTCCCGCTGCACAGCTTCCATAATCGATTTCCCTGGCTCGGCACCACCTGCAGGCAAGTTGTAGTGTAAGCCATTTTCGTCTTCAAATTCGACGAGCAGCACAGCATCGTTTTCGATAATAAGCGCGCATGCCCTAACCCTGATATGATAGCTCATCCCGATATCACCGCTCCCATTTATGTTTTATTTTCTTTTAAAATAAATAATCTCAGGGTCACCTTCGTCCAAATTCTCAATCCACCCGCTCTTCATAAAGCCAAGCGCTTCGCAAAGATGCTGCATGTCAGTATTCGATTCATTGGTCGAGGTAAACAATTTTTCCGTCGGGTTGATCGATTCAATATGTCGGATTAGTGCTTTAGCGATGCCTTTTCGCCGGAAATGAGGACTTACGATGACTAACCATATAAAAGCCTGATGATAAAAAGTGGTATCATAAATGATAAATCCTGCCAGCTCATGATCCATTTTGGCCATATAACATTTTCCATCCATAATAGCTTGAGAGAGATACTCCCTTCTGCTCGTATTGCCCACAGCAGCTTCATCGACCGCGCAGATAGCTTCAAGCTCCAGGGTTGTGGCGGCTGCAATGTCCATAGCGATGTCCTCCCCACACAAAAAACCTCCTAAATCCTGATGTGTATGTACACATGCAAGTTCAGGAGGTTTCGATTAAAGTTATAAACGCTTAATCCTCGCAAGGCTGCGCCAACACCGCATCCTCTTCCTTCGTGCGGAACGATTGCCCGCATCCACAGGAAGCCACGGCGTTCGGATTGTTGATGGTGAAACCGCCGCCCATGCCTTTGTCTTCGAAGTCGATCTCGACACCGTACAAATACTTGGCGCTCTCTTCATCCACAACGACTTTCAGTCCGTTGATGTTCATTTCTTTATCGGAATCGATTTGCTCGTTATCGAAGCCCATGCCATAAGAAAAGCCGCTGCAACCTCCAGCTTTGACGCCAAGACGCAGGAATAAGTTCGGTGTTTCCTCAGAGGCAAGGAGTTCCTTAATTTTATCACAAGCTGGTTCGCTGATTTTAATCATATGAGAATCCCTCCTAAGCATATTTCCCCGGAAAAACGTTCTTCATAAGCACATCATTCTTCATGCTTACTATTAAGTATACTCCTCTTCGAGAGATTGCTCAAGGGCGCTGATACAGATCCGCTTATCGATTTCGCTTGATGGCATAATACTGTAATAACAGCTCGTCCAACTGTCTGCTGCATTGTTGAACCTCAGGATGAAGTAAGCCATACACGTTACCTAAAGTAACCATTTGGTCCCTGAGTTGTTCGATTTCCAGAATCAATCGTTCCTGCGGTTCGGTCACGAAAGTAGGTAGCACGTTTTCTTCACCTTTGCACACGTTATCACATTGGATTAGTATACAGGAATTAGACAATATTGGGAATATGTATCTTCATATTAAGTTCAAGATCCGCTGAATTGTGGCGATTGTCTGTTAATCGCACCATATAGGTTGCCCGTCCTTAGCAGTAGGTTTATAATAGTATCGATTGCTTGTGCGTTTTTTAACAACACAGTGAATCTCCTGTACCGCAACGGATGAAAGGTGCAGGACTCATTCACATCAAGGAACGCATTCGTTCGGGTCACCACGAATGCGTCCATTTTGCATGGACATAATTGAATTTAAGGAGGCACGAATTATGAGTATTCTCATCACACATCCAGACAAACGGATGGCTGAAATCGCCGAGAAAGTTGAACATGGCGAGCGGTTATCGCTGGAAGATGGCGTCTATTTGTACCAATCGGACGATTTACTAACCATAGGTCAATTAGCCAATGTAGTGAACACGCGACTGAACGGAAACAAGGTTTATTTTGTACAAAATATGAGTTTGTACTTCACCAACGTGTGCGAAGAGCACTGTGCGTTTTGCCATTTCCGCCGCGATGAAGGCGAAGAAGGCGCCTATACGCTTACGCCGGAGCAAATGCTGGAATTTGTGCAGGAACATTATCACCCTGAGATCAGAGAGTTCCATATCAGCCAAGGACATAACCCGCACAAGTCATTTGAATACTATGTCGATTGCATACGCCAGTTGAAGAAGGCCTACCCGGACGTTACGATTAAGGCTCACACCGCGGCAGAGATCGAGTTCTTCTCCCGCATTAGCGGACTTAGCTTCCGCGATGTGCTGAAAACGCTGATGGATGCCGGTCTTTCCACGCTGCCTGGCGGCGGCGCTGAGATTCTGACAGAGCGTTACCGGAACAAGATGAGAGTGGAAAAGGCTTCTTCCGAAGAATGGCTTGATGTACACCGCAACGCGCATCAGCTCGGCATGAAAACCCACGCGACGATGCTGTACGGCTCCATTGAGACGATGGAAGAGCGGATCCGCCACATGATGCTGCTGCGCGAGCTGCAGGATGAGACGCAAGGCTTCCTCGTCTTCATCCCGAATTCCATTCAGCCGGCCAGCAAAACAGCGGGCATTAAGCGCCGTGTACCTGCGTTTGACGAGCTGAAAACGATGGCGATCAGCCGCTTGATGCTGGACAACTTCCCGCATGTCAAAGCTTACTTTATTAATATCGGCGTGAAGCTGACCCAGCTGTCGTTCGCGTTTGGCGCTTCGGATGCCCACGGTACGATTGTGAAGGAGCGCATCTCCCACGCGGCAGGCGCATTGTCTCCGGAAGGCCTGACTCGCGACGAACTGGTGTGGCTGATTAAAGGCGCAGGACGCGTACCTGTGGAACGAGACACCTTTTATAATGAAATCAAAGTGTATTAGTCATACTATGCGTAGAGATAAAGATTAGAAGGGATTAGGAGCGCGATGAAAAAGTTTGTCATTCTTGGAGGGGGTTATGGTGGATTAACCATAGCCTCGAACATACTGGAGAAAGATCTTCCGGAAGATACCGTGATGGTGCTTGTGGATCGCAGCCCGTTCCAAGGGCTGAAGACGGAGTACTATGCACTGGCTTCCGGCACTATTGCAGAAACAGAAATTCGCGTACCATACCCGGTTGATCCGCGCTTGATTCTCACTTATGGCGAGGTCACATCGGTCGATATGGACAATAAACAAATTCTTTTTGCGGATAAAGAGCCTCTGTCTTATGACTGGTTAGCGATCGGTCTCGGATGTGTGGACAACTATCACGGACTGCCAGGGGCTGAAGAGCATACGTTCAGCATTCAGACGCTTGGGCAAACCCGCAATACGTATCAATGCGTGAATGATATTGCGCCTTACGGCCAAGTATCCATTATTGGAGGGGGCTTGAGCGGCGTAGAGATGGCGGCTGAGCTGCGTGAAAGCAGACCGGATTTGAATATTCGCTTGATTGACCGCGGACCAAGCTTGCTGTCGTCGTTCCCGAGCAATTTGCAAAAGTATGTGCGTGGTTGGATGGGTGAACATGACATTGAGCTTCGCCCGAATGTCTCCCTTTGCCGTATCGACGGTGGAGAGCTGCAAAACAATGATGAGATCATTAAAACCGACATCACGATCTGGACCGCAGGCATTCAGCCTAATCCAATCGTACGCGCGTTGAATGTGCCTAAAGACAAGCAAGGACGTGTCGTGCTCAACGAGTATCATCAAATTCCGGAGTATCCGGAAGTATTCGTTGTCGGCGACTGTGCTTCGCTGCCATTCTCCCCCAGCGCCCAAGCGGCTCAGGGCCAAGGCAAGCAAATTGCCGAAGTCATGCAAGCCGCCTGGAAAGGCGAAACACCGAAGCTGGGCAAAATCAAGCTTAGAGGAACGCTCGGATCCCTCGGCAAGAAGAGCGGCTTCGGTATTATGGGCTTCGGTATTATGGGTAAAAGCACGTTAATGACGGGTAAGATCGCCCGCGCTATCAAAAGCGGCGTGCTGTGGAAATCTAAGCGTCATTTCGGCTAATTCAGTTTCCTGCGCTTGCGCTTGGCGTCAATCGTCGCCCAGCAGATCATACATCGCTTCGATCTCTTTGATCTTCTCGAGGATGCGCGTAAGAAGCTGGTCAGCGTCAGGTGCTGCAATAATCTCGCCATTAAGCAGTGCGTATGGTTCCATATAGCACTGCCCGCAGTTGCCCAGGCAGCCGTATTCGATTACGTCATAATCCGGATTTTGTTCGAGCGTCTTCATCACTTTATCAGTGCCATGATGCATATTGCTTGCGCAAAATTCAATAATAGGTCTCATAATAAAAAATTTCCACCTTATGATTTATAGATTCAGTTGAAATCCATTTTCATTTACTTAGTATTGTACTATAATAATAAAAGAAAGGAGATGAATCAAATGTCTGAAAGAACAAAAGACGTCATTTATGATGAAGTCCTAGAGGTTTTAGATAAACTCCGTCCATTCCTGCAACGCGATGGCGGTGACGTGGATCTGGTTGACGTAGAAGATGGTATCGTGAAGTTGAAATTGATGGGTGCATGCGGAAGCTGCCCAAGCTCCACGATCACATTGAAAGCCGGTATCGAGCGTGCCCTGGTTGAAGAAGTAGAAGGCATCCAAGAAGTCGTTCAAGTATTCTAATACGACTCTACTATAGACAATAGGGTGTCCCTGCTGGGACATAGCCGATATTATCAAAAAGGAGTTAAGCACAAGGGCTTAGCTCCTTTTTTTGTATGCTTATTTAATCTCGATTTACCAAAAATTAGATCCTTTTTATCGCTCTACCAGTAACAGTGTGCTATAATCGGTATACCAATAGAATAGGCTTTCAGGGCGGTCGGCTAATCCTCTGTGAAAGGGGGATGATGCCAGTGGAAGTATACCAAACATTAACGTTGATGATTTCATTCGCGACGTTGGTTGTACTGATACTTTCCTTCAATAAACGCAAATAGACCGCCCTCTGACAAGAACCGCGGTCTATTGCTACGCGTTCGACGTTATTTAAAGCCTACCGCCCTTAAAAGCGGCTATTGCGCGGGAGAGTCGTGTTACAGCACGGCTCTCTTTGCATTGTATACATATCTTGATTCCAGTATACCACAGAGCAACAAGGAAGTTAAAGTACTCATAGCCTGCCTTCTACCCAGCAGCTTGTCACATATTTAATGATTGCGCTGCTTGAGGACGGGCAAAGTTTGAATCGGATCCAGCCCGCCGGAAATATCCATAATATTACCCGTAATGAAATCGGATTCCGCTTGGCATAAGAAATCGATCACGCGGGCCACATCCTCCCCCGTCCCCGGGCGTCCGACCGGCGTTTCGCCATCCGCCTCCAGGTAAGCCTCCTGCATCGTCAGCTCTTTGTAACGACCGCGAATATCGCCGGGACAGATCATATTGACGGTGATCCCATAAGCGGCCTCTTCTTCAGCCAGCGTCTTCGTAAAAGAGACGAGGCCGACCTTGGCAGCGGCGTAGACCGCGCGATGCGGCCACCCTCTGGCTTCGGCGGCTTTGCCAAAGCCAAAGTGAAGGATCCGGCCCCAGCGCCGCTCTCTCATCATCGGCAGCACGAGGTGGTCCAGCTCCATTACGCCCAGCAAATTGCCGCGCATCAAATATTCAATTTCATCGACCTGGTAGTCGGCAAAGAAGCGTCTTTCTCTGAAAAAAGGGCCGGCATTATTGACGAGGATATCAATCGGGCCTAGCTTGGACACGGTCGTCTCCACCATCCGGACAATATCGTCTTGCTTGGCAACATCGCCTTGTACGGCTATGCTGCGGACACCGAGCTGCTCCAACTGGCTGACAAGCCCGACTGCTTCAGCTTCACTATGGACATAATTGACAGCCACATCGCAGCCTTGTTTCGCGAGCGTAATCGCCGTCATTTTTCCAAGACCCTTGGCGCTGCCTGTGATCAGAACCGTTCGCCCGCTCAAATCCATCCTCCTCTTATTCCTTTGCTTGCAAGGACGTAATGTAACTAAAAGCTACTATTAAGGTTCTGCAAACCATATCAAATCCCTGCTGGAGATCGGCTATATTCGCTTTCACATTTTCCACATGAAGAGGTTCGGCAGGTTTCGGCTCCTGCTGGGTGAGATCATCGAACATATCCGCATTAATATAATGCATCTCCATATTGCGCTGGTTGCGCAGCCGATCGAGTGCAGACTTGTAGTCGATTTTGAGATTGTACAGCTGATTCTCCAGCGGCCCGTGAATGTGATGCTCATGCATGCGGCGAAGCACGGTGAAATAAGAAAACCGCGTTTTGGCCTTCTCCGTCTTAACCTCGAAAAGATCGTTCAGAAAGGTCCCTAATTTATCCAGAATTGAGAATAAACGAATGAAAGCATTTTTATAAAAATAAACAAACCGGTGATAATCATCCTGCTCCGCGGGATTCATAGCTTCCACGGTCAGCTTGCTGATTCGCTGAGCAAAGCGTTCGCAGCAGTACTTGCTCTCCTCCAGCTCATCCAATGCATCAATGAAGCCTTGGCTCCAGACCTTGTAGCGGTGATGCCGCTTATGCGGCTCCGCTGCGGAATGCTTCTGCGACGACTGCTGCAGCGCCTGCATATAGCCCCTCACCGCTTGTCCTGCTTCAAGCAGTAGCCCGCTGTCGATCCGCTTCGGTTCATTGAACAAAATGCGCAGCATAAGATCACCCCTTTGTATGAAAAAGACCCCGGTTACAGTCCTGCGGCCGGTTCACGGCGATAAGCAGGGCTAGCCGCTTGATTGCGGTCGCGCTGTACCAAATACATAGCTGTCAGCACACCAGCGCCTCCGACACACTGGTACAACGAAATCGATTCCTGCAGGATGAAATAACCTGCAATGGCTGCTGTTACCGGCAATAAGTAACCGTAAGCCGAAGATTTAAACGGCCCTAGCCGCCCCAGGCTCCAATTATGAATGGAGAAGCCTAATGCGGTCGCAAGCAGCGACGTATACATCAGGCTGATCCAGCCTGTCGCGGAAATGGCTGCGAAATAAGCGGCATCCGCCCGCCATATAACGAAGGGCAGCAAAGACAGCGCGCCGGCTGTCATTTCGAGCGAGATGAGCAGCGGCAGCGGATAGCGCTTTACCAGGCGATTCATCCCGATCAGGTAAATCGCGCCCATGACACTGCGCATCAGCAGCAGGACGTCGCCTTTCATCGTATCCGCGCCCAGATGGAAGCCGCCGGCACCTCCGGACACGATCACAATGACGCTGATGAGCGCCAGCGGGATGCCGACGAAGATCCGCCATGTCGGCCGTACTTGGCGCGCAAACAAAGCGATGATCACCGTGATCACCGGCATAAAGCCGCGCCCCAGGACTGCGCCGTTGGCCGCGTTGGAGAACTGCAGCGCGTACTGCAGCATCGCCTCCATGCCGACGGCATTGAGAATGCCAAGCCCGCAGATCAGCAGCAGGTCTCCTGCGGCAATGCGGGGCTTCCGTGCATGCGAGCGATAATAGAAATAAGTATAGACCCACAGTATCGGAATCATACTTGCAAAACGCAAGCCATTGAAAACGAGGGGGTCCCATTCGGTCCCCCCAATTTTCATCGAAGTCAAATTGATGCCCCACAGCACATAGACAAGCACAAATCCTGCGTGAGGATACAAGTGACTTAAACGGTTCGTGCTCATGCAAAATATTCCTTCCAGCGGCGATCCACGAGCTCGACGATATCTTCACGAGGGAACAGCTCGTCCGGATAGCCGGGCTTCATTCTGGCGTCGATAACAATCGGCAGCTCGTACGCAAGGTGGTGGCGGTCTACGCTCGACTGCGCGTACATATCCGTCGCCGGGTTAAAGCGAGTGAACACCGTCCACAAGAACTGTGTCTGGTCGCCTGCAATGCCGCTGGCATCGTCGACGAGAATGACCAGCGGCCACTCCGTCAGCCGGCTGGCGGCATTCGCCAGCAAGCGCTGCGGCAGTTCCGGCTCGGCCTCGTAAGCGGCACCGGATACGAGCAGACAGCCGCCGCAGTAGACGGCGATGTCATGGATCTCCGGCAGCTCGCCAGCGGTGTAAGCTCTCGGCAGGTCGCGCACAGGAGCCCCAGTGCCGAGAAGCACGGCTTTACTGCCGTGATTGAGCTTGCCACCCGTGTAATCCAACGTATCATGCGACGTTTTATTGAAAATAAACAGATCCCGATGCGGATCGAAGCGTTCCAATACAATTTCAAACAATTGCTTGAAATTTGCCAGGTCGACACGTTGATCCGTGACGATAAGGAATTTGGTCAGCGACAGCTGGCCTTCGCCGAGAATGCGGAAGGCCGTGCCGAGCGCTTCCCGGCTGTAGCTTTCGCGGACGACAGCGGCTGCCAGCGGATGGAACCCGGTCTCTGCGTAGGTCCACAGGTCTTTGACTCCTGGCATCGCCATCGGGAACGCGGGCTCCAGCAAGCGCTGCAAGAACTCGCCGAGGTAGTAGTCCTCCTGGCGCGGCTTGCCGACGATCGTCGCCGGATAGATCGCGTCCCGGCGGTGCCAGACATGATTCACGTTGAAAACCGGGAAATCATGGATGAGCGAGTAATACCCGAAGTGGTCGCCGAACGGCCCTTCGGGACGACGGAGATGCGGCGGTACGGAGCCGCAGATCGCGAACTCCGCCTCGGCTACGAGGCGGTGCCCCCCATGGGGGTTGTCCACCATGGGAAGCTTCTGCCCGAGGATGAGCGAAGTTAGCATCAACTCGGGCAAGTGCTCAGGCACCGGCGCAATCGCCGAGGCGATGAGGGCCGGCGGCCCGCCCAGGAACACGGTAACGGGCAACGCTTGATTACGGTTCTCAGCTTCGTGGTAATGGAAGCCGCCGCCTTTATGGATTTGCCAGTGCATGCCCGTCGTACGGTCATCATAAACCTGCATGCGATACATGCCCAGGTTATGATGGCCTCCATCAGGATGCTCGGTATAAACAAGCGGGAGCGTAACGAACGGGCCCCCGTCTTCCTGCCAGCTGGTCAGGACAGGCATACCGGCCAGCGGTTTCTCGCGATTGATAGCGCCGAGGATAGGCGCCTGGCTCGGTTGGACTGTTTTCGTGCCGACTTTAAACAGGTCCATAATCAGTTCACGCTCGTTCCACAGCGCTTTCGGCGTCGGCGGCATCAGGGTGCTGGTTGCGTTCACAACCGCTTTCATGAATTGCTCCGGCTTAGGCCCGAAAGCGAGATCGACGCGGCGCGTCGTTCCGAACAAGTTCGTGACGACCGGGAAGGAACTGCCTTTTACATTGGTGAAAAGCAGCGCTGGTCCACCCTCATCAATCACGCGGCGATGAATTTCGGCCAGCTCCAGATTCGGGTCAACCGGCGCTGAGATCTCCACCAGCTCATTCTCGCGGCGTAAAATATCCAGAAATACTCGTAAATTCGTGGGTACCATGGTTTGTTTGTTCCACCTTTAGCACTAATAATGGGTAAATATGAAGAAAGAGCCTTCTATTAGAAGGCTTTTCGGTCGTATATAGTCAGTACGCAGATATAGCACAGGAATCCAAACAAGCCTGCAACGATCATCGCATGAACCATCCCGGCAAATAAATACGCCACATCGTGCCCGATCGACCAGGTCACGACAGCACCGCTGACAATTTGCAGCAACACGAAAATCAAAGCCCATCTGCTTGCTGTTACCAAACGGTCCGTATGGCTGTAATGGCGCTTGGCTTGAAGATAAAGAAACAGTAGGCAGATGAACAACAGCACGGCGGCAATGCGGTGTGTGAACACGATGCCTGTAGCACCGCTCAGCTCAGGGACGACTTCCCCGTTGCACAACGGCCAACCGACGCAGCCTCCCGAGGAAACGGTATGGCGGACGAATGCGCCCAAGTAAACGACCACATAACAGTAAATTACGGAGAACCAGGCCATCGTTTTAAATCCTGGACGGATCCTCTGCGCCCTGGAGTAATCGCCGTAAGAAGTGAAAACGAGTGAAAGCAGCAGCGAGAAGGCAAAGGCAAGCAGCGAGAGTCCAAAATGCAGCGCAAGAACAATCGATGACTGCGGCCATACGACGGCTGCAGCGCCCATGAGCGCTTGAATCAAGGTCATCAGGACTGTGCCGCAGATGAACCATTTGGCATCTGACCGCTTCACATACCGGAAAACAAGGTACAAGGTGATAATAAGAATCACGGTAACGATGCCGACAACCAGCCTGTGACTATATTCAATAAAAGATGAAATCGTGTACGCCGGGATGAATTTCCCGTTACATAGCGGCCAGTCGTCTCCACAGCCTCTTCCCGCTTCGGTCTTGGTCACCAATGCGCCCATGGCTAGAATAAGAAACATGCCTATAGCCGACAAATTCGCAAATGTTTTAATCCATTTTTGCAAAACGGCACCTACTTTTTCGTGTGACTTCTGAGCTCATTGTCGAATTTCGTCTTACCGTTTCAATTATAGCTTTAATTGTCAAGCAAATCCATTCGCAATTGTTACAAAGCTCAGGCAGGGTTGTGACAACTTTGGTAAAAGAGCCCTGCGGATCGAAGCAGGCTGGAGCAGGCATCGCCGGCACAAAAAAACCTGGCCATCCGACCAGGTCTTCACTGTATTATTTCGCCATTGCGTTCGCAACTTCGACCGCCCGATCCAGGAATTGCTCGATCTCTTCGCGCGTCTTGCGCAGCTTGCTGACGAAGCGGATGAGCTCCTCGCCTTCGCGGAATGCGATGAAGCTTGGAATGCCCAGGATATTCAGCTGTTCGCACAGATCCAGCACTTCATCACGATCTAATTCGATGAAAGTGATCCGGTCTGCATAAGCTTGCTCCACATCCGGCATGAAAGGTTCGATATAATGGCAATCTTTGCACCAGGACGCTTTAAAAACAGCCACGGTCAGCTTCGACTGCGAAGTTAGCTCACGGAAATCATGTTCATTGGATACTTTGCGCATATCAAGGCACCTCTCTGAAAGGGAATTTACTAACTTATAGCATGCCCGAAATGCAGTGTCAAGGCTCCATCCCCAGGAGAAAGATTTTTGGGCTTCTTTGGAATTTACATTATAAGTAAAAAGTGATATCATTTAAATATCAAAACAATATATTAGCTAAACCAAACTAATTGCGTGAGGTGTTGAGTATGAATGAAACGAAGGCTTGGTCGATTAACGGATTTTTGGGATTGCTGTTATTTCTAATCGGTGCAGGACTAGGTATCTATCTGCTGACGCAGATGTTTATTGTTTCCGGGGTCATCCTCGTGATTCTTGGCTTCATCTTCGTTTCTACGATTACCGCTGTACAGCCGAATGAAGCTTCGGTGATTACGTTCTTCGGAAACTATCTCGGCACGATTCGTAAAAGCGGACTGTGGCTCGTCGTCCCCTTTTCCACCAGGAAGAAAATCTCCCTGCGCATGCGCAACTTTAACAGCGTTAAGCTGAAAGTCAATGATGTCGAGGGGAATCCGATTGAAATCGCGGCCGTCGTTGTTTTTAAAGTCGTGGACACGTATAAAGCACTGTTCGAGGTGGATAATTACGATAAGTTTGTGGAGATTCAAAGTGAGACTGCGCTTCGTCACGTCGCCAGTAAATATCCGTACGACCGCTTCGATAACAATGGCTACTCGCTGCGCGGCAACGCGGACGAAGTGGCGGCTGAGCTCAGCCAGGAGCTGCAGCACCGGCTCGCTGTTGCCGGGGTGGAAGTGATGGAATCGCGGCTGACGCACCTCGCCTACTCGACAGAGATTGCCAGCGCCATGCTCCAACGCCAGCAAGCCGATGCCATCTTGTCCGCCCGCCAGAAGATTGTCGAGGGCGCGGTCGGCATGGTGCAGTTGGCCATCGCCCAACTGGAAGCCGAAGGGCTGCAGCTGGATGAAGAGAAGAAAGCTGCTATGATCAACAATCTGCTGGTAGCCATTGTCTCCGACCGCTCGGCGAGTCCGGTTATCAATACAGGCACGCTGTATTAACGGGTAGGGTTGTTATGGCAGCTAAGAAAAATTTTCCGCTGCGGCTCGATCCGAAACTCTACGAAGCGCTGGAACGTTGGGCCGAGGACGAGTTCCGCAGCGTCAACGGGCACATCGAGTACTTGCTGCGCGAGTCACTTCTGCGCGCCGGACGTCTGCCTAAACCGGGTGCAGCAACGCGTTCAGCTCAGACGCCGGAAGGAACAGAACCGCTGGAATGAGGCCGCCGGCTTCATATTGATTCATATTGACCGCATCATCCGCCTTTCCATTTTTTCCAGAATTGGAATCTACTAGTATAGTAGAAGGGGGGTGATGAGCATGCCGACTCAAATTTACAATATTTTCGTACCCGCAATAACAGTAACGACAACTAACACAACATCCAGCTATTTCTATACCGTTCCGACTGATACTACGGTTGACGATACGACTCCATACCTGATCCCTGTCGCGAGTTTCAATACGGATGCAGGCGTAGCAGCAACAGCATTCCCTATAGATGTTACAGACGAAAGCTACTATAATTTATACATCAACGGTGTAAAACAGCAAACTGGAGCCTACGACGTGACTCCAGGATCTACGGGCACAGGCCAATTGTCAATCGCTCCTACTACAACTACACCTTACACCATTCTGGCCGGTACACCAGTCATCGTGGAATATGTAAGCGTAAGTACAGTAACTTCCTAACAAATATAAAAAGAACCGCTGAAGACTCTACACTGGTACCCATAGACTGGACACATTGAAAAGTGTTCAGTCTATGGGTACTTTTTTGTATACTAGTATAAGCAGCGGAGGGGATTACATCATGTCTAAGAAAATCTTTAGCGAAAAAGAGCAAATAAAATTATCAACGAATAAATACGTGATCAGAGTAAGCGATAAAGCAATAACTTATGCGGATGAATTTAAAC
>Ga0209566_100365_pt1 | contig 37887 bp, 35 predicted proteins | sample Araplavi_mTSA_r2_2_FD_184287 | JGI IMG/M metagenome (GOLD analysis project Ga0209566, IMG submission 184287) | Arabidopsis root microbial communities from North Carolina, USA - plate scrape CL_Cvi_mTSA_r2 (SPAdes) (version 2) | ecosystem: Host-associated > Plants > Roots > Endosphere | place...
GCTTCTTCTTCGCCTTCATGATGTTCGGCAGCGTCACGTAGCGCGGCTCGTTCAGGCGCAGGTCGGTCGTCACGACCGCCGGCAGCGTCAGCGACAGCGTTTCCGCGCCGCCGTCGACTTCGCGTGCAACGGTTGCCTTGCCGTCCGCGATCGTGACCTTCGATGCGAACGTCGCTTGCGGCAGGCCGGCCAGCGCGGCCAGCATCTGGCCCGTCTGGTTCGAATCGTCGTCGATCGCCTGCTTGCCGAGGATCACCAGCTGAGGCTGTTCCTTGTCGACCAGCGCCTTCAGGATCTTCGCGACGCCCAGCGGTTCAACGCTGTCGTTCGATTCGACGAGGATCGCGCGATCCGCGCCGATCGCGAGCGCCGTGCGCAGCGTTTCCTGCGCCTGCGCGACGCCGACCGACACCGCCACCACTTCGGTCACGACACCGGCCTCCTTCAACCGCACGGCCTCCTCCACCGCGATCTCGTCGAACGGGTTCATCGACATCTTCACGTTCGCGATGTCGACGCCCGTCCGGTCGGATTTCACGCCGACCTTCACGTTCGCGTCGACCACGCGTTTCACTGCCACGAGCACTTTCAACTGCGCGTCTCCCTTGTGGTGCGATCGCCGCGTCAGCGCGCGGTATAACCGCCGTCGATCACGAGCTCCGCGCCCGTCACATAACGGCCGGCCGGCGACACGAGATACAGGATGCCGGCCGCGATGTCGCGCGGGCTGCCGATCTTCGCCATCGGCACGTGCGTCTGCAGGTAGCCGAACACGTTGTCGGGATCCTGCCCCATCTGGCGGAACGCTTCCTCGAGCATCGGCGTACGGATATAGCCGGGGTGTACCGAGTTCGCACGAATGTTCTTCGCCGCGTACAGCATCGCGTCGACCTTCGCCATCATCCGCACCGCGGCCTTCGACGCGTGATACGCGGGCACGTCGGGCCCGCCGACGATCCCGTACATCGACGACAGGTTCACGATCGAGCCGCCGCCGGCCGCGTCGATATGCGGAATCGCGGCGCGCGTGCACAGGAACACGCCGTTCACGTTCACGTCCTGCACGCGCTGCCACTGCGCGAGCGTGAGCTCGTGCGTCGGCACGTTGTGGCCTTCGATGCCCGCGTTGTTCACGAGCACGTCGAGGCGCCCGAAGCGCGCGACGATCTCGCCGAACACGCGTGCCACGTCGGCCTCCTGCGTCACGTCGAGCGCCCAGAACGCGGCCTGGCCGCCCTGCGCGCGGATCTCCTCGACGAGCGCTTCCGCCGGTTGCGACAGCACGTCGAGAATCGCGACGCTCGCACCGGCCGCGGCCAGCGTGCGCGCGGTCTCCGCGCCGATGCCGCGCGCGCCGCCGGTGATCGCGGCCACCTTGCCGCGCAGGTCGAACAGGTCTTCGATGAGCTTCATGTCGTCTCCATGTATGTGATCAGACGGCCCGCCCGCATCGGGGCAGGCCCTCGCGGGCATCCGGCGTTATCGCGTATTCCGCGCCGCAAGAAAATCGAGGCATTCCCGATTGAAATAGTCGGCGTGTTCCACCATCACCCAGTGGCCGCACCGGTTCATCAGCACGAAGCGCGCGTCGCGGCAGCGTTCGAGGAACTTCAGCGCGCCGCCGACCGGATTGAAACGGTCGTCCGTTCCCCAGAAACCCAGCACCGGGCAGCGCAGGTCGCCGAGCGCACCGGTCAGGTTCGGCACGCTCATCGTCGAGAGCACTTCGGTCGGCTGCTCGACGCACACCTTCATCCGCTCGGCCACGAGCGCGTCGGTGACGATCGCCGGATCGTGCACGAGCAGCGTCAGCAGCTCGCGCATCGTGTCGTCATTCATCTGGCGATTGGTGAACAGCTTCACCATCCGCTGAATGCCTTCCATCCGGAAATAGGTGTCGCGATCCTCGACGCCGCCCGGCGCCATCATGATCAGCCCGTCGACTTCGTCCGGGTAGTCGAGCGCGTACTTGAGCGCGATCGCGCCGCCGAGCGAATTGCCGAGCAGCACGGCCGGCCCGATCCCGAGCGCGTCCAGTTGCGCATGCAGCGCGCCGACGAAGAAATCGAGCGTATAGGCGACGTCGGACGGCTTCGACGACTGCCCGTAGCCGGGCAGGTCGACGACGATCGCGCGATGGCCGGCCGCCGCGAACGCGGGCACGTTGTGCTTGAAGTTGCTGAAACCGCTGGCGCCCGGGCCGCTGCCGTGGATGAACACCACGGGCCGGCCTTCGCCCGCCTCGTAGTGATGCAGGCGCAGGCCGCCCGGCACGTCGGTGAAGATGCCGGCCGGCGGCGTCGTGGGGATCGTCATCGCGGGTTGTCTCCTTCGTCGTTCGATGGATGCCTGACCACGATGATTGCGTCGCCGGCGCCGGCCGGCATCATCCTTTCAGACTACGAAGCCGCGCGCGCTTCTTCCTATCATCGGCCCACCGAAACGGAGGCAGACGATGAACGGATTCGACTACAGCGGCAAGACGGTGCTCGTGACGGGCGGCACCAAGGGCATCGGGCGGCGCATCGCCGAACGGTTTCTCGCGGCGGGCGCGCGCGTGTTCGTCTGCGGACGCAGCGCGCCCGACACGCCGCCCGCGGCCGGCGGCCGCGAGGCGGCATTCGTCGCGGCCGACCTGCGCGACATCGAGCAGGTCGACGCGATGCTCGCGACGATCCGCGCGGAGGCCGACGGCCTCGACGTGCTCGTCAACAACGCGGGCGGCTCGCCGTTCGCGCTTGCGGCCGATGCGTCGCCGCGCTTCACCGAATCGATCGTGCGGCTGAACCTGATCGCGCCGCTGCAGCTCGCGCAGCGCGTGAACGCGATCATGCAGCCGCGGCCCGAAGGCGGCGTGATGCTGTTCATCGCGAGTGTCAGCGCGTCGCGGCCGTCGCCCGGCACGGCCGCGTACGGCGCCGCGAAAGCGGGCCTCGTCAACGCGGTCACGTCGCTCGCGGTCGAGTGGGCGCCGCGGGTGCGCGTGTGCGCGATCAGCCCGAGCCTCGTGCAGACGGAATCGGCCACCGAAGGCCACTACGGCGACGACGATGCACTCGACGCGATCCGCGCGACGATTCCCGCCGGCCGCCTCGCGACACCCGACGACGTTGCCTCCGCGTGCCTCTTTCTCGCGTCGCCCGACGCGTCGTACACGTCGGGGGCGAACCTGCGGCTCGACGGCGGCGGCGAACGGCCCGCGTTCCTGTCGGCGGCACAGGCGAACGCGCGATGACACGCGTCGCGCACGCGGCGTCGCGCGATCGTTGCCAGTCCTAGGGAAGTCATCTAGTTCATTTTGACGATTCCCTGCTACCGCGATCTCCCTACTCTGCCTCTCACGACAACACATAGTCGACCGTCGTCGATACCCCCAAGAGGAGACACCATGCAACAACGGATTTCGCGCCGTACCGACAAGCGGGCAACCGCCACGCTGTCGACGCTGGCCGCCGCGCTGCTGTCGTGCGCCGTTCCCGGCGCGCACGCCGGCAGCACGATCGAGCTGGGCGCCGACACGACGCTGGACTACACGTTCACGCTCAGCTACGGCGTCGGCATGCGCACCCGCGCACCGAGCGGCAATCTCCTCACGCCGGCGAACATCAACGGCGACGACGGCGACCGCAACTTCGCGAAGAACAAGCTGATCGAGAACCAGGTCAGCCTGCTCGGCGAAGTGAACCTGAAGCACGACGACTGGGGTGTGTTCGTGCGTGCCGACACGTTCTACGACCAGGCCTATCGCCGCCCGAACTACAACGACGCGCCGGGCACCGTGAACCAGTCGGGCCAGTACAACAATTTCACGAGCGACGCGCGCTACTGGTCGGGCGGCCACACGACGCTGCTCGCCGCGTATGCATACAACACGTTCCACATCGGTTCGACGAGCCTGAACGTGAAGGTCGGCGATCAAGTGGTCGCGTGGGGCGAAAGCCTGTTCTTCCCGAACATCGCGGGTGCACAGGGGCCGTCCGACGCAACCAAGTCGTACATGGCCGGCGCCGAGGTGAAGGACATCCTGCTGCCGGTGCCGCAGATCTCGACGCAGTGGCAGATCACGCCGAACTTCAGCCTGCTCGGCTACTACCAGTTCTCGTACCAGCAGAACCGGCTGACCGCGCCCGGCACGTACTGGAGCTACTCCGACGTGACCGGCCCGGGCGCGCAGTTCATCATCGGCCCGGGCGGGATGATCATTCCGCGCGGCCCCGACGACAAGCCGAGCGCACGTAACCAGTGGGGGATCGGCGCGCGCTTTCGCGTGCTCGGCGACACCGAGCTGGGCCTGTACCACCTGCACTACAACGACATGAACCCGAGCGTCGTCACCACGTACTTCCCGACGCTCCAGTACCAGCAGACCTACTTCAGCAACATCAAGCTGACCGGCGCGAGCTTCTCGACGCAGGTCGGCCCGGTGAACGTCGCGGGCGAAGTGTCGTACCGCCAGGGCGCGGCGGTGCTCGTCAATACGCCGACGGGCCCGCAGTCGACCCGCGCGAACGTGCTGCAGACCAACCTGTCCGGCATCTACTCGATCGGGCCGAGCTTCCTCGCGAATTCGCAGTCGCTGATCGGCGAACTGACGTATGTGCATGCGGGCAGCATCTCCGAGCTCGACGGGTCGACCACGCTCGCCAACTCGCGCAACGCGCTCGCGATGGAGATCGCGTGGACGCTCAGCTACAAGAACGTGTTCAACGGCTGGGATCTCGACGTGCCGCTGACCTACACGCACGACCTGACGGGCACGTCGCCGCTCGCCGGCGCGCTCGGCTCGCTGACGGGCCAGGGCGACCACCGCGTGACGGCCGGCGTAACGTTCACGCGCCTGAGCAACCTGCAGCTGTCGCTCGTCTACGCGAAGTTCCTCGGCTCGCCGAACCCGGTCACGCGCCCGCTCGCGGATCGCGACTACGTGCTGGCCACGGCGACCTACCACTTCTGAGCGGCCCGGCCGCTCGTCACTCAGCAAGAGGATTTGTCATGAAGCGAATTCGTCTCCCCCTCCTGCGCGCGTCGGTGATCGCCGCGTGCGCATTCGCCGCGACGGCGTCGTACCCGAAGGTCACGCCGGACGACCTGAAGGCGCTCGACGGCCAGTTGACCCCGATGGGCGCCGTGCGCGCCGCGAGCAAGGACAACGGCGTGCCCGAGTGGTCGGGCAAGTGGCTCGGCACGCCGCCGGACGTGCAGTACAAGCGCGGCAGCCGTTACCCCGATCCGTACGCGAGCGAGAAGCCGGTCGCGACGATCACCGCGGAGAACATGGCGCAGTACGCGGAGCACCTGACCGATGGCCAGAAGGCGATGTTCAAGCGCTATCCGGCCACGTTCAAGATCATCGTCTACCCGACCCACCGCGACTTCCGCTACCCGGATTCCGTCTACAAGGACATTCGCACGTACGCGCCGGATTCGACGATGACGTCCGACGCGAACGGCCTCACGAACGCGCCGCCGACGGTGCCCTATCCGATCCCGAAGACCGCCGCCGAATTGCTGTGGAACCAGCGCTTCTCGTCGTCGATCGGCACCGAGCAGGCCACCTACGACCAGGCGGTCGTCTACTCCGACGGCAACATCGCGTGGGGCAAGGTGCGCTACGACATCTACTCGCCGCGCAACGTCGGCAAGTACGACGTGAAGAGCGACCTGAACAACCGCACGTACTACCGCAACGCGACGGAGCTGCCGCTGTCCGACCGCGGCTCGCTGATCGTCGGCTTCACGAACTGGGACAAGGCCGGCGCGGACAACTCGTCGCGCACGTGGATGTACAACCCCGGCACGCGGCGCGTGCGTCAGGCGCCTGAATACGGCTACGACCAGCCGCAAGGCCCGGGCGGCTTCCGCACGGTCGACGACGACCGCCTGTACAACGGCCCCGGCGATCGCTACGACTGGAAGATCGTCGGCAAGCGCGAGATCTACGTGCCGTACAACAACTACAAGGTGATGGACAGCGCGGTGAAGTACGGCGAACTGCTGACCAAGGGCCACGAGAACCCGAGCTACATCCGCTACGAACTGCATCGCGTGTGGGTGCTGCAGGCCACGCTGAAGAGCGGCTACCGTCACCAGTACGCGAAGCGCGTGCTGTACATCGATGAGGATTCGTGGCAATCGCTGCTCGCGGACAACTACGACGCGCGCGGCCAGTTGTGGCGCACCAACGTCGCGACGTCGCTGTACGCCTACGACGCGAAGGTGTTCTACCCGAGCGCGGTGTTCTTCCACGACCTGATCTCCGGCGCGTACATGGCCGACCGCCTGACGAACGAAGGCCCGATGCCGAAGCTCGACAACAGCCCGCAGTTCAACGAGGCGTATTTCTCGCCTGACGCGATCCGCAGTTCGGGCAACTGATCGACCGACCGACGCGGCATGCCCGCGACCCACGCGCCGGAGCCCCGCTCCGGCGCACGACGCCGCCCGTGACGGCGGCCATTTCCATTCGAGGGCCCTTTCATGTCTTCCCGCCTGCATACGACGCTCGGCGACGAGCTGTACGCCGCATGGCACGCGCGCACACCGGTCGCGCCGCTGTCGGGCCGGGCGCGCCGCCTGTCGCTCGACGACGCGTACCGCATCCAGCAGCGCTTCATCGAACGCCGCGTCGAACACGGCGAAGCGGTCGTCGGCAAGAAGATCGGCGTGACGAGCCAGGCCGTGCAGGACATGCTGAACGTGCGCCAGCCCGATTTCGGCATCCTGCTGTCGGGCATGCACTACGCGGCCGGCGAAGCGATCGCCGCCGATTCGCTGATCGCGCCGCGCGCCGAGGGCGAGATCGCGTTCATCCTCGCGCGCGACCTGCGCGGCCCCGGCATCGACCGCACCGACGTGATCGCCGCGACGGCCGCCGTCGCGCCCTGCTTCGAGATCGTCGACTCGCGCATCCGCGACTGGGCGATCCGCATCGAGGACACCGTCGCCGACAACGCGTCGTGCGGCGTGTACGTGCTCGGCGAAACGCACGTCGACCCGCGCACGCTCGATCTCGCCGCGTGCGAGATGACGATCGAGAAGAACGGCGAGCCCGTCGCGCAAGGCCGCGGCGACGCGGCGCTCGGCCATCCCGCCGACGCGGTCGCGTGGCTCGCGAACACGCTCGCCGCGTACGACGTGCCGCTGCTCGCCGGCGAGATCGTGCTGTCCGGCTCGCTCGCGAAACTGATTCCGGTCACGGCCGGCGACGCACTGTCGATGCAAATCTCCGGCATCGGCAGTTGCGACGTCCGCTTTATCTAAAGGAACCATCCTGATGAAGAAAATCAAATGCGCACTGATCGGGCCGGGCAACATCGGCACCGACCTGCTGGTCAAGCTGCGCCGCTCGCCGGTGCTCGAACCCGTGTGGATGGTCGGCATCGATCCGGCCTCCGACGGCCTCGCGCGGGCACGCGAGTTCGGCCTGAAGACCACCGACAAGGGCGTCGACGGGCTGCTGCCGCACGTCGCCGCCGACGAGATCCGCATCGCGTTCGACGCGACGTCGGCCTACGTGCACCGCGACAACTCCGACAAGCTCACCGCGCTCGGCGTGAAGATGATCGACCTGACGCCCGCCGCGATCGGGCCGTACTGCGTGCCGCCGGTGAACCTCGACGCGCATCTCGACAGCGCGCAGGCGAACGTGAACATGGTCACCTGCGGCGGCCAGGCGACGATCCCGATGGTGTACGCGGTGTCGCGCGTTCAGCCGGTCGCGTACGGCGAGATCGTTGCAACGGTATCGTCGCGCTCGGTCGGCCCCGGCACGCGCAAGAACATCGACGAATTCACGCGCACGACGTCCGGCGCGATCGAACAGGTCGGCGGCGCACGCAAGGGCAAGGCGATCATCGTGATCAACCCGGCCGAGCCGCCGCTGATCATGCGCGACACGATCCACTGCCTGACCGACGGCCCGCCCGACGTCGACGCGATCACCGCGTCCGTGCACGCGATGGTCAAGGAAGTGCAACGCTACGTGCCCGGCTACACGCTGAAGAACGGCCCGGTGTTCGACGGCAATCGCGTGTCGGTGTTCATGGAGGTCGAAGGGCTCGGCGACTACCTGCCGAAGTACGCGGGCAACCTCGACATCATGACCGCCGCCGCGGCCGCCACGGCCGAGCGTTTCGCCGAACAGATGCTGGCCGCGACGGCCGCCACCGCTTGAGTCGAGGAGTCACACGATGTCACTTGCAGGCAAGAAGATCACCGTCCACGACATGTCGTTGCGCGACGGGATGCACCCGAAGCGCCACCAGATCACGCTCGACCAGATGCGCAACATCGCGCGCGGGCTCGACGCGGCCGACGTGCCGCTGATCGAGGTCACGCACGGCGACGGGCTCGGCGGCGCCTCGGTCAACTACGGTTTCCCCGCGCACACCGACGAGGCGTACCTGGGCGCCGTGATCCCGGAGCTGAAGCAGGCGAAGGTGTCGGCGCTGCTGCTGCCCGGCATCGGCACCGTCGAGCATCTGCGCATGGCGCACGAACTCGGCGTCGGCACGATCCGCGTCGCGACGCACTGCACCGAAGCGGACGTATCGGAGCAGCACATCGGCCTCGCGCGCACGCTCGGCCTCGATACGGTCGGATTCCTGATGATGGCGCACATGTCGTCGCCGGCGCAGCTCGTCGTGCAGGCGAAGCTGATGGAATCGTACGGCGCGAACTGCATCTACATCACCGATTCGGCGGGCCACATGCTGCCCGACGACGTGACCGCGCGAATCGGCCAGGTGCGCGACGCGCTGAAGCCGGAGACGGAGCTGGGTTTCCACGGCCATCACAACCTCGCGATGGGCGTCGCGAACTCGGTCGCGGCCGTGGCGGCCGGTGCGAACCGGATCGATGCGGCCGCGGCCGGCCTCGGCGCCGGCGCGGGCAACACGCCGATGGAAGTGTTCGTCGCGGTATGCGACCGGATGGGGATCGAGACGGGCGTCGACGTGTTCGCGATCTCGGACGTCGCCGAGGATCTCGTCGTGCCGATCATGGATGCGCCGATCCGCCTCGACCGCGACGCGCTGACGCTCGGCTATGCGGGCGTCTACTCGTCGTTCCTGCTGTTCGCGAAGCGCGCGGAAGCGAAGTACGGGATTCCCGCGCGCGACATCCTCGTCGAACTGGGCCGGCAGCGGCTCGTCGGCGGGCAGGAGGACATGATCGAGGATGCGGCGCTGACGATGGTGCGGGCGCGGGAGGTGGCGACCTGAGTGAACGACACCATGTGAGAACACGTGACGAAACGGGGCGCAAGCCCCGTTTCGCATTTCAGTGCGCCGTCAGCGCTGACGCAATTCATCATACAATTCCGCATCACACTGTGCTGCGCTGCTCCCGGTACGAATATCGGTGCGGTGCCGTTCCCTGGCCCTCTTCGATCAATCTGCCTGCCGATGGCGCATATCACTCGTATCGCATTTTGCGGTCTACGCCGGCTCAATGCATTTCGCAGCTTCGGCGACGATCCTTTTCTGGACTGGATTCAATCGCGGAAGCCCTGCTGGTTCGCAAGCGTCAACATCCTGATCGGCGGCAACGGTGGCGGGAAATCGACATTGATCGATCTGATCGATTCGATCCGCAGTCCCGATCGACTGACAAGTCTGCCCAGGGAAAACCTGATTGGTAACGCCGTATCGGCGTTCGAAATCGTGTTCAGCGACGACAGCGCGTATTACGGCCGCGCCATTTCCACCCGAAGTGCAAACGCAGAGAATGCGGACGATATCCTCGTCGACGGTCATGACGCACTTGATATCCAGTGCCTGGAACTGCTCTATCGCAAACCTGACCAGCGAAGCACCTTCATCAAAAGGAACGTCAGCAAGCTCGGCCTCGACGATGCGTCGCGGGATCGGATTCGCGCGCTCACGTCGACGATTCCGTGCAACATTCGTTACTGGCGTGAGTCCGTCGATCCAAATCTGGAATCTGTTTGCAAGATCCTCAACCGGGCCGCCGAACATCTGCCGGGCATTCTGTCTTCGTCCACCGTTGTCCGCGGCGATGAAGAACGCATCTTCAAGTCGACCCTGTCCTACACGCGGGTCCATCCCTTCGGTCTGCATCACGACGGTAGGCTGGATATCTGGCTGTCGGACGATGTCCGTCAAAGCAACCACGTCCATTTTCATTCGCTGCCGGCCGGCTGGAAGCGACTCGTATCGATCGTCGACTGGCTGGAGCAGGCGGAAAGCGGATCGGTCTGCCTGATTGAAGAACCCGAAACCCACCTCCACCCGACATTGCAGCGACACCTTGCGCACGAGATCGATCGCGTCGTGCGCGACAGGAATCTGCAACTGTTCATCGCGACACACTCCCCGGTCTTTCAGCAGGTGAACGTCTGGAAAAGTACGGCCAAGGTATTCGCCGCGGCGTCTGAAGAAATCGTCGAATACTCGGACTCGATCGGGATGCTCGATCAGCTCGGCATCAAGGCGTCGGATATCTCGCAAAGCAACGGCATAGTCTGGGTAGAGGGCGCATCCGACCGCCTGTACGTCAAACACTGGCTGGCGCTGTGGTGCAAAGCCAATGGCAAGGTCATGCCGATCGAGAACGTCGACTATTCGTTCTCCCTCTATGGCGGGGCATCACTTGCACATTTCAGCGGAAAGGACACCGGCGAATTCATCGCGATGCTCAGGATGAACCGGCATTGCGCAATCGTCATCGATCGAGATCTCGACTTCGAGACCGACACGGACGGCCGATTGCGATGTAGTCGCACCGCCAGTGCGAAAGGTCGTGTCATCGACGAACTCCTCAATCGTCCGGGCACCGCAGTCTGGGTGACCGAAAAGTACACGATCGAAGGCTACCTCCCCAGACCGTTCTTCAATCGGTATTTTTCGATCGACGAGCGAGGCGTGATCTCGACAACCCGGCAAAAAGTATCGCTCGCGCAGAAATACATTCGAACCTCCGACACGCTCGACGACTGCGTTGTCGGCACGGACTTGCTTGCGCAACTGGAGCGCCTGTATTCCGTCATTGAGGGGTGGTCGCGCTAGTCCTCGGAGATCGAGCTTGCTGGCGATCAACCCGATGTTCATTGCTCATCAGGCGCCCCTGCCACGCACCGCGCATACCCGTCACCGATGCTTCCGGCCGTGCCTGCGCTGCCGATGCGCTTCGCGCGCCTGCAGCAGCGACGGCATCAGTTCCTCGATGTATTGCCGCGCCTGCCCTCGCGTCACGATCTCGCTGAAGCGCCGATGGGCCTTGTCATGGCCGACCAGCGCCGCATGCGCTTTCTTCAGGATGTGCAGGTACGCGATCAGGCTCGTGCCGTCGCGCACGGGCAGCGCATCGCGCGGGTCCGGTGTCGTACTCATGTTCCGATCCTTTGCGGACAATCCGTCCGGCACGTAGTCGTCACGAGCCCCAGCAGGTCGTTCGCGAGACGGTCGCGGTCGGTCAGCGGCGCCAGGCCGAACAACCGCTCGAGCGTCGCGGCGACCGACGCATGGTCGTACACCGTATGGTCGACCTGCCCGGCCGCGACCCACGGCGAAATCACGATCGCCGGCACCCGCACGCCGTACACGTCGAACCCGAAGCCGCTCGCGTTCAGCGTCGCTGCCGCGCCATCGTTCGGCGGCGGCGCAGCGCCCGGCCCGACCGAATCGTAGAAGCCGCCGTGCTCGTCGTAGCAGATCACGAGCAGGCTGCTGTTCCACACCGGCGAATTGCGGATCGCGTTGTACACGCGCGCGACGAGCTGGTCGCCGCCTGCGAGGCCGTCCATCGGATGCTGCGAGCTGCCGTTCTGGTAGGTGCCGTGCACGATGTCGCCGTAACCGGGCTCGATGAACGTATAGCGCACCGTATGGCCCGCCGCGAGATCGGCCTCGAAATGCGCGAGGTCGTCAATGTCGAAGAAGCTGATGCCCTTCAGCGACGCCACCTGCGGCACGTGGCCGAGCGGATTGCCCGTCTGGTCCTGGTAGATGCGCCAGTTGTCGTCGCCGAGCGCGGCAAAGATCGAACCCTTCGGATACGGGAAACCGTCGAACGCGTCCCACCCGGCCATTTCCTCCCTGGTCGGCGAATGGTCGAGCCCGGCCGACGACGCACCGTGCAGGAAAAAGCGATTCGGCCAGGTCGGCCCCGGCATCGATGCGTGCCACGCGTCGCACAGCACGAACGCGTTCGCGAGCGCGTGCAGCGACGGCGCCTGCGTCGCGATGTCGACGCCCTGCATGATCTTGCCCGCGTCGGCCGGCTGCGGCGGCTTGCCTTCGGAACGCGACGTCGCGTAGTTCGACACGAATCCGGTATTGCGGACCGGCGGATAGGCCTGCCCTTTCACGAACGGCACGCCAGCGCCGCAGAGCTGCTCGAGCACGTCGGTGAATTCGTGGCACGGATCGGTCGGCATCCGGTCGGGCGCGCCGCCGCCGAACGGATAGACCGCGCCGCCATACGCGTTGCTGTTGCCCGGCGACGCGGCGACGATGCCGGGGTAGCCCGACAGCGCGAACAGGTGGTCGAAGGAGCGGTTCTCGAGCATCAGCACGAACACGTGCCGGATGCGGTCCTGAACCGACGGGGATGCGGGGGCTGCGTCTGCACTCATGGCGCCTCCTGGCGTCGCGCGACGAAAGTCCGGCTGGCACGGCCGTTGGCCCGCTGAAAGACGCTGAAGGAATTGAAAGCCGCACGCGCGGCGCGGGCCGCGAATTGCCGACGAGTGTACGACCGCGCCGGCCCGCACGTAAAGCCGCACGCGAACCGCGTCGCCGCGCGTGCGGTCAGCCGCCGGCCGGCGCGGTTTTCCGCGTCACGACATCGGGCTGACGATCGCGTTGCGGCTGTCGGACGACAACCGCCGGTCAATGCGCGCCGCATCGACGTGTCGGGCGGGATGGCACGTCGAAAGTTGACTTTCGCCGGTCGGCCCGATACGATCGATGCACTTTCAAGACGCCCTCCCGGTTCGCCGGGAGGGCGTTTCGTTTTGGTTCACCCACCAAAAGGAAACGCCTTGAAATGAACCGTATCGACACCCTCTCCTCCGGGCCGAACGCCGACCACGACGGCCTCGGCTACCTGCGGCACGGTACCGGCCCCGAATGCGTGATGGTCTTGCACGACTGGCTCGGCGACCATACGAACTACGCGGCGCTGCTCCCGTATCTCGACGAATCGGCATTCACGTACGTGTTCGTCGACCTGCGCGGCTACGGTGAATCCATCCACCTGAGCGGCACCTGTACCGTCGACGAGATCTCGGCCGACTGCCTCGCGCTCGCGGATCGTCTCGGCTGGCCGCGCTTTCACGTGATCGGCCATTCGATGACGGGCATGGCGACACAACGGCTCGCCGCCGATGCGCCCTCCCGCATCAAGAGCGCGATCGCCGTGTGCCCGGTATCGGCCGCCGGCAACCGCCTGAACGACGACGCACGCGCGTTCTTCGCGAGCACGGCCGTCGATGACGATGCGTTTCGCCGGCTCATGCGATTCGTGACGGGTGGATTGTCGGCGCGCTGGGCCGACCTGAAGCTGCGGCAGAACCGCGAGCGCGTGGCGCCGGCCTGCCGGCTCGCGTATCTCGACATGCTGACCGGAACGGATTTCGTCGACGATGTCCGCGGGCTCGACACGCGCTTCCTGGTGATCGTCGGCGACAAGGATCCGGGGCTCGACGAAGCGGCGATGCAGGCGACGTTCCTGGCGTGGCATCCGAACGCGCGGCTCGCGACGATACCGAATTGCGGGCATTACCCGATGCAGGAGTGCCCGCCGTATTTCGCGATGGCCATCGAGGATTTCCTGCGGGACGCGGCTGCCTGAGCGTTGCGCACAAGCAGCGGCCAGCGAAGGCGATGTGGGCCGCTGCGGCATGACGACGCCGCCGGCGGCCGGTAAACGGCAAGCAACGGGCCGTTCATCCGGTTCGTCCGGCCGTGGAGGCCGGACGGGATTCGATCGGCACGCGGTTGCGCGCCGATCGTTGCCGCTTAACGACGCGGCCCGCCGGTGCGCTGCGGACGCGGCGAATTCGCGTCCTTGTGCCGGAAGTTGATGCGGCCCTTGGTGAGGTCATAGACCGACAGTTCCAGCGTCACGCGGTCGCCCGCGAGAATGCGGATGTGGTTCTTGCGCATGCGGCCCGACGCGTACGCGCCCACCACGACGCCGTTTTCCAGCGTGACACGGTATTTGCTGTCCGGCAGCACTTCGTCGACGATTCCGTCCAGTTCCAGCAGTTCTTCTTTTGCCAAACCAATTCCTCCAGACAAGGTAATTGACCGCAGCCGCGGCGATCTGCCCGGCGCCGTGTCCCGCAACGGGACGGCGGCCGGCAGGCTGCCGGGGATCGGTTCGTTCAGACGGGCCATGGGCCTGTCTTGCGATCGGAGCCCGGCGCGTTGCGGCGTTCAGGCGGTCGGTGGCGGCGGCGCATAAAGCGCCGCGCAAGTCGGGACCGCGCCGGCAAGGCATGGCGGCGGTCTGCTCGGGTTGATGCGTTGAAGCGGTGATGCGCTGGCGAAGCGGCGGGCGCTTCGCGAGGGCGTTGCGTCGCACGCCATACAGGCATGCGATGAGGGAGGCGACACGACCGATGCATCGTGAATGTCGCGATGCATCGGTCGTGCGCATCGGAAACGCGCCGGCTGCCGCCAAAGCGGCGCCGAGCGCGCCAATCCGTCCGGCGACGGCCACCGTTTGGCGGCCGCTGCCGATGCGGCTTACTGCGGCGTGATGTTCGACGCTTGCAGACCCTTCGGGCCGCGCTTCACTTCGAAGCTGACCTTCTGGCCTTCGGCCAGGGTCTTGAAGCCCGTGCCGCGAATTTCAGAGAAATGGGCGAACAGATCGTCGCCGCCGTTGTCCGGGGAGATGAAACCAAAGCCCTTGGTTTCGTTGAACCACTTGACGGTACCGGTATCCACAAATACTTCCTTCATACGAATAATTGAACATGCGCCCGCAACGGGCACAGAAAGACTCAAAAGAGGGAGAGACCAACGACCGCCGCACGGAGTGCGGCCAATGATGAGCAATCGAACTTCTTGAACACTTCGGCCATGGACACTACGCGGTAGCGGCCGTTTCGTCAAGTCATTTTGATGCGGCGCACAAGCACACCCGCCGCGTGCGCCTTGCGCGGCAGGTGTTGCCGGCCGACAGGACGCATTTCGATGCGCCCCCGCTTTCCGGCCGGCGGACGGCCCGCCGGTTCTTACCGCGGCTCGAACACGTGATGCAGCGCCGGCGGCGCATCGCCTTCGCGAATCCGCATCTCGAACGCCTTGCGCGCGACGCTCGTCGGCCGCACGTCCGCCACGTCCAGGTAGAACTGCGAATACCAGTCGCGCATCTGGTACAGCGGCCCGTCGCCCTCGCACAGCAGCGGGTTGTCGATCCGCGTCTTGCTGTGCCAGATGTCGACGTCCTCGTAGAACGCGCGCTGCGCTTCCTTCACGTACGCGTTCGCGATCTCCGTGTTCTGCTCGTCGGACAGCCCGGCCACCTTCTTCACGATCACGCCGTAGCGCAGCTCGAAGCTGTTCATGTCGATCGGCACGTGGCAGTTCAGCAGCACCGAGTGGATCGGCTGCCCGCCGCTCTGCCCCGTCATCTGCGTGATGTGCACGGCCGGCCCGAAATACGTCGACAGCGCGGTCAGGGCGTCGCCGCCGAGCTTCTCGCTGCGGCCGACCATCAGCTGCGTCGCCTTGTGGTCCTCGAACAGGTTCGCGAAATAGTCGATCGGCGCGCGGTGCACGGTCGCGAAGTGCGCGACGTCCGAGATGTTGTCGACCAGCTCGCGGCAGTTGGCCTGGATCACCATCTTGTCGACGACCCAGTCCGACCATTCGTCGGAGAAGCACACGTCGAGGCGCGGAATCGCGACTTCGGGCGGCGGTGCGTTGCCTTCCGGGTCGTTCCAGACGAACAGCAGGTTGTTTTCCTCGCAGGTCGGCCATGCGCCGATGCGCGCCTTCGGCGGGATCCGCTTGCAGTACGGAATCGATGCGCACTGCCCTTCGCCGCTCCACGCCCAGCCATGGAACGGGCACACGAGGTTGTCGCCCTGTACCGTGCCGAGGCTCAGGTCGGCGCCCATGTGCGGGCAGTACGCGTCGACGACGTTGACCTTGCCGGTCGAATCGGCGAACGCGGCGAGCTTGCGGCCGAAGGCGTTCAGCGTGTGCGGCTTGCCGTCCTTGTAGTCGCGGGCGAGCCCGAGGCAGTGCCAGCCGCGCGCATAGCGCTGCGCGAGCGGCTGGGCTTCGATCTTGTAAGGGCGTGCGGACATGTGGGTTGACTCCTCTTGTGGACAACGCGCGGCGGCCGGCCGCGCGCGGGGGAAATGGGGGCGCCGGTCAGCGCACCGGGTTGCCGGGTTCGAGCGCGGGCGACGGTTTCAGCGTTGCCGGAGCCGCCGGCGACGGCTGCGCATGCGCGTGCTGCACGCGGCGCTCGGCACGCTCGACGCCGAGCCACGCGGCGAGCGCGGGCAGCAGGAACACGGCGCCGAACAGGTTCACGAGGAACATGAACGCGAGCAGCACGCCCATGTCGACCTGGAACTTCAGCGCGGAAAACGCCCACGTGCCGACGCCGATGAACATCGTGACGGCCGTGAACAGCGCGGCCGTGCCGCGCTGGCGCATCGCGTCGGCGAATGCGTCCGGCAGCGTCGCGCCGTGGCGGAGGTCGTGCTGCAGGCGTTCGTACAGGTAGATCCCGTAGTCGACGCCCACGCCCACGCCGAGCGTGATCACCGGCAGCGTCGCGACCTTCAGCCCGATGCCGAGACGCGCCATCACCGCGTTGCACAGGATCGACACGAGCGTGAGCGGCACGACGATGCACAGCACCGCGCGCCACGAGCGGAACGTGACCGCGCAGAGCAGCGCGATCGCGCCGAAGATCGACAGCAGCATCGCGATCTCCGCGTCGCCGACCGCCTCGTTGGTCGCCGCCATCACGCCGACGTTGCCGCCCGCGAGCCGGAACGCGACGTTCGGCGTCGGGTTCTCGGCCGCGAAACGCCTGATCTCGTCGACGATATGCGCGATGGTCGTGCCTTCGTGGTTCTTCGTGTAGATCAGGACCTGGATCGCCTTGCAGTTCGCGGTGTTCATCCCGTTGTCGGGGTCGAACGCGTTGGAGCCTTGCGTGAGCCCGTCGCTCGAGCGCGGCAGCGCGGCCCAGCGCGGGTTGCCCTCGTTGAATGCGGCGATGAACACCTTGCCCTGCGACGACACACTCGTCACCGACTGCACGCCGGCCACGCCGCGCATGTTCATCTCGAACCGCTCGATCGCGCTCATCACCGGGTAATGCAGGCACGCGTCGTCGAAGCCGGTCGTCTCGACGATCACCGACAGCACGTCCACGCCGATGTTGTACTGGTGCGTGATCGCCGCGTTGTCGATGTTGTAGCGCGAGTTCGCGCGCAGCTCCGGCGCGCCGGTGCCGATGTCGCCGATCTCCAGCTTGCGCGATTCGAGCGTGCCGTATGCGAGCAGCGCCAGCGCCACCGCGAACACGCCGAGCGCGGGCATCGGCCGCGCGAATACCGCGAAGCGCGACCACCGCCCGCTGCCGCCGGCCGCCGCCGTGCGCTGCGCGCGCGCCAGCGTGCCGCGTTCGAGGCGCGTGTACGACAGCAGGATCGGCAGGAACACCTTGTTGGTGACGATCATCAGCAGCACGCCGAGGCACGCGGTAATGCCGAGCTCGCGCACGATGTCGATCCTGATCCGCATGATGACCATGAAGCCGAGCGCGTTGGTCAGCAGCGCGACCGTGCCCGGCACGAACAGCTTGCGGAACGCGTCGCGCGCGGCGTCGACCGGCGACGCGCCGCGCACCAGCGCCTGCTTCCATGCGTTGGTCATCTGCACCGCGTGCGACACGCCGATCGAGAAGATCAGGAACGGCACGAGGATCGACATCGGGTCGATGCCGAGCCCGAGCAGCGGCAGCGCGCCGAGCAGCCACACGACCGGCAGCAGCGCGACGACGAGCGCCAGCACGGTGGTCTTCAGCGAGCGCGTGTAGGCAAACAGCAGCGCGGCCGTCACGAGGAACGCGAGCGCGAAGAACGCCATCACGCCCGCGATGCCGCTCTCGACGTCGCCCACCAGCTTCGCGAAGCCGATGATGTTCACGTCGATGCCCTGCTTCGCATAACGCGCGCGGATTTCCTCGAGCTGGCGCGCGACCGCGCTGTAGTCGAGCCGCTTGCCGGTGGCCGGGTCGGTCTCGCGCAGTTCCGCGCGGATCAGCGCCGATTTCAGGTCGTTGCCGACGAGGCGGCCGATCTGCCCCGAACGCGCGACGTTGCGGCGCACCTTCGCGAGATCGTCCGGGTTCGCGCTCGAGAACTGGCCGGGCACGACCACGTCGCCGCGAAAGCCGGCCTCGGTCACTTCCGTGTAGTGGACGTTCGGCGTGAACAGCGAGAACACGCGCGAGCGGTTCACGCCGGGGATGAAGAAGACGTCGTCGGTCGCGTGGCGCAGCGCGTCCATGAACGTCTGGTTGTAGATGTCGCCGTCGCCCTTCCAGCGCAGGCTCACGAGGATCGTGTTCGCGCCGGGGAACGCACCCGCATAACGCTCGAACACCTGCATGTACGGGTGCTGCATCGGGATCATCTTGTTGAAGCCCGGATCGAGCTTCAGGCGCGTGGCCGACAAGCCGAGCGCGAGCGTCACCGCGACGCACAGCAGCATCAGCAGCTTGCGCCGGCGGATGATCGTGTCGGCGCAGCGCTCGACGAACGCGGCGAGACGCGACGCGGAAACGGCTTCAGGAGGGCGTGACAGGTCGTTCATGGAATTCTCGGGTCGGGACGGACGGTGCGAAACGAACGGAAGGCGGCGCTGCGGGCGGCCGGCGTCAGGACGGCGACGGCGTCGACGCAAGCGCGCCGGCCAGCGGCGCGACGCCGGCCTCGCCGCCGAGCAGCAGCGCGCCGTGGCCCATGTCGAGCACGGCCGCGAGGCTCTGCACGCCGCCGAGCTTGCGCACGTCGAAGGTCAGCCCGCCGTCGCGCGATGCGACGATCGCGCCGCCCTGCCCCACCAGCACGAGTTCGCCGTCGGCGAGCTGGGTCGCGCCGAAGTACGACACCGGCACGTGGCTGTCCACATGCGTCCAGGTCGCGCCGCGATCGGTGCTGCGCACCACGTTGCCGCGCATCCCGTATGCGACCCAGTCGCCGTTCGCGAGCATCAGCGCGCCGAACAGCGAACCGGCGTACGGCGACGGCAGCTTGTCCCACGTCGCGCCGTTGTCGGTCGAGCGCAGCAGGGTGCCGCTCTCGCCCGCGACCAGCAGGTTGCCGTGGCCGTCGCCGACGATCGCGTTGAGGTGACGGTCGCCAGCCGGCGTCTTCAGCGGCTGCCACGTGAGGCCCGCGTCGTCCGAACGCAGCAGCTGGCCGAAGCTGCCGGCCGCGAACAGCGGGCCGCCCGCCGCACCCCACACGGACAGCAGCGGATCGGAATGCTCATGGTCGATGTGCACTTCACGCCAGTGCATGCCGGCATCGTCGCTGCGGACAATCCGGCCGTCGTGGCCGACCGCGATCCCGAGCGTCGGCGTGATGAAACGCACCTGAGTGAGCGTCGATGCCTGGTCGGGCGTGACCGACGCCGGCCGCCAGCGGGCGCCCGAATCGTCGCTCAGCAGGATCACGCCGCGTTCGCCGACCGCGACGATGCGCGCGCCGACCCGGGCGAGCCCGTTGATCTGCAGCCGGTCCGCATGGATCGCGGTGACCGGGAACGCCGGCAGCGGGCGCGGCGAAAACGCGAACAGCGCGGCGCCGAGCACGAGCGCCGACATCGCGAGTCCGGGCAAGGTTCGTTTCATTACTTGTCTCCTGTTTCTGCGTTCGACGGCCGTTGGCGCGTGCGCGCCGACGACCGTCGCCTGCAAGTCTCCGGGCCGCCGGTCATGGCCGCGGCCTCGAATCGTCGTTCGTGAATGCTTCGCCGCGTGTGCGGCGCGGCCCATCCGCGTGCCGCTACGTCCGCTACGTGCCGCTATGTCCGCGACGTGCCCTATGCGCCGACCTCGAACAGCGCGGCGGCACCCATCCCGCCGCCGATGCACATCGTCACGACCGCGTGCCGTACGCCGCGCCGCGCGCCTTCGAGCAGTGCGTGCATCGTCATCCGCGTACCCGACATCCCGAACGGATGGCCGAGCGCGATCGCACCGCCGTCGACGTTCAGCCGGGCGTCGGGAATGCCGAGCGTGTCGCGGCAGTACAGCGCCTGGCACGCGAACGCCTCGTTCAGCTCCCACAGCCCGATGTCGCCGACGGTCATCCCGAAGCGCGCGAGCAGCTTCGGAATCGCGAACACCGGGCCGATACCCATCTCGTCGGGCTCGCAGCCGGCCACCGCAAGGCCGCGGAACGCGCCGAGCGGCGTCAGCCCGCGGCGTAGCGCCTCGCTGCGCGACATCACGACCACGGCCGCCGCGCCGTCCGACAGTTGCGACGCATTGCCGGCCGTCACGAACTCGCCCTGCTCGACGACCTTGCCGCCGCTCCACGACGGCTTCAGCCCCGCGAGCCGTTCGGCCGTCGTGTCGGCGCGCACGCCTTCGTCGCACGCCGCACGCAGATCCTCGTGGCCGGCCGGGTTGCCTTCCTTGTCGAACAGCGCGCGCCGCACGTCGAGCGGCGCGATTTCCGCATCGAAGCGGCCGGCCGCCTGGGCGTCGGCCGTGCGCTGGTGGCTCTGCAGCGCGAATTCGTCCTGCGCCGCACGCGAGATCCCGTAGCGGCGCGACACGATCTCGGCCGTTTCCATCATCGCCATGTAGGCGGCCGGCTGGTGGTCGAGCACGGCCTGCGAACGCGCGCGATACGCATTCTTGTGCTTGTTCTGCGTGAGCGAGATCGACTCGACGCCGCCCGCGACCACGATCCGCGCATCGCCCGCGCCGATGCTGCGCGCGGCGCTCGCGATCGACATCAGGCCCGACGAGCACATGCGGTCGATCGCCATGCCGGGCACCGATGCCGGCAGCCCGGCCGCCGCCGCCGACAGGCGGCCGATGTTGTAGCCCTGCGTGCCCTGCTGCGCGGCGCAGCCGATCAGCACGTCGTCGACGTCGGCCGGCGCGACGCCCGCGCGTTCGAGCGCGGTGCGCACCACGTGACCGCCCAGCGCGGGCGCCTCGGTGTCGTTGAACATGCCGCGAAACGCCTTGCCGATCGGCGTGCGTGCGACGGAAACGATGACTGCGTCTTCCATGGGCTGGCTCTCTGAATCTAGAAGTAGTAACGGCTGATCGTGTCGGCCACGCAGCCGGGTTTCGCTTCGCCTTCGATCTCGACGGTCACGCGAATCCATGCCTGCACGCCGCCGTCGAGCGGCTCGACGCGCAGCAGCTCGCCGACGCCGCGCACGCGCGCGCCGACCTTCACCGGCGCGGGGAAACGGATCCTGTCGCAGCCGTAGTTGACGCCGAGCCGCGCGCCGTCGATACGCACGATCTGCGGCAGGAAATGATTGACGAGCGACAGCGTCAGGTAGCCGTGCGCGATGCACGCGCCGAACGGGCCGTCCTTCGCGCGCACCGGGTCGACGTGCACCCACTGGTGATCGCCCGTCGCGTCGGCGAAGCCGTCGATGCGGATCTGGTCGATCGCGAGCCACGCGCTCGCGCCGAGCGTGTCGCCGACGGCCGCCGCGAGTTCGCCGGGATGCGCGAACACGCGGGGCGTCGCACGCACGGGGTCGAGGGTCGCGCTCTTCATGCGTGCTGGCTGCTGACCGACAGCACTTCGCCCGTCATGTACGACGCGTAATCGCTTGCAAGGAACACCATCACGTTCGCGACCTCCCAGACTTCGGCGGCGCGCCCGAAGGCTTCGCGCGACGCCAGTTGATTCAACAGGTCGGCCGGGGCCGACTTCTTCAGAAAATCGTGCATCGCAATGCTCGGCGCGACCGCGTTGATGCGCACGCCGTACGGCGACGCCTCGAGCGCCGCGCAGCGCGTGAGCGCCATCACGCCCGCCTTCGCGGCCGCGTAGTGCGCCTGTTCCGCCTGCGCGCGCCAGCCGAGCACCGATGCGTTGTTGACGATCGCGCCGCGGCCGCGGGCCTGCATGTGCGGCAGCATCGCGCGCGTCATCCGGAACGTCCCGGTGAGGCTAATGTCGATCACGCGCGACCATTCGGCATCGTCCATATCGACGATGCGGGTCGACCCGCCGAGCCCCGCGTTGTTGATCAGCACGTCGACGCCGTCGAGCTTGTCCTGGGCGTCGGCAACGAGTGCCTGCACGTCGGCCTCGACCGCGACGTTGCACAAGCGGCCGTAGACCTGTTGCAGCCCCGTTTCGGCGCGCAGCGTTTCGACGGCCTGTTCGAGGCGCTTTTCGTGGATGTCGGAGATGAACAGCGCGCGGCAGCCTTCCTCCGCGCAGCGGCGCGCGGCCGCGAAGCCGATGCCGGCGCCGGCGGCGGCCGTGATCAGCACCGATTTGCCGGCGAGCAGCTGGTGGCCCGGCACGTAGGCCGGCGCTTTCTGGATCTGGGGTTCGGTCATGCGGTGCCTCGTGGTTCCCTGGGCATGCCGAGCCCGCGCTCGGCCATGATGTTGAGCTGGATTTCGTTGGTACCCGCGTAGATCGTGTCCGCACGGGAGAACAGGAATACGCGCTGCAGATGGGTGAGCTTTTCGTCGGCCGGATCGATCACGTTCGCGCGAGGCCCGAGCGCGTCCATCGCGAGCTGGCCGAGGTCGCGGTGCCAGTTCGACCAGAAATACTTGTAGATCAATGCCTCGCGGCGCAGCGGCGCGGTGGCACCGCCATCTGCGTCGTCGGCACCGGACAGCATGCGCAGCGCGTTGTAGCGCATCACGCGCAGCCCGGCCCATGCGCGGCCGATCCGCTGCCGCAGCACCGGGTCGCGGTCCGCGCCCGATTCGCGCGCGGCGTCGATCACCCATTCGAGTTCGCGGACGAACTGCATCTGCTGGCCGAGCGTCGACATCCCGCGTTCGAAACCGAGCAGCGTCATCGCGATCCGCCAGCCGTCGCCGGGCGCGCCGACGAGGTCGCGTGCTTCCGCGCGCGCGCCGTCGAAGAACACTTCGTTGAATTCCGCGCCGCCGTTGAGCTGCCTGATCGGCCGGATCTCGATGCCCGGCTGGTCGAGCGGCATCAGCAGGAACGACAGCCCCTTGTTGCCTTTCGACGCGGGATCGGTGCGCGCGAGCACGAAGATCCAGTCGGAATCGTGTGCAAGCGACGTCCAGACCTTCTGGCCGTAGACGCGCCACGTACCGTCCGCATCCTGTTCGGCACGCGTGCGGACATTCGCCAGATCCGAACCCGCGCCCGGCTCCGAATAGCCCTGGCACCAGAACTGCGTGCCGGCGAGAATGCCGGGCAGGAAACGCGCGCGCTGGTCGTCGGTGCCGCATGCGACGAGCGTCGGCCCGAGCAGCCCTTCGCCGATGTGGCCCATCCTTCCCGGGCCTCCGGCGCGCGCGTATTCCTCGTGGAAGATCACCTGTTCGGCCACGGAGAAGCCGCGCCCGCCGGCGGCGGTCGGCCAGCCGAGGCCGGTCCAGCCGCCCCGCGCCAGTTCCCGCTCCCATGCCTTGCGCAGGTCGGGAAACGCTTCCTCGTCGCCGGGGCCGCCGCGATATTTCAGGCACGCGAATTCGCCGGTCAGGTGCGATTGCACCCAGTCGGCCACTTCGTGCCGCAATTGCTGTTCGCGCGTTTCGCTGTTCATTGAAGGGCTCCTGCGCGCGCGGCGGACGGGCGGGCGGGCGCCGCAACCGCGGCGGCGGGCGCGTCGTCGCGGTGCGCGTCGCCGCCTTCGATCGCATGGGACGCGATCCATTCGAGCAGTTGCGGCGTGCTGCCGAACTGCGCGCCCGACGCCTGCGCGCGCTTGAAGTAGAGATGCGGGTCGTATTCCCACGTAAAGCCGACGCCGCCGTGCAACTGGATCGCTTCCTGGGCGCAGAACGCATACGCGTCGTTCGCGGCGGATTTCGCCGCGGCGATGTCGGCACGCAATGCGTTGCCCGGCACCACGCTGCCGGCCTCCGCGTCCCACGCATGCGCCGCACCGAGCACGGCCGAGCGCGCCGATTCGATCAGCACCATCATCTGCGCGCAACGGTGCTTGACGGCCTGGAACGACGCGATCGCGCGGCCGAACTGCACGCGCTGGCTCGTGTAGTCCAGCGTCAGGTCGAGGCATTGCTGTGCGCCGCCGAGTTGTTCGGCGGCCAGCGCGAGCGCCGCGAACCATGCGGCGCGTTCGAGCACCTGCGCCGCGTCGCGGCCCGCAATCAGCGCGTCGCGGCTCACGCGCACGTCGTCGAGCGCAATCCGTGCGAGCGGCCTCGTCGCGTCGAGCGTGTCGAGCGGCGTCACCGCAACGCCGGCTGCGCCGGCAGTCATGTCGATCGCGAACAGGCCGACCGACTGCCCTTCGTTCGCGATCCGCGCCGGAACCAGCAGCAGGTCGGCGCGCGCACCGTCGAGCACTTGCGCCGCGACGCCGGACAATGCGAAGCCGGCCGCGGTTTCCTCCGCGACGAACGGAAGCGGTCGCGCACTGGCCGGTTCGTCGAACGAGTCGCCGAAAGTTGCGCCGAACGCATTGGCACCCGGCCGGCCATATGGCCGACCGACCCGCGCGCCACTTGGCTCGCCGAATAGCCAGTCGAACGGCAGCGCCAGCGTCGCGCTGCACGCGCCTTCCCCGATCTTCGTGAGCCAGCCGGTCGCCAGCGACGTGTCGCAGCCGCCCAGCGCGGTCGCCGCCAGGCACGCGGTCGAAAAATACGGCACGCACGCGATGCGCCGGCCAAGCTGTTCCATCAGCACCGCCTGCTCGACCGCGCCGAGCCCGAGCCCGCCCGCTGCCTCCGGCAGCGCGAGCGCGTTCCAGCCGAGTTCGCCCGCCAGCGCGGCCCACAGCGCATCGTCGCGGCCGGCCGATTGCTCGAGTGCGCGCCGCACGTCGGCGGACGCGCTGCGTTCGGCGAGCACGTCGGCCGCCGCGTCGCGGATCATCGCCTGTTCGTCGGTGAGCGCCAGATCCATGCTCAGCTCCCGTACACGCGCTGCGCGGGCCGCGCCTCGGCGAGCAGCCGCGCGACCGCCGGGCCGACCTCGGCCGCCGCCCAGCGCGCGCCACGGTCGACGCTCGGGCCCGTGCGCCAGCCTTCCGCGACCGCGATCATCCCGCCCGCGACCTCGAACACCTGGCCCGTCACGTCGGCCGACAGCGCGCTGCCGAGCCACACGACGAGCGGCGCGACGTTGGCCGGGTCGAAATAGTCGAAGCCGCCGTCCTCGGGCTTCTTCATCATGTCGGCGAACACGCCTTCGGTCATCGACGTGCGCGCGGCCGGCGCGAGTGCGTTCACGCGCACGCCGTAGCGCTGCAGCTCGGCCGCCTGCATCAGCGTGAGCGCGGCGATGCCGGCCTTCGCCGCGCCGTAGTTCGACTGGCCGATCGAGCCTTGCAGGCCGGCGCCGGAACTCGTGTTGACGATCCGCGCGTCGACCGCGTGGCCCGCCTTCGCGGCATCGCGCCACACGCGCGCCAGCACGCTCGACAGGCAGAAGTGGCCGCGCAGGTGCACGCGCATCACGTCGTCCCAGTCGGTTTCGGTCATGCTCGTGAACATCTTGTCGCGGCAGATGCCCGCGTTGTTGACGAGCACGTGCACATCGCCGAACGCTTCGCGGGCCGCGTCGACGATCCGCTGCGCCGTTTCGACGCGCGTGATGTCGTCCGCATTCGCAAGCGCGTTGCCGCCGTGTCGTGCGATCTCGTCGCACACGGCCTGCGCGGCCTCGTGCCGGATGTCGTTGACGACGACCGCCGCGCCTTCGGCCGCGAACGCGAGCGCATATTCGCGCCCGAGCCCGCCGCCCGCGCCGGTGATGATGACGGTGCGTCCGTTACAGATTCCCATGCTGGTGCCTCTTGGATCGTGAGATCGTGAAAGTGACGCGCTCACAGGCGCTCGATGATCGTGACGTTCGCGAGGCCGCCGCCCTCGCACATCGTCTGCAATCCGTACCGGCCGCCGGTGCGTTCCAGTTCGTGCAGCAGCGTCGTCATCAGCCGCGCACCGGTCGCGCCGAGCGGATGGCCGAGTGCGATGCCGCCGCCGTTCGGGTTGGTCTTTTCATGCGGAAAACGCGTATCGGCCAGCCACGCCTGCGCGACCGACGCGAACGCCTCGTTCATCTCGACGACGTCGATCTGCGACCAGTCGAGCCCGCTCTTCTTCAACGCGGCCTTCGTCGCCGGGATCGGCGCGGTGAGCATCCACAGCGGATCGTCGGCCAGCACGCTCAGGTGATGGATGCGTGCGCGCGGCGTGAGGCCGTAGCGCTTCAACGCGTCCTCCGACACGATCAGCAGTGCCGCGGCCGCATCGCAGGTCTGGCTCGCGACGGCGGCCGTCAGCGAGCCGCCCGGCGTCAGCGGTTCCAGCGTCGCCATCTTTTCCAGCGACGTGTCGGGGCGCGGCGTCTCGTCGTGCAACACGCCTTCGAGCGGCACGATTTCCCGCTTGAAATGTCCGGCCTCGATCGCGGCGACCGCACGGCGGTGGCTTTCGAGCGCATAGCGCTCCATCGCGTCGCGCGACAGGTTCCAGTGATCGGCGATCCGCTGCGCGGCGACGAACTGCGACACCGGCGCGTCGCCGAAGCGCGCGCGCCAGCCGGTGCTGCCCGAGAACGGGTCGTCGAAGCCGAGCGGCGCCGCGCAGGTCATCGCGGACGAGATCGGGATCTGCGTCATCGTCTGCACGCCGCCCGCGACCACCACGTCCTGCACGCCGCTCATCACGGCCTGTGCGGCGAAATGCACAGCCTGCTGCGACGAGCCGCACTGGCGGTCGACCGTCACGCCCGGCACCTGCAGCGGCAACCCGGCCGCGAGCCAGCAGGTGCGCGCGATGTTGCCCGCGAGCGGACCGATCGTGTCGACGCAGCCGAACACCACGTCGTCGTATTCGTCGGCGGGAATCGCATTGCGTTCGACGAGCGTCTTCAGCACGAAGCCGCCGAGGTCGGCCGCATGCACGTGCGCGAGCCCGCCCTTGCGGCGGCCGGTCGGCGTGCGCAGCGCGTCGACGATATAGGCTTGTTTCATTGACGGGTTTCCTCGAGGTCGAAGGTCTGCGCAGGGCCGATCGGCAACGCGTCGCCGAGGATCGCGTCGGCCACGCGGGCCTTGTGGAACGCGCTGTCGCCCCAGCTGCCGGAGAGCGCCCAGATGCGCTTCATGAAGATCTGCAGGTCGAGCTCCCACGTGTAGCCGATCGCCCCGTGCACCTGCATCGAGTGACGCGCGGCGAGCTGCGCGGCCGACGTCGCCGCGAGCTTCGCGTGGGACACGAACACCGCGCGCTGCGGGTGATCGTCGGCGATCGCCTGCGCGGCGCGCGCGACCACCGGCCGCGCGAACTCGTAGCGGATCGCGACATCGGCAAGCAGATGCTTGAGCGCCTGGTACGACCCGATCGCCTTGCCGAACTGCTTGCGCTGCGCGCTGTAGTCGATCGCGACGTCGAGCACGCGCTGCGTGAGGCCGAGCAGTTGCGCGGCGACCGCGAACGCGCCGTGGTCGAGCGCACGGTCCAGCAGCGGCGCGGCTTCGTCGGCGCCTGCGATGCGCGTGGCCGCCGACGGTTCCCAGTCGAGCGTGAACAGCCGCCGCGACGGGTCGACGCTGTCCACCGCGCGCCATGCGCACTGCGCGGGATCGACGCGGTGCAGCTCGCCACGGTGCTCGCACAGGAGCGTTTGCGCGACGTGCACGTCGGCCGCATACGGGTTCACCGGATGCACGAGCGCGACGCGCGCGCGCCCGTCGGCGATGTCGCGCAGCAGCGCGTCGCGCCAGTCGCTCGCCGGCAGCCGCGCGAGCACGCCGGCCGAGACGAGCGCCGTGTCGAGCAGCGGCTCGGGGCTGCCGAAGTAACCGTAGGTCTGCGCGAGCAGCGCCCATTCCGCTTCGCTCAGGCCGAGGCCGCCGTGCGCCTCGGGCACCGACACGGCGGTCAGCCCCTGCGACGCGAACAGCGCCCACAGGTCGTCCGAACGCCCGGTCGGCGTGGCCCAGAGCTCGCGGATCAGCTCGGGCGTCATCTCGGTCATCAGCAGGCGCTTCACGCTGTCCGCGAGCGCTTCCTGGTCTTCATCGAATACGAAATCCATACGATGTCCGTTCAGTGAGGGGGGGCGCCGGCGCCGTCATGCGCGCGGCATGCCGAGCATCCGTTCGGCGACGATGTTGCGCTGGATCTCGTTGGTGCCCGCGTAGATCGTGCCGGCCTGCGCGAACAGGAAGCCGTCGAGCCAGTGGCCGAGCGTCGCGTGCTGCGCGGCCGTCTGCGGGACGACCTCGCCGTGCGCGCCGAGAATGTCGAGCGCGGTCTGGTGCATGCGCAGGTCGAGTTCCGACCAGAACACCTTGTTGGTGCTCGACTCCGCGCCGATATGGCCGCCCTTCAGCAGCCGGCTCGCGGTCGCGTAGGTCGACAGCGCATACGCCTGCGCATCCATCCACGCCTGCACCACGCGCTCGCGCAGCGTCGGATCGCGATCCGCGCTGTCGCGGTGGGCGAGATACAGGTCGCGCAGCGCCTGCGCGGTGCGCTGGAAGCGCGCGGGCGAACGCAGCATCAGCCCGCGCTCGAAGCCGGCCGTCGCCATCGCGACCTGCCAGCCCGCGCCTTCGGCCGCGAGCCGGTTCTCGACCGGCACGCGCACGTCGTCGAAGAAGATTTCCGCGAAGCCCGTCTGCCCGTTCAGCTGGCGGATCGGCCGCACCGTGATGCCCGGCGCGGACAGCGGCACCATCAGGAACGTGAGCCCGTGGTGGCGTGACGATTCCGGGTCGCTGCGGAACAGCCCGAACAGCCAGTCGGCCCACACCGCGCGCGTCGACCAGATTTTTTGCCCGTTCAATACGTATTCGTCGCCGATCCGGGCGGCCGTCGTGCGGATCGCGGCCATGTCGGAACCTGCATTCGGCTCCGACCAGCCCTGCGCCCATACGTGCTCGCCGGCCGCCATCGCGGGCAGGAAACGCGCCTTCTGCTCCGCGGTGCCGAAATCCATCAGCGTCGGGCCGAGCAGGAAGATGCCGTTCTGGTTCACGCGCATCGGCGCGTCGGCACGCCAGTACTCTTCCTCGAAAATCAGCCACTCGATCAGGTCGCAGCCGCGCCCGCCCAGCTCGCGCGGCCACGTGACCATGCTCCAGCGGCCCGAGTGCAGCGTGCGCTCCCATTCGCGGTGCGCGGCGAAGCCTTCCTCGGTGTCGAAGCTCGGCAGCCGCTCGCGCGGCACGTGCGCGGCGAGCCATTCGCGGATCTCCGCGCGAAACGCCTGTTGCTGCGGCGTGTAGGTCAGGTTCATGCGCGTGCCTCCTCGACGGTGGCCTGCGCATCGAAACGCGCGTCGCGCTTCTCGACGAACGCGGCGCGCGCTTCGGTCGAATCGTTCGTCATGTATGCCTGCAGCGTGAAGCCCTGCTCCCAGCGGTACTTGTCCTCGAGGTCGCCGTCCTCGACGCCGTTCAGCGCCTCCTTCGCGAGCCGCACCATCGCCGGGCTCTTGTCCGCGATCTTGCGGGCGAGCGCGAGCGCCGCATCGCGCAGCGTGTCGCGCGTCACGACCTGCTCGACCGCGCCGAGCCGGTACGCTTCGGCCGCGTCGATCATCTCGCCCGTGAAGTACATCGCGCGCACCTTCTGCACGCCGAACAGCCGCTGCAGGTGCGCGCCGCCGCCCATCGCGCCACGGTCGATCTCGGGCACGCCGAAGCGCGCGCAGTCGGCCGCGACGACGATGTCCGCCGCGCCGCAGATGCCGATCCCGCCGCCGAGCACGAAACCGTGCACGGCCGCGATCACCGGCTTCGGGTTGCGGTGCACGGCGCGAAACGTCTCGTAATTGCCCGCGTTGACCGCCACGATCCGCTCCGGATGGGCGGCCAGCTCCTTGATGTCGACGCCCGCGCAGAAGCCGCGGCCTTCGCCGCGCACGACGATCACGCGGACCTCGTCGTCCTCGCCGAGCGCATCGAGCGCGCGGGAGAGCGCATGCCAGCCCTGCGCGTCGAGCGCGTTCACGGGCGGATGGGCGATCACCAGCTCGGCGATGCCGTCGGCGCGATCGATCCGGAACGGCATCGCGCCGGCCGGTTGGTTGGATCCTGTCATCTCCATTGCCTCCCTGTGATGTTGTTCATGCGGCCTGCGCTGCCGCCGTGCCGCGCAGCGCGGCCAGTGCGTCGAGTCGCTCGCCGGCTTCCGCGACGATCCGTGCGATCAGCGCGTCGCACGGTTCGATCGCGCCGATCATCGCGGCCGCCTGGCCGCTCGGCAGCACGCCTTCATCGGGGCGGCCCTCGACGATCGCGCGCTGGATCAGGAACGGCGCGTTCGCCGCCATCAGCGTCTGGCTCGCCGTGTAGTCATGCGAGCGCAGCGCCTTGATCGCGAGGCCGAGCATGTCGCCCGTGCTCAGGCCGTTCTGGCGCCGCCATGCGTCGGCCGTCTTCAGCGCGAACAGCGTGCGGCGCAGCGGGCCGAAGCGCTCGAGCTTCAGCAGGTACGGGTTGTCGATCATCCGTTGCGGCAGCCCGTCGAGCGCGTCCGACACGCGGATGCGCGCCGGGTCGCCTACCGCGACGTAGCGTTCGAGCGTCTCGCGCGGCACCGGCGATTCGGCGCTCATCAGGAAGCGCGTGCCCATCGCGATGCCGGCCGCGCCGTACGCGAGCGCGGCAGCCAGCCCGCGCCCGTCGAAGAACCCGCCGGCCGCGACCACCGGCACCCGCACCGCGTCGAGCACCTTCGGCAGCAGCAGCGTGGTCGGCACCGAGCCCGTGTGGCCGCCGCCTTCCGCGCCCTGCACCGTCACGATGTCCGCGCCGAGCTCGACCGCCTTCACCGCATGCTTCGGTGCGCCGACGGTCGGCATGCAGACGATGCCGGCGTCCTTGAAGCGGCGGATCGTCTTTGCATCCGGCCCGCGGCCGTAGCTCACCGCGCGCAGCCGGTGCCGGATCGCCAGCTCGACGACCTGCTGCGCGTTCTTCTGGAACATGTGGAAATTGATGCCGAACGGCTTGTCCGTCAGCGACTTCACTTTCAGGATCTCGGCCTCGACCTGCTCGGGTTCGAGCGTCGCGCCGGCCAGGAAGCCGAAGCCGCCGGCGTTCGCGGTCGCCGCGACGAGCCGCGCGTCGGCCACCCAGCCCATCGCGGTCTGCACGATCGGATAGCGGCAGCCGAGCAGGTCGCACAGAGGCGTATGCAGCGGGCTTTGAAGCGTCTGAAGCGTCGTGCTCATGCGGCCGCTCCGTTGACGGCGACCGGTGCGGGCACGTCGCCGCGATCAACGCCGTTCGGCTGACGCTGCGAACTGGCCATGCTGCGCGCGTCGTAGCCGCCGAGACGGTCGCCGCTCACGAGCTCGTTGTGCGCATGCGCGAAGTGATGCCACGCGAACGCCGCATCCATTGCCGCACGCTTGCCCTGCAGTTCCTCGACGTGATTCAGTGCCTGCTTGGTCAGCGCGAGCCCGAGACGCGGCATCGTCGCGATCTTCGCGGCGATCGCATAGGTCGCGTCGTGCAGCCGTTCGCGCGGCACGACGCGGTTGACCATCCCCATCTGGTACGCACGCTCGGCCGGCATCCGTTCGCCGAGGAACAGGAATTCCTTCGCGATGCGCGGGTTCAGTTCGTAGGCGTGCGCGAAATACTCGACGCCCGGAATCCCCATCCGCACGACCGGATCGGCGAAGAACGCATCCTCGGACGCGACGATCAGGTCGCACACCCACGCGAGCATCAGCCCGCCCGCGATGCATGCGCCCTGCACCATCGCGACCGTCGGCTTCGGCAGGTCGCGCCAGCGCCGGCACATCCCGAGGTAGACCTCCTGCTCGCGTGCATAGAGGAATTCGCCGCCGTCCTTGTCGACGTGGTCGTACCACAGCGATGCGCGATCGAACGACTCGTGGATGTCGCGGCCCGGCGTGCCGATATCATGGCCCGCCGAAAAATGCTTGCCGGCGCCCGCGAGCACGATCGCCTTCACCGCGTCGTCGTGCGCCGCGCGCCGGAACGCCGCGTCGAGCGCATACGTCATCTTCGAGTTCTGCGCGTTGTGATACTCGGGGCGGTTCATCGTGATCGTCGCGATGCCGCCGTCGACCGCGTAGTCGACGACACCGTCGCCGAACGTCATCTGGGTCGCTTCCATGTGGGACCTCATCCCCGGCGCGGCGCCGGATTGTTGCGCACGATCGTCGCGCGCAGGTTGTGCGGATCGAGCGCGCGCACGATGCGCAGGTCTTCCGCGTTCGGCGCGGCCGTCGTGCCGAGCTCCGGATGCGCGATCAACGGGAAGCCCGTCGCGTCCTGCACCTCGTCGAAGCTCACGCCCGGATGCAGCGAGCGCACGCGGATCGCGTGGTCGGGTCCGCCGAAATCCATCACGCACAGGTCGGTGACGATGCTGCGCAGGTCGACGAAGGTTTTCATGCCGGGCAGCCGGCGCGCCGGGTTGTAGCCGACCGTGCACACCATGTCGACTTCGCCCGCGACGAACGTGCGCTTGCCGTGGCCGCTGACGAAGAACGAGTTCGCGTGGTTCGTCGTGTTGCCGGGGAAGCCGCGCGCGCCGAGCAGCTGGGTTTTCGGGCGCGCGTAGTCGTCGCCGAGCCACGAGATGTTGGCCTGGCCGAAACGGTCGATCTGCGTCGGCATCACGAGCGCGTGGCGGCGGCCGTGCCACAGGCAGTCGAACACGCGTTCGTAGGTCATCCAGCCGCTCGCCTTCACGCGGTAGCCGTCGGGGCGCGGGCCGAGCGGCACCGGCTCCTCGACGAGATACGCTTCGCCGTCGGTCAGCATCAGCCCGTTGTTGTACGCAAGCCGCGCGAGGCCGGCCGCGAGCCGCGGGCCCGTGCCGATGCCGGTCGCCAGCACTTCGCCGTCGTCGCGCCAGAGTCGCGCGGACGCGACGATCATCAGTTCCGCGAGGGAATGGTCGAGAGATTCGCTCACAGGCGCTCCTTTACAGAATCGGCAACGGCAGCGTCGTCACGTGCGACAGCCCGCCGACGCCTTCGAGGTACTGGCGCTCGTCCTGGCCGACCACGTCGCGCAGGTACGCCGCCGTCTTCGCGTCGTCTTCCGCACTGGCGCAGTACGCGCGCAGGTGCGGCAGGTCCCAGCCGTAGGCCGGCCCGCACGACGTCGGGTGTGCGCCGCCCGGCGCGTGCACGACGCCGGTGACGAGCGAGCGCTCGAACGGATTGCGTTTCGCTGCGTCGAGGTCTTCGCTCGCGAGCGACGCGTCGACCGTTTCCGCCGACACGTAGCAACGCCGCGCGGCGCGTGCCATCCACGCGTCGAAGAACGGATCGGGGCCGTCGATGCGCGTATTGCCCATCCGGTCGGCCGCGTTCACGTGCAGCAGCGCGGCGTCGAGGTCGATCGCCGGCATCGCGAGCAGCGTTTCTCCGTCGTCGTACGGCGACTGCACCGTGCGCAGTTGCGGCGCGTGATCGAGCAGCGCGGTACCGAGCCCGGTACGCGTCGGCAGGAACGGCAGCCGGGCGGCGGCCGCGCGCAGGCCGAGCTGCAGCATCCCTTCGTCGAGTTCCAGCACGTCGATGCGGCCCTGTTCACGCGCACGACGGAAATGCGGTTCGAGCGGGATCACGTCGAGCGACACGAAGCCGAACACCACCTTGCGTACCTTGCCGGCCGCGCACAGCAGCCCGACATCGGCGCCGCCGTACGCGACGATCGTCAGGTCCTTCAGGTTCGAGCGCGCGATTTCGCGCACCAGTGCCATCGGCTTGCGCCGCGGCCCCCATCCGCCGATGCCGATCGTCATGCCGTCGGCGAGTTGCGCGACCACGTCGCGCGCGGACATCGTCTTGTCGAGAGGTTTCATCGTCATCGTGCTGGCTTACCGGTATCCGATGCTGAAATCGTGGCCCCACTGGCTCACCTTCGTGGCCTCGAACACCGCGTGCTTCGACCAGTCGACCGTGAGGCCGCCGAAGCCGTATTCGAGATCGAAGCCGCCGGGGGTCTTCATGTAGAAAGAGATCATCTGGTCGTTGCAGTGGCGCCCGAGCGTCGCGGACATCTTCACGTCGTGCGCGGCCACGCGGTCGAGCGCACGGCCGACTTCGTCCATCGAGTCGACTTCGGCCATCACGTGCACGCAGCCCGACGGCACGGCCATCTCGAACAGCGCGAGGCTGTGATGGCGCGCGTTGCGGCAGTGCATGAAGTGGATGCGCTTTTCGGGTTCGGCGGGATCGGGCGTGAATTTCACGCGATAGATGTCGGACAGCTCGAAGCCGAGCACGCCGCGCACGAACGCGTCGGTCGCGTCGAACTGCGGCGCGGGCAGCACCGCGTGGCCGAGCCCCATGTCGCCGGTGACGAAGTGCGCGACGCCCAGCGGCGACACGAAACGGCGGAAATCGCAGCGCGCGCCCCAGTACAGCTCGTGACGGTTGCCGGACGGGTCGGTGCACCACGCCATCGCCTGCACGCGGCGCAGCGCGGCTTCGGCGGGCGTCGCGCGGATTGGCTCGACGCCTGCCCGCTGCAGCACCGCCAGCGCGGCGTCGAACGCGGCGCCGTCGGGCAGTTCCCAGCCCGACGCGAAATAGCGGTCGGCCGATCCGGGGACGATCACGTAGCGGAAATCGCGCTCGTCCATCTTCAGGTACAACGCGCCGTCGGGCGCGTCGAGCGCCTGCATGCCCAGCACGTCTTCCGCGTAGCGGCGCCACGCATCGACGCGCGTCGCCTCGACGACGACATAGCCAAGCGCACGGACATCGATCATGTCGGCCTCCTCCTGGTTCAGAATCCGTTGTTCGTGAAAGGATTCTGGCCGGTCGGGGGTGGTGTTACATCGTCTGTTGGGACGAGAGGCGGCGGGGAATCGGAGCGGCGCGGACGCGCGCGGCTGCCCGGCGGAACGGGCCATGCCTGCGGAAGGAGACGGAGAGCCGGGACAGGTTGCCGCGACGCGGCAACCGGGATCAGTCGAACGGGTTCAGCAACCTGACGCCGGTGCGGGCGAAATCCGCGACGTTGCGCGTCACCACGGTGAGATCGTTGATCAGCGCGGTGGCCGCGATCAGCTTGTCGAGTTCGTGCGTCGGATCGGGCACGCGCAAATGCCCCCACGTCTGGCTGATCTCGATGTCGACCGGCAGGATGTTCGGTGCATAGCCGGCCAGGATGGTTGCCACCCACGCCTCGAGCGCCGACGCCTGGGGGTGATCGCCGCGATGACGGATCAGGTCGACGCCGCGGCGAAGTTCAGCAACTGTCACGACGGACAGGTAAAGCGGGCTGGCGTCCGCCGCGGCCTGCCTGAAGAACGCCCGCACGCCACGGTTGGTTCGCTTGCCCTTCCTGATTTCACTGATGACGTTGGTATCAATCAAATACACGCCTGGCCTCGCCGGAATCCTGAATACGTTGAAAATCCGCGTCTTCGCCGACATCGGGCATGCTCATCAGCACTTGCGCAAATGTCTTTCGCTTCGGCCGGCCGAGCGCATCGGCCAGAATGGCCCGATGTTCGGCCTCGGCACTCCGGCCATTTGCCGCAGCCCGCTCGCGCAGGCTCTGAACGATATTGTCATCCACGTTACGCACCAGTAGATTTGCCATGGTTCCCTCCTTCCAGATTGATATCAATGATAGCGACATGACCGGGAATTGCAATCATTGCTATCATCGCCAACAACGGAAGGAGGACGGTGGTTGGCGTCAGCGAACGGCAACGGGCCGCATGAACCCTTTCGGCATGCGCCGCTCGCCCGACACGTCGAACTGCTGTTTGAAAGGTAAGCCGGATCGGAATGGCGGGAAAGACGGCCGATCGGCTAGTCACGGCTGAACGGCCTGCGCGGGCGCGCGCCGATCGATGCGGGACGGCTGCATTCACCGATTCCGCGTGCGGGGCACGGGAGGGTCGTCGGCCCTCCCGTGCCAACATCCATTGGCCCGCCCGTACCGGCGATGCCGGCCATTCCCCGCCCGGCACACGCAACGACGCCCCGCCGCTCAGAACCGATACGAAATCCCGATCTGCAACACCGGATACCACCGGTAGCGCGACATCACCTGCCGCAGCGAATCCAGCCCGCTCGCGGCCAGGATCTGGCTCTTCGCGGGCCCGGCCGCGGCCGCCAGCTCCGGCGACAGCGTGTACGAGCATTTCGGTATCCCGTACGCGACGCCGAGGTCGGCGACGAATCCCAGCCCTTTCGACGCCGGCCGGTGCCCGTAGCCGATCCCGAAGTACGGCATCACGGTCGGATAGCGCGCTTCGGCCACCGCGTACATCCCCGGCCGCGCCGGATAACGCTTGCCGCCGAACACGTAAGTGCCATTGGTCGGCACCGATACGCCGCGAAGCTCGTCGTCGTTGAAGCGTAGCCCGAGCGTCGCGCGGAAGCCGCTGCCTCGCCACGGAAAGATGTCCGCGTACAAGCCGCCCTGGCGCAGCTTCAGGTCGTCCTGGTAGCGATTGCCGGCCACCGTGAAGTCATGCGAAAGATCGATCGCATTGAAATCCGCGTGCGCACCGAGCATCGAATTGAAGCTCACGGCCGCGCCGATGCCGACGCCCTGCGTGCCGCCCTGCAGGTAGATTTCCTGCGCATGCGCACTCGCGGCGAACACCACCGCGACGAATGCCCATTGGTTCACTGTCGTTTTCACGGGCGCCTCCCCCGACATGTGCCGGGCGCGCCTCGCCAACGCATGCGGCCTGCGTCGCCATGCGTGATGCGAACCCCGGCACGACACCTTGCAAGCACGCTTGCTGTTCGACGGATCGGGAACACGTTGCCCATGCGCATGACCGATACGACATGCGCGGCAGGTACGTCGCGACAGGCGACGCCCGCGGCCCGATCCGATTCCCCGTTTGTTTCGATGTCGTTGCATGCCGCCGACGCGTTCGTCGTTCTCGCGAAATTCGTTTGCGCCGGCGGCACCGGGTCAACCGCAAGGCACGTGCCATGCGGCGCAAATCGAAGCGGGAAAAGCGTGTCCGCGTCGCACGGGCGGCAACGCGGGGCGCAATGGTGGGGAAATGTTTCAGGAACGTATCCGTATCCGGCGCGCCGAGCCGAAAGGCGCGATTGGCGGAATTGCGCGTCGATCGCGCAGCGCCTGCGGAACGAGGCCGGACGGCCGTCAGCGCACGCGCGTCGCCACGACGATCAATCGTGTGCAGAGGAATACGTCGGAAAAGCGTTGCAAAAGTGTGACCTTTTGGCGGGCGCACGCGATGCCGATGCACGATCGTGCGTGACGAGGCAGGGTGAATACCGATGCGTGCGCATCCATCTGTCCGAGCCCGGCACAGATGCGATACGCGAGCCGATCGGTATATCGGCCCGCGTCGTCGATGATTTTCGGAAGGGATGGCGCGCGATATCCGCGCGCAAAACTACCGACCGTTCAGATACGGTTGTCCGAATGAATTTGCCATTTCGGCGTGCCGCTACAACCCATACCCACCCGAAACATTCAACTGCTGCCCGGTAATGTAACCAGCCCGATCCGACGCCAGGAACACCGCCGCCCGCCCGACATCGTGCGCCTTCCCCCAGCGCTTGAGCGCGAGCATCTTCTGCGTCTCGTCGATCCACGCCTGGTCGAACTGCCCCTGTTCGAGCAGCACCGGAAACATCCCGGCCTCGATCACGCCGACCAGGATCGAATTCGCGCGAATGTCGTAGCGCCCTTCCTCGCGCGCCAGCCCTTTCACCAGCGCCTCGTTCGCTGCCTTCGG
>Ga0209566_100367_pt1 | contig 37604 bp, 50 predicted proteins | sample Araplavi_mTSA_r2_2_FD_184287 | JGI IMG/M metagenome (GOLD analysis project Ga0209566, IMG submission 184287) | Arabidopsis root microbial communities from North Carolina, USA - plate scrape CL_Cvi_mTSA_r2 (SPAdes) (version 2) | ecosystem: Host-associated > Plants > Roots > Endosphere | place...
AACTGCTCAACAAACACATCTACCAGGCAGACCGCTACACCGGCATGCTCATCGTCCTGCACGCCGACGACGCCAAAGAGCCCGTCGTCATCTCCGCCGGCAGCTATCGGCACAAGCGCGCCCGCGCCCTGACCGACTTCGCGCGGGCGTCCGTGCAGATTTCGGATTTGATTGAGGCGGGGGTGTAGGGGGTTGGGATGGGGCTCGCATCGGTGGCCGGGTTGGCGGCGATGCAAACTCCGAGCACATGCCGGCGGATTTAGCTATCCACCGGCATGCAGCGCTTCGAGAGCACGATCGAACACGGTCACTTTACGGCTCGCCCCACATCGTTCCAGCAACGAAATCCGGAGTATTGCAGTCACCGCGGTCGTACTGCGAAGCGACAGGAATCCGGGTATGAACCTGCTTAGACCGAAGTTGTGGGTTCTGCTCAAGGAAGTATGCGACATCCCGGGCCTCTAGAAGGCCTGACTGCTTAAACGTCTGATGATTCCAAACCTGAAAATTTCCGAGGTAGACAACTTCGTCCGCTCCGACATGAAACTTGTAGGTTGGGAAGCTAGTTAAACAGTACGCAGGCTTGGTTACCGCCGGCACCAGAAAATAGTCACCTTCTTTCAGTTGCAAGGCGAAGACCCGACCATGGTCAACGTCAAAGTCGTCTTTCGCAGGCGACTGCATTGGCCACCAAGGGCGGGCGAAACGGTTCTTTGAGTCAGCGTCCACAAGGGTCAGCCAAACAGGCAACCTTCTTGTGACTTCATCGGTGCTCGTCGAGAAGATGACCATGCCTTTACCCGCCTGCAGAGACGCGACCTCCTGAGGTACTCGATGTGTTGCGCCAGTCTGACAAGCGGCGAGCAGAGGCCCCCCAACTATTGCTGTCGCCATCCAGCGGAGCGTTTGCCGCCACAATGCCTTTGTCCTCTCGCTGCCACTTGCCATCTATTATCTCGTTCTGTTGGACACTGCTAGCCGCCCACCTGACTTTAGGGTGGGACGCAAACGCCAGCCCCCTCGACCGCACGCTCGCGCGCCTGCAAGTATCTCAGTTTCTCAGCATCCCGCTCTGCCCCGGCGAAGAGATCGACAAGATCCGCCGCATCCTCTCCAGATAGCTCACATCGGCCGGCGGCTCCATCGCCCAGGCCGGGGCCGGGCCGATCTTCACCTGCGCCGGCACTGGCGTCGGGTTGGCAACGGGCGCGCACTGACATCCGTACAGTGCCAGCAGCAAGAGCGCGCTGCAGACGCGTGTTTTCAGCGGTGGCACGTTGCATCTCCGAGAAATGGGTACGGTCGAGCGCGTCGAGCTGGTCGGTAAGCTGCCGGTGTTTGTCGATGGCAGCCCGCAGCGCCGTCACGACGGTATCGACGGCGGCCTGGCGCTCGATGGCGTGGTCGCGCTGGATCTGCGCGATGGTCGTCTCGTATCGGTTGGCTTGCCAGCCCCACGCGGCTGCTGCAGCCACCGCTGCCACTGCCAGAAGCCGGGCGATTGCGAAGTTCATTGGCTTTGCCTTGTCGGATGATTTGAGTGACCCACAGCCCTGCCACCGCCAGCGCGCAATGCAGTTGCACGGTGGCAATGTCAGGGGTGGCGTCGAGCGCGGCGGAGGCGCTGCCGAGCGCGCACAGGGCGACGGCGCCCAGCAGCAGCGCGCCGCGCAGCCCGTGCGGAATGGCCTGCGTGAGCGCAGACCAAGCCGCGCCCCCGCAGATGGCCACGAGCGCCACGATGTCGATGGCGGTAAGCACGTCGTTTTGGCTGATCGTCATTCTTTGCGGCCTCCTGTCCAGCGTTGTGCTGCCTGCTGCAGCCAGTCGTGCACCAGGCGCCGCAGCGCCGGTAGCTCGCCATATGCGTGGCCGACGATGGTCAGCCCGAACACGCCGGCGATGAACTTGATGGCGTCAGACACCAGCCCGACCGGCACGCCACTCCACCCAATGACGCCGTTGCCGAGGTAATGCGCGCACACAATGCCCAGCAGCAGCGCGGCCACCCGCTGCACGGGCGTGCCCGGAATGAACCGCAGCGACACCAGCGCACCGGCCGCGCTCGGCAGAATCGTGTCCACCACGCGCAGCAGTGCGCCCCAACCTGTCTGCTCTGCCATTCATGCTCCCAATGCTTGTTTGGCGACTGCCCAGCGCGCGCGGCGCGGCTCTGTGCCTTCCATGGCCGGGCCGTTGATGCGGCGCGTGATCTCGTCGAACTTGCCGGCGTCGGCCAGCTTGCCCAGCCCGAAGGCCCACCAGTACCAGCCGGCCGAGAGCGCGGCGTATTCGTCGCGCTCCAGCAGCTCGGGGTGCGTAACGAGATCCAGATCGAGCGCGTGGCCGCACTCCCGGTAGTTGGCCAGGAAGGTGATTTGCTTGAGCCCGCGGCCCCGGTAGCGCCAGCCGTCGCCGCTGGCGGCATCGCCATTGCCGTAGCGGTTGGCGTAAGCGATGTTGGCGATGCGCATCTGCCGCTCGAGCGGCACCGCGCGCTCACCCGGCTGGCGGCCCAGCGTGGCGGCCAGCGCGGGCGTGATGCGAGAGAACATGGCCGGAAGCGCGGCCACGGCGTAATTGAAGGATTCCGTTACGCGCGTGAAGCCGCCGGACTCGTGCCCGATCTGCGCGATAAAGGCCGCTTGCTGCGCGGGCGTGGAGATGCCGAAGCGCTTGCACGTGGCCTCGATGTGCGGCCACCAGCGATCGGCAAGCGCGGGCGGCAAGGCGGCTGCCTTGCTGAAGGTGTCTTTGTTCATGGCTTGGAAATGAAAAAGCCCGCCGGGTGGCGGGCTGATTGACGGGCTGTTCGGGATGCGGCCGCAGTTGCGAGCGCGTGTGTCGTGTTACTTGGGCGGTGCAGGAATCGCCAGGTTGTTCACCTTGGCCGCCTTCTTGGGCTTGGTGTGGCCGGCCTTGGCCTTGCCGCTGTTGCCGCCATTCAGGCTCACGTTCACCAGCCAGCTTTTGTTGGCATAGATGTGCGTGACGGTCTCGGCCAGGTAGTCGCCGTCGGCTTGGGCTTTGAAGCCTTGCAGGCGGAGCATCTTTTCGGCGCTGATGTCGCCACGGCCCATCATCTCCAATTCGCCTTCGGCGGTGCTGCGGTTCATGTCTTGCACCTTGGCTTTGGCAGCGGCCTTGGCGGCCTGCGGGCTGGCGTGCACGTGCCGATCGGTGTGCATGGCCTGCGCGGGGCCGCCGCCGGGCGCGTCCGGGTTCGGGATGTACAGATCGATCTTGCGGCCGGTCTTGGCATGGTGCGAGCGGGTTTTGACACCGCCGACGCTGCTGCGGTCTGGGAAGGTCAGACGGTATCGCATCAAGTCTTCCGGCCGCAGCACGATCGGCGCGAGCGGTTTGCCCTCTGCGGATTTGCCGCCGCCGCGCGGGGCGACGATCAGCCGCCCGCCCTTGACCGTGGCGGTGCCGCCGTACTGGCGCGCAAGCCGGGTGATGAAATGCAGATCGCTCTCGCCAAACTGGTCTGCGCGCTGCACCTGCGCCTCGATCGTGCAGGCCGGTTTCCAGCCGTGACGGGCGGCGACGCTTGCGACGATGGCGGCCAACGTGGTGCCGGTATAGCTGGCGTTGCGCTGCGCCTTGGCGGTGGCGCGCATGTCGGCCGGTTTGCCGCGTATCACCACGGTGGCGGGCGGGCCGCTCAGTTCGATCTCATCAACGGCATACGTGCCGCGTGTGGACAGGCCCTTGCCGGCCCAGCCGAACGAGATGCGCAGCTTGGCGCCCTTGGGCGGGAAGGCGATCTTGCCGTCGCGGTCATCGAGGCGGATCTCGCAGCGGTCGGATTCCATGCCGGGCTTGTCGGTGGTGCGGATCTCCAGCACGCGATCGCGCAGCAGCGCGGTGATGTCTTTGCCGTCTGCCAGGACTTCGAATTGGGCTTCCATGGGCTACGTCCAAAGCTGGATGGGCTCGTCACGCGGGGGCGTGAGGTCGGGCAGGAATATCTCCACCCCGGCGGCATACGGCTGGCGGCGCGCGGCCAAACCGGGGTTGGCATCGAGCACAGCCTCCACGGTGCCGGCCAGCGTGCCGTATGCGCGGTAGCAGAGCACGTCCAGCACGTCGCCGTCAGATGTTCTGATAGTCATCGCCATAGCGTCGGAACTCCAAATCGAAACCCTGTTTGCGCGGCGTGCCGTCGGCCAGCAGCGCGTCTTGCTCTTCGCCCACGCGATCAAGGAAGTAGCGGCCGAGCACGTCACCCGAGCCGGTGGTGAGCTGCACGGGCTTGAGCGCGGCGCCAATGGCGCGCAGGCGGTCAAGCTGCCCTGCCCCGGCGCCGCCGGCGGTGAAGATGGCACCCGATACGGTGATGGTGTCGCCGCCGGCGCCCACGGCCTGCAAGGCCTCTTGGCGCTGGATGCGCTCCTGCGCGGCGATGTTGTAGCGGGTCTCGCGGCGCAGGCGGTCGTATGCGGCGGTGCTGAGGCCGAACTGGAACTGCTCGCCGTCATCCGTCGACAGCACGAGCAGGCGTTCGGTGGCGCCTGCGGCCTGGCCGGCGCCGAGGATCTTGTCGGGCCCAAGCGCGTAGCTGGGCACCAGGCTGCGCACGCTGGGCGTGACGGCGGGCAGCACGGCATCGAGGCGGCGGCGTACGGTTGCCAGTGCGTCGCTGGTGGTTTGCGCGGCGCGCAGGACGGTTGCAAAGCGCTCGCCGGCGGCGGTGCGTTGGATGCCGGCCAGCGCAGCGTCTGTCAGGTTGAGCGCGCGCTGTGCCGCCCCTCTGACCGCCGTCACCCGGCCGGTACCGCCGATGGCCTCGCCGGCGGCGGCAAGCGTGCTGCCGGCTGCTGTCAGGTCGCCCAAGGCCTGCGCCTCGCGGCGCTGCGCATTTGCCTGCCCGGTGCCGTCAGGCTTGTCCAGCAAGCGCTCCATCTGCCGGACATGCTCGGCAGCGCGCGCCGCATGCGTGGCCGCTGCGGATGCGAAGTTCTGAAAATCCATGGTGTGTTCCGTTACACGTGCGAGCCGTCCGACATGGCGGCCCGCCGTTGCTGTGCGGCGTATTCGTCGAACTGGCGGCGCAGGTGCGGCATCAATTCCTGGGCGAGCTGGCGCGGGTCTTTGACGTCACCGTGCACTGTCAGGGCGATGCGCGGGGCGAATTCGAAGCGCTGGTCGACCTGCGGCGGCGGTGCCGGTGGTGCCTTGGCGAGCGCGCTGGCCGTGCCGAGTGCCTCTGTCGCGCCGGCAGGCAGAATGGGCTTACCGGATTCCATCGCGGCCTTGGGCTTAGTGCTGCCCAGCGCCAACCCTGCTGCGGCGCTACCCGCCTTGCCGCCCAGGTAGGAGCCGAGCATGCCGCCCAGCAGCCCGCCGACAACCGTGCCGATCGGCCCTGCGATGGCGGTGCCGGCGATTGCACCAATGGCGCGGCCCGCAGCACCGCCGGCAAGTTCCCCGGCCAGCCCCGCGCCGATGCCCGCGACGGCCTTGGCCTTGTCGGCCTTGGTGCCGGGGCTCTCGGCCGCTTGGGCGCTTGCCATGCCGGCCGTGCCCACCAGCGCCAAAACGCCCGCGACAGCGCCAACCTTGCCCAGCTTGGGTGCTGCACCTTTCAGGAACCGGCCCGAAGCGCCCAGCACGCCAGGCGCCTTTGTTGCGGCCGGTGCCACCTTGGCGGCTGTGCGGGCAACTTCGGCCCCACGACCGACGCCTGCAGCCACCGCAGTGCCGCGAGCGATGTTGGTCAGGCCCTTGCCGATCGACCAAACGGCGCGGGCGCTGCGGAATGCCAGAATCGACGCCAGCACACCGCCGATGGCGACCGTCGCTTTGGGCGATTCCGCCGCCAGCTTGCCGACCGAGTTATCGGCGCCAGCGGCGAGATCCGCAACGCTATCGGTCACGGGCTTGAGCGCATCGCCAATGCGCCGCATGGCCTCATCCCACGCCTGCCCCACTTCGGCCCATTTCTGTTTGGAGCTGGCGCGGCGGTCTTCCAGGTCTTTCTCGATCTCGCCCGCCGCCTTGGCGCCTTCGTTCTTCAAGCGCTGATACAGGTCGGCGTTCTGCATGTAGGCCGTGAGCGCCGCCTTGACCTGCATGTCGTTGAAGAGATCGCCGGTCTTCATGGTCTCTTCAAACGCGCGCATCTGCGCTTCGCGCTTGGCGGGGTCGGATTCGCTGTTGAACTGCTTTGCCGCGGCGGCAAGCTGCTGGGCCTTCTGTGGGTCGGCCTGCTCGATGTACGCGCGGGCCAGCACGAAGGAGGCTTCCATCGTGCTCCAGCCCTTGCCGATGGCCTCGCGCATCTTGGCCTGATAGTCGATGCCGGCCTTGGCGTAGTTGCCGGCCGTCTCTGCGCTGCCGATCTTGGAGAACCAGTTCTTGGTATTGTTGGCGGCCTCGTCTGCGCTGCCGGCGGTTTTCATCTGCACCTGCAGCAGCGCGCCGAGCTGCTCGACCGATGAGTTTCCGACAATGCCCAGCTTCTGCATGTCGGCCAGCAGCACTGGGAACCACCGCGCCATGTCGCTCGATTCGAAGGAGCCTTCCTTGCCCTGAAACGCGATGGTCTCCAGCGCCTGCGCCATCTTGGCCGGGTCCGTGATCTTGGCGTTCTGCTCGAGCGCCTGAATCATCCGTGCGGTTTCTTTCGGGTCTGCGCCCTGGCTGACGGAGAACTTGCCCACCAGCGGCGCGAACGACAGTGCGCGGTCAACGTCCATGCCCGCTGACACCATCTGGTTGACGGCATCGGCCAGCACATTGCGCCCGATGCCACTCTGCTGCGCGGAGGCGGCAATGCCGCTGCTCATCTCGCGCTCTTTGTCGGTGCGGGCGGCACCGGCCTTGATGGCGATGTCGCGGATGATGGCTTCGTAGTTGGCGGAGATGGCCGTCGGCACTGCGGCGGCGGCGACAAACTTGCCGGTGTCGCCGATGGTGTTGCGCAGGCCGTCTCGACCGCTGGCGACAAGCTCAGTGCCGCGCGCACGCAGTTCGAGCCCGCGCGCGGTACGGCCGAGGCGTTGATACGAGCGGTCGAGCCGGTCGACCTCGAACCCGGCTTCGCGCAGCGCGCGAGTGTTGCGCTCGATTTTGATGCGCACCTTGTCTGCCGCGCGGTCGCCGGCGGCGTGCAGATCGCGAAACTCGCGCTGCAGGCGCTGCGTCTCGCCAATGGTGTTCTGCCAGACACGGGCCTCGCCGGCGCGCTTCTTGAGTGCCTCCAGCTTGGTGCCGACCTCGTTGACGGCACGGCCCAGTGTTGAGCTGACTGCGCCGCCGATGAGGATGCCGAGCGCTATGTCTTTTGTTGCCATGCATTCTCCTGCTCAGTGGCGCCACGGCGGTGCGTCAGTCGGTTAGCCACCACACCATGTCGTCAACCGTCATGGCATCAATCTCAGACGGGCTGACGCCCATCGCCAGCAGGCGCTTGGTCAGCAGCTTGACCTCCCGCATCGGCACCCTCGCGGTCGGCCAGCAGCCGAAAGTAGCCGCGCTGCACGCGCTGGTAGTCAACGTAGGTCAGGCCCTCGATGTCGTTCTGGCCGGCGGTGGCCAGCGAGGCGAACAGCAGGATCTCGCGCAGCTCTTCATCGCCGCCCGCCTGCTGACCGGCGACGCGCATGTCGCGCACGGTGGGCTGGCGCAGCGTGAGCGCATCGACCTTGACGCCGTTGACGACGGCAGGAAACTTCAGCTTGATGGTGGTGGTTTGCATCTTGGTGTGTCTCTTGTGGGGCATTACATGCCGATGGCGGCGCGCACTTCGGCGAGCTGGTCAACGCCATCGATAACGCGCTTGCAGCCGAGCACGTCGATCTCGTGCCAGACGCGACCGTCGATCTCCAGCTTGTAGTAGTTGACGCTGACGGAGTACTTGGATTCGGACTTCTCGCCCGGCTTCCAAGAGCCGGGGTCGATCTCATAAAGCATGCCGCGCAGCACGAGCACGACGCGTCGCGTCTTGCCATCGGTCGTGCGGAAAGCGCCACGGAAGGTGCCGTTGAAGGCGTTCTGGTCAGCAAGGCCGAACAGCTTGAGCACCGCAGGCGCCAGCGTGACGAGCGAGAACGACGCTTCCATCGCCTCCATGCCCATGTCCAGCTTGACGGCGGCGTCCATTCCGCCGCCGCGGTAGTCCTCGGTCTTGATCTTGAGCTTGGGCGGCGTGACCTCGGGAGACTTGCCGGCGAGGTTCGTGCCATCCACGAACAGGTTGAAGTTGTAGAGTGTCTCGGGTACCAACGTGTGCCTCCGTTATTTGGTGTCGAGCACTTCGGTCAGCCACTCGTTGGTGACTTCGAAGCGGAAGATCGGGTTTTCTGCCGGGATGACATCGGTGAAGCGCACGTTCCACACGACACGGCCCTGCTCGATCTGGCTGGCGGTGTTGAGCACCGGGTCTGCGTAGACCTCGAAATTGATCAGCGCGCCCGCGTTGCGCTGGTCGCGCATGAACGCCTGCAGCCCTTCGGTGACGTCGTGCACGTACGTTTTGGTGATGCCACGATCGACCGCCCATTTGTGGCCGGCCTGCGCGGCGTCCATGAGGATGTCCAGCGTGCGCACACGCGTGACGAACGACCATTTCGGGTCGGCCGACAGCGTGCGGTTGCCCCACAGGCGGTAGCCACCGTCACGGATGATGGTGGCGATGCGGGCCTCGTTGAGCAGGTTGGCGCGGCAGGTCGGATCGTTGTCGAGAAACTCGATGGGCCGGCCGGTGCCGGTGATGCCGACGAATTCCTTGTTGGATGGCGACGCCCAGTAGCCATACTGCGAATCGGTGAACGCGAACAGGCCCGCTACGAAGGCGGATGCAGGCGCATCAACCTCGGTATTGGCGGCGGTGTCCCACGTGCGCACGCCGGGGTCGACCATGTACAGGCGCTTCGAACCGAAGTTCTTGGCATACGCGAGCGCAGCTTCGTCGGTGGTGTTCGGCCCATCGATGATGCCGATGGCGCGCAGCTTGGACGCCAGTGCATCCACGGCCGTCGCCACTGGCTGGCGTGCGGTGAACCCCGGCGCGATCAGCAGGCGCGGTTGCACGTTGAAACGCGACTTGGCGTCGAGCAGCGATTGCAGGCCCGTGCGCATGCCAGCGCCCGTGGTGCCGCCGATGACGCTGGAGGTGAGCGCATCCGCATCGTCAGAATCCGCAACGCCGGTTGCAACGATGACGGCCGAGGTGCGCTCTTGGATGGCTTTGATGGCGCGGGTGATGGCGCTGTCCTGCCCGAAGGCCTGCGCCGCCTCGCGCGGGTTGGTGATCTGCACCGGCACATCGGGCTGCACGAGATCCGGGCCTGGCGTGTACGTGTCAACCAGGCCGATGATGGACGACGACGGCACGGCGATCGGGCGCGGGCCGGTGTCGACAATCGTGGTGGTGATGCCGTGGAAGAATGAAGATGCCATGCGGCTCCTCGATGGGAAGTGGAAATGAAAAAACCCCGCTCGGTGGCGGGGCTTGCTGGGTACGGGGTGAGCGCGCTGACGAGCCAGCGCGCTATGTCGACTTAGTTTTCGATGTCGATCTCGATGGGATACCGGCCATCGCGCGGGACGTGAGCGTGTTGCGTGTGGATGACCTTGCCGGCGCTGTACACCGTGACGGTGTAGGTGCCCTCTGCGATCTCCACTTCCTTGCCGAAATCGACTCCGTTATGGCCCCACCGCGCCGTGCCAACCGTCACGGCCGGACCGACGAGATTCTCTTTGTTGTGCCCCACAAGGGTGACGACGACTTTTGCCATGATTGCTCCTGAACAGTTGAACGTGTGACGGGTGGTCATGGGCGCCTGTGCGTGACGGGTGCGCCGATGACTCTCGTTACGGTAGGGAGCGGCGCGTCGGTTTCCTATGGGGCTTGCGTCATGTGTCTGAGGTCTGGGCCTCGGTGCCTTCGGCGTTCGAGGGCGCCTGATCCGACAGCGCATCCGGGATATCCGGCCAGGTGAAATCGGCAGGAAAACCGGGCTGGTCGGGCACCTCGCGCAGTGCCTGCCGGTACTTGCCGACCTGTTGCGCCTTGCTGGCGTCGCCGGTGTCCATGGCCTTGTAGAACATGGCGTCGGCTGCCATGAGGCGGCGATCGCGCTCTTCGCGGGCGCGCTGGCCCAACACGTGAAGTCGTGCCGCTTCGCCGTACTGTTCAATCAGCGCAGTAACCTCTTCGTCGGTGGGCTGGCCGTCTGCGTGCCACGCGATGATGCGCGCGGCTTCGGTCTGCTGGCCGGTGTCGGGGCACATGCTCTGGCCGACCCAAAAATCGACGCCGTGAACGAGATCGGGGTACTTCTGCTGCAGGCAGAAGATCAGTTCATCATGGGTGAGCATTGGCTGTATCCTTATTGGTTGCGCAGTTGGACTGCGCGAAGGTAGTGCGTGTAGAAGCCGTTGCGTAGGCCGACGAGGACGTAAGGCGCAGGCAGGTCGGCTTGACCGGAGCTTGACCCGGTAGAGACGCCACCAAACTCTGTGATGCCGGTGTTCCACTGGCAGACAGAACCGGTGTTCGCCTTGCCATCTGGATCGAAATTCCAACTGCCCCACGCATGGCCGCCATCCCACCGATAGACGTTGTTCTCATCGAACCGCCATGCGAGCGTCCGATTGCCGACGTGAAAGGCAATCATCGGCATGCTCGTGTTACTGGCGCCCGCGTAGGCTTCGATGGCAGCAAGGTGGCGCTGCCCCCACTGCGTCCACCGGATGCCCATGTAAGCGGCCTCCGGGTTCGGACAGTCAATCTGCAGTGCAGGAGTTCGATTCGTATTCCATTCCACCCAAGCACCGCCCAGGCCAGAGTTGCCTGGTAGCGCGCCAACCCTCAGTGGCATATGGCCGAAGCCAGCTCCGAAGGTCAGCCCTTTGCCATAGTTGAGCGATCCACCTTCTGCCGTGAGTGGGTCCTTGAGATTGGCAGAATCCCAGGGCGTGGCGCCAGCAAAGTTCGGCCGCACCCCAAATGCCCACTGGCCCGTGGTGTAGTTGATGTAGAACGGTTGGTGCCGGTTGCTTCCGTCAGCGTTGTAGCCGCCGAGGATCAGATTGCCAGTGGGGCCGGCCATAAAAAGGCGCCAGATGACGGTATCCCCGCCGAATTCCAGAAAGCCGCGCCCGTCGTTGTTGTACGCCGGGAGGTTCACCCCAGCGCGTGTCTTGAACAGATCGGCCACGATCCCTGCCGGGGTGGCCATGTTGCCGTTGCCGTCGATGGTGCAGACGCGTACGTACGTGGAGAACGACCCGTCCTCCGCCGTGTTCCGGTCGATGATGAGATGGCCGCCGCCGGGCACGATGCGAAAGCGCCCAACGGTAAGCGGCGTCGCTGTGTCGGTCAGGCGCAGCTCGTTGGATGTGCCGCTGATATCCAGAACGCCCGTGAGCGTGCCGCCGGACCGTGGCAAGGCATCTGATGCAACCTTTGCGACTTCATCGACATGCCCTGATAGCGCCGCGACCGACGCTTTCGTCGCGTATCGGTTCTCTGCTTCCGTGACGGCCATGCGAACGGCCGTCACCTGCTCGTCGACATACTCGCGCGTTGCCACGACGATGGCGGGGTCGATCTTGAGCACGATGCTGCCTGCCGCCTTGTGGATGAGCATCATGCGGTAGAACTGGCCTCGCCCCGAGCCTTCTGCCAGCACCGGCTTGTAGCTGGGCGGAACGTTGGCCACCGCAAAGAGCTCACCGTCTGCGTCATAGAGACCGAGCTCGCGGGTCCACCATCCGCCCACTTCTTCAGGCAGATAGATCTCCGCAATGACAATGCTCGGGTTCTTCTCATCGCGCACGAGGCGATTGAGCGGCCGACGCAGGCGCTCGCGCACCAGCGCGCGCTGTGCAGCGCTTGGCATCACGTCTGCGTCGGTGCCGCCGTCGATACCGCCGTCACCCACGGCCATTTCCGTGAGCGGAACCATCGTATTGGTGACCAGGGCGCGGGCCATCTTGGCCTCGCCGATCTCCGTTAAAGTCGCAAAATACTTAGCCATTCGATACCGTAGTAATTTCAATAACGTGGGCGGCCACCGCCGATTGGGTGAGGCCTTGTGCGGCGACAACGTCGGGCATGTACGGGTACACGGTCACGGTATCGCCCTCGATGCACGCGGCGTGCGCACCTGCGTAGCCCACGATCTCAGCACTGAGCGTGAGGCTGGCAAGGTGTCGGGAAAGCGGCCGCACGTCGTCTACGATCTGCTCGATCTCTTCATAGGCGGCCTCGGTCACGCCGGTGTTCTCAATGCCGACGTCGAGCGCAAACGTGCCGCGCCTGCCGGGCGGCTGCGTCTGCCACCACTCCTGAATGCTCAAGCGATAGCCGAGCGGTTCCAGCGCCCGCCGCAGCGCTCCTGCAGTGCCCTTGCGCTGGTGCACGGCAAAGGCGTCTCGCACGACGCGGCGCTTGACGTCTTCCGGCCAGTTGGCATTCCAACGATCCACCGAGCGAGCGCTTGCCAGGTAGGGCAGCAGCCGTACGGGGCACGTATCCACATCCCACAACTGATTCAGCGGGACGGGCGTATCGAGCAGCGTGAGGATGGTTTGCGCGAGCGCCCGTTCCAGCGGCGTCGCATTTGCGGGCAGCAGCGTTTTGTCACTCATCCGCGCCCCCGACAACCACGTCAATGCCCGCGCAGTAAGACGCCTCTGTTAGGTCGACGATGATGTCTTCGGCAGGCTCGGGAACCTCCACGCGCTGGACACCCGCCACGTGTGCGGCCGCAAAGATGGCGGAGCGGCGCACGTCGCGGCCGATGCGGCGCTGTTCCTTTGCATAGGCGTTGAGGCGCTCCCATGCCGCGGCCACCATCGGCTCAGCCTCTGGGCCCGGGTAGTGGTATAGAACGACGCGCAGCCGGTATGGAATGATGCGCGCGGCCTGCACCGTCAGCCGGTCGGCCAGCGGGCGGACGTCTTCATCACTGAGCGCCTGCCGCACGCGCTCGACGAGCTCGTCCGACGCCGTGCCATCGCCCTCGTTGCTGAGTACCGACACGATGACTTCCGCCGGCGCCGGCGAGATGGCCCGTGCGTCTGCCACGCGGCCGTCTGCGGCGCGGGCATGCAATTCGTAGGCTGCGCGTGGGCCGGCGACGGAAAGGCGCTCGAATGCGCCCTGAGCACGCGTGCGCAGGCTAGTGTCCGACTCCATCACGGGCGCCACCGGCGGAAATGCTTCGGTGTCGCCCGGCACGGCAACAAGTCGCTTTGTATCCAAGCCAGCGGCCAGGTGTTCCAGATCGGCGCCCACGGCAAAGCCGAGCATGGTCGAGCGTGCGGAATCGTTCACGTGCGCGCGCTGCTGCACGTCGACATACGCGAGCAGTTCCAGCAGCTTGACCGCAGGGTCAGATTCCATGGTGGCCGACCATTCCGGACAGAGCCCCATGAAGGTCGAGAGGAGCCGCTGGTAGGACGCCTCGAAGTCGAGTGGTTCGACAACGTCGGGCGGCGGCAATGCGGACAGGTCGATTACGCTCATGACGTCACCTTGAGATCGACGGCCCGCTCGTTGTAGATACCGACGACACGCCAGACCACTCGACCGTCTTCAATGCCCTCCACCCGCACGCGCGAGAGGCGCAGGCGCGGCTCCCACCGTGTGATGGCACGTGCCGCTTCTGCCTGCGCGGCGGCAACCCAGCCGCGCGTGATGGGCAAATCCACCTTGTCGGGTAGATCGCTGCCGTATTCAGGCCGCTCGCGCCGGGTGCCGCGTCGTGTGCTCAGGATGTCGGTCAGGCTTTGCAGGAGGTGGTCCATGCCCGAGAGCAGCGCTCCCGTGCGTCTGTTCATGCCGACGACGGCCACGGTGCCTCCAATGAAAAAAGGCGGCACGTGGCCGCCTTGCGATTGATATGTGCTGCAGCTAGAACGGCTTGCCCACGGGTGCGCCGTCGCCCTGCTCCATATGCGAGTGACCGCGCAGGGATACATCGCCGGCGACCACATCGTCTGTGGCTTGAATGCCGCCTTGGATGGCGACAGCGGTGCCGCCGGCGGCGCCCTGCCCCGACAGCCCCCCCATGAACGCGAGCGCCTTTTCCACGAGTGCATTGCCTGTGAAGGTGGATGCCGGCACGTCGGCACGCAGTTGCGGCGCTTTCAGTACGGCGCCGTCTGCGCGCAGCGTGAGCGACGTGTCGCCCACCTGCAGGACGATTTGTCCGCCTTCCGGTACGGCAAGCCGGTATTCGTGCGCTGCGTGGTCGTAATGCTCGCGGGCGCCGTCGGGGTAGTCCGTGGCCGTCAAATCTGACGATTGACCATTCGCGCCGCCGTGCTGGTCCGTATAGAAGCCCGCCAGGACAAAGCCGCCTTCAAGGCAGCCGGACGGCGAGACGAGCAATGCCTGCTCGCCCGGCGACGGCGGGCGCCACTCGCGCACGGCGCCGGCAGCACGCGACCACCACGGCAGCCAGTCAGACGTCCAGTCAGCAACGGTAACGGTGCAGCGGGCGGCAGCGTGGTCGACCTGCGCTATCACGCCGGCCTGCACGATGCACGCCAGCCGCCGGTCTGCTTCACCCGCTTCGTAGCCCATGGTCGGCCTCGCTGTGGCGCGGCTGGATGTCGAAATCGACGGTCATGCCGCTGGTGTCTTCAAACGCCCATTCGGGCGTGCCCAGGTCGAACTCATGTCGCCATTCAGCGGCGATGACGCTGTAGCCGTCGAGGTCGGGGCGCATGCCGTCTGGATGGAAGCCGTCGCTCTCCAGCTCAGCCATGGTGACAGGCAGGCCCCATGTCTGGTGGTGCAAGACCTTGATGAGCCGTGCGGCGAGTGCCCACATGGCGGCCTCTGCGTTCGGCTCGGTCGGGTCGCCAACGACGCGCAGCTCGATCACGATGTTGATCGCCGGTTGGCCGGTGCCCGGGTCGGTGCCCGGGCGCAGCGCGCCGACGTACAGCAGGATGGCCGGCAGCGGCATGCTGTCTTCGATTTCTGGCGCCCAGCCGATGAGGGCGACGTCCGGGAATTGCGCTTTGAGGTGCGATTCCACGGCGTCGAACAGTTGCTGCAGATCAGCGAGCATGGCCGGTTGCCTTGAGGATTTCGTATTTCACTTCCTGCTCCAGTAAGACCATGAGGCGCGCCTCGATCTCGGCGGCGGCTTTGCGGAATGCAGCTTCGCCCTTGTCTGCCCAGTCGAGTTTGACGCCCTCGATGGGCATGCGCGCCTTGCCGACGCGGCGGAAGACCTTGCCGTCGCTTTGGCTGCCGCGCTTGCTTCGGTAGATCCACGCCTTGTCGAATCGATGGCGGCCGACGGATACGCCGCGCCGCGTTTGGCGAGGGTTGCCGAGCCGGTGGGCCTCGATGGCGTTGAGACCGAGCCAGACCTTGCCTTTGTCTGCGCTGCGCAAGAAGAAGTAGAGACGCTGCCGAACCAGTTTCTGCGCGATGTGCATCTCGGCCGAGACTTGCTTTGCTGTCTGGCCTTTCACCCAGTTGGCGCTCTTCTTCAGCGCGCGGCGCCAGGCATTACGCATGGCGTCTTTGCCAAGGCTTGCAAGCGGAGCCAGCGCTGCGGCAATGTCCAGCTCTGCCTTTAACGTGACGGACATGGTTCTGGCCTCAGTACGAGTTTCGTGGTGCCCGAGCCGTCGGGTTGCAGTTCAATGACGCTGTACACGTCGCCCAGCGCTTGCACACGCGTACGCGGGCGGACGCCTGCCGCATCGGCATCACGCACGATCACGAACGGCTCACGCAGGCCCGAGCGCTGGCCGCGCATGGGCTCGACATCCAGCCACGGCGAATAGAACATGCCCATCACCGGGTCGGGCTTGCCGTCGATTTGCACCTCGTCAGAGAGCGCCTCGAAGACTGCCGTGTCGAGATCCGCCACGTGGTCCCGAAACGTCATGTCAGGCTGCCTTGCCCGTTGTGGCCGCCAGCTTGATCACGGCGCGCGGGCGGGTGCACAGGTGCAGCGGGTTGGACTGGGCTTCGAGCTCAACGGCCTTGCCGAACTTGCCGGCTTCCTGCTTGGCGTAGTACGGCAGGCCGTTGGTGTTGACGGCCTCCATGTAGTCCGCCGGCGCGAAACGGGTGATGAACAGTTCCGGCACGCCTTCGGGCACGGCGTAGGCTTCGTCGTCGCCGATGTACCCGACGTTGCCAACGCGGCCGCGATAGCGCTCCCACGTGACGCCGCCGAAGTCGAACGTGTCGCGCGGATCGCCGCGCAGCGCCGCGGCCATCTGGGTGTTGAGGTACGTTTCGCGGATGTCCTTGGACGTCATCAACTGCCGCCAGAAGTTGCGCCCGCACAGGGCACGCACGCCCGTGTGCGGGGCGGCGCCCAGCGAATCCTCCACCATGTCCAGCAGTTCCAGCGTGGAGGAACGCACGTCGCCGATGAGGATGGGCATGTGCTGTTGCTTCAGCCCGAAGCGCTCGAACAGATCGACCAGAACCGACTTGCCATCGGAGTCGAGGATCTGGCCCTTGATGGCCCCGATGCGGTGGAACTCGTGGGTGGCATCGAGCTGGCGGCGCATTTTCTGCAGGCGCTTGCTCACCACCGTCTGCAGGGCTTCGAGTTCGCTCTCTTCGCCGAAGGCGCGCAGGTTTTGCACTTCGTCTGCCTTGATGGTGGCGATTTCCGGCAAGTGCACGGCGTTGAACGGAATGGTTTGCCGCTTGCTGCCAACAACCACTTGCCCGGGCGAGCCACGCTCTGCCGAGGCGACCAATTGCAGCGTTTCGCCATCACGCTCGATCTGCGCGGTGGTGACGGTCATGCCCTCTTCTTCGAACAGGCCGAGAGCGGCCAGCCGCGAGGGCGTTGTTTCCAGTTCGTTGATGCTTGCGGTGAGCGCCGTCATGGAAAAGGCGTCGTCATTGAACAGGGCCATATCAGCCATGGGGTTCTCCTGAATTCGTGGGGGTGCTTAGCGAACGGCGATGAAGACCGCGAGCAGGTCGGTGCGGGCTTTGGCGTCCAGGCCGGTCAAGCGGGCTTCGGCCACCTCTGCCAGGCGCACGATGGCGGTTGCGCGGCGCTTGCCCTCTGATGCACGCAGCGGTGCGTAGAGGATGGCGGCGGCCTTGCCGTCGTCCGTGGTGCCGTACGGGACGTAGCCGGTGCCGTCGGCGTCCTGCTCGAGCAGTTGGCCGGCCGGAAGCGCATCGCCCGCCGCCACGGCGATCTGCTCGCGCGAGAGGCTGCCCGGGGCTTCGGTCAGCAGGAATTCGGCGGTTTGTACGCCTTGTGTCTGGATCTGCATCTGGTGTGACTCCAATGATTGCTTCAGGCGAGAGCCGAAGGCGTTTTCTTGCGGCGGGCGCTGTAGATGCTCGGGCCGTGCGGGCCGGTCTTGCGCTCGATGGTTTCCTGCCCTGCCACCGGCTGACGGTTCGACAGCCCCGTCGTGCTGGCTGCCATGACGCGGTCGTACAGCCGGGCGCGGACCTGTTCGGCGTTGAGCCCGTCGGCGACGAATTGCGCGGTCAGTTCAGGCAGGTGTGCTGCCGTGCACAGGCCGGCGATGTCTTTGGCGCGTGCGACGACGGCGTCGATGGCTTCGTTGCTGGCGAGCGCGCTGGCCGACACGACAGCCTCCGCCAGTTGCGGCAGGCCTGCGGCGCGGCACGCTGCGAAAGCGTGTTGCGCGAGCGCGCCGGCGTCGGGCGGCGGCGTGGTGGCGACCGGTGCTACGGCTGGCGCTGCTGGTGCTTCCGGTGCGGCGGCTTTCGGCGGCTCCGCCGGCGGCGCTTCGAGCGCTTTCAGCAGTGCCTCGGGCGTGTGCTCGAACCGGGCGAGCAGTTCTCCGGTGCGCACGGACGCCTGCAGCTTGACGGGCGCCTCGATCTGGTCGGCGAAGCCGCGATCCTTGGCCTCGCTGGCCGTCATCCACGTCTCTGCGTCCAGCATGGCGACGATCTCGTCGTCGGTCAGGCCGCATTTGTTGCGGTAGGCGGCGACGATGCCGTCGCGCGTCTTGTCGAGCAGCTCGGCGGTCTTGCGCATCTGCGCAGCGTCGCCGGCGGCGATGGTCCAGGCGTTGTGGATCATCATCATGGCGTTCTCGGGCATGACGATGGTGTCACCGGCCATGACGACGAGCGACGCGGCCGAGGCGGCAATGCCATCCACGCGCGCCGTCACCTTGCCGCTGTAGCGGCGCAGTGCGTTGTAGATGGCGAAGCCGTCGAACACATCGCCGCCGCCGGAATTGACGGCCACGAGGATCTCGTCGGCGTCCTTTGCCACGGCGTCCAGCTCGTTGACGAATGCCTTGGCGGTGGTACCCCAAAAGCCGATGTCGTCATAGATGCGCAACTCCGCGACCGTCTTGCCGGCCGCATTCCGCGCGGCCTTGAGGTCGTACCACTTCCTCTGTTTAGCTTTCATCGTTGGTGTGCTCCTGGTTGTCGGTCACGCTGCCGGCGCTGTCGCGCCTGCGCGCGTCCGAGTCGAAGACGAGGCCGAGCCTGTCGGCGCGTTCGTTGTCGGCAGCGTTTTCGGCATCGGTGGTCTCGGGGTCTTCGCCCTGGGCGAGGATCGTGGCCGAACGACTTGCCAGCCCTGCGCGAATGGCGATGCGCTGGGCCTGCACGTCTTGCACCGGGTTGATGTACGGCCAGCCCTGCGGCACCCAGCGCACTCGCTGATAGAGGCGCCGGTTCCGGTAGTAGTCGGGCATGGGCAGCACGCCGGACAGCGCCACTGCGTCTGTCCAGGCGGCCCACACGGGGCGGCAATACTGGTGGATGAAGACGTTCCACTGCAGCTGCTCGAGCTGGCGACGGAACTCGCCGAGGATCACGCGCAAGGCGCGGTCGCTGACGTCGCGCAGGTCGCCGGTGAGCACTTCGTACGGCAGGCCGACCGATGCGGCGGCAGCCATGAGCTGCTGACGCATGAAGGGGCCGTAGTCGGTGCCAGCGCCGGGTGGCTCGGCAAACTGCACCTCCTCGCCGGGGAGCAGTTCCTGCAGGGAGCCGGGCTCCATTGATGTCAACGGCGTTCCGTCGACATCCATCTCTGTCGGCTGATTTGTCAGCGGGTCCAGCCGCATGTTCGTGGGCGCTGGCCGGGTGATGAATCCGGCGAAGAGATTCGCCACCTCCTGCCGCACGAGCACCGCGTCGTCGAAGCTGTCGAGCGTGTGCAGGCGCAGCAGCACCGTCGCCAGTACCGAGCAGCCGCGCACCGCGCCCGGTCGTAGCGGCTCGAACACGTGCTGGATCTCCGAGGCCGGCACACGGACCGTTCCCGCCTGTGCCGTCGCGCGCCCTGACTCGCCCGGGTGGCGACGGTACAGGTGATACGCAACGCGGTCGCCATCCCGGTCGAACTCGACGCCCGAGACGATCTCGCCGCCGTTGGGCAGCATTTGATTCAGGTTGGCTGGCAGGTGGTCGGCTTCGAAAAGCTGCACCTGCAGCGGTACGCAGAGGCCACGTTCGGGGCGGCGGGGGCGGACGCGGTTCAGAACCTCCCCATCGGTGAACAAGGCGCGAGCGGCCAGCGTCTGCAAGCCGTAGAAGTCGAGCAAACCATCGGCGTCGGCTTCCTGCACCCAGTCGCTCCAGAGCTCTTTCAGCGCTGTGCGCAGTTCGAGATCGGGATGCTCGGGGTGCGGCACGATGCCGGTACCGATGGCGTTGGTCACCAGCCCGGCAATCGCTTTCTTGGCCCATGGGTCATTGCGAACGGCGGCGCGTGCACGCGTGCGGATAGTGCCGAGGTTCTGCGTGACAGAGGCATTTGGCCCGGCGCCCGACGTGCGCCAGGCGCGGCCCCGGCTGCCGGTGGTGCCACCGGCCTCGTACGCCTGCGCCCGGACGGCCCGCTCCGCCGGCAAGACGAAACCAAGCTGGCCCAGCGCAGGGTATCGGGTCATGTCACCCCCTTGCCCGCCGAGCGCAGCCGGATCACGCGCGATGCCGGTGCGGCGTCTTCGAGGTTGCGGACGATCTCACTGCGGATGCGCAGCATTTCGTCCACCGAGCGGTATCGGGCGCGCCGGTCCTGAAACTGAACCTCGAGCTCGCCCTTCACCAGTGCACGCTCGATGCGCTGGAGATCTTGCTGTGTGTAAGCCATGCGGTTCTCTATCGTCGTTTGAGGTAGCGCGACGCGGCCACGCGGCGGCGTGTGTGCGCGGTGCGCGGCGGCTCCGCGGCCGGTGGTGCGGCGGGTTGTGGTGGCGCTTCGTCGTTGACGGGCGCCGCGGCAAACAAGCTGCCTTGATCGAAGTGCATGCGCAGCCGGCGCCAGTCGGGTTCCTGATACTTGTGAACGCCGAGGTAATACGCGACGGCCAGGTTGTAGACGTTCAGGTCGAGAATCTCGTTGCGGTCGCCGCGCGCCTTGACCCACTCGGTGCGCGGGTAGCCCTTCACGTAGCGCACGATCTGCTTCTCGGCGGTGAGCTGCTTGTAGAACTCCAGCGGCAGGTCGTTCGAGAAGTGCAGCGCGCCAGGGCCGCTACCCAACTTGAAGCGGTTGTAGATCCAGTCCTTGGCGGTGTCGGTGCCGACGATCCACAGTTCGGCACCGTCGACCTCGGTGGTGCCCTGCCATGTCACGTCCACGCGCGACGGGCGCTGCGCGATCACCGGCTTGTTCGGCTTGCTGGCGCCTTTGACGGCCAGCACGTGGCGCCACTGCCGCAGGCGCGTGAAGTGATAAACGTCCTGCGTGTGGCTGCCGCCGGAGTCGATGGCAACGGCGCGGATCTGCATGTCCTTGCCGGAGGCGTGCAGGAACGTTGCCTGCAGGGCTTCGTCGAGCGTCGCCCACAGCGCGGGGTCGGACGGGTCGCCCATGAAGACCTGGTGATCGATCGTCCAACGCTCCATGCCCTCGCCCCAGCCCATGATGAGCAGTTCGAGGCGGTCGTCCTGTGTGTCGACGGCGGCGGTCAGCAGTAGCGCGCCGGCGGGCACGGTGCGCAGGCGGTAGTCCTCTGCGCGGTCACGCAGTTCGTCTGCGCTGGTGCGCTGCTGGGCGTTGTCCCAGACGCGCGCGAGACGCGTGTTGTAGAACACCTGCATCAGGCCCGGATCGCCCTTCTCTTGTGCCAGCTTGGCCTCGCGGTGTTCCTTGATGAGCGCGCGCCAGGACACCCAACCCAGCGGCGAATACACCGTCGACAGGTGGAAGCCGACCGTCTCGCCGTCGCCTTTGGCGTGCGGGATCCAGCGGCCGGTCTTGAAGAGCGCGGGCTTTTCGTGCTCACGGATGCGGTAGAAGCACGCGGGGCACTCGCAGTAGACGTCGCTCAAGTCGTCGCTTGCGCGCAGCTGCTCGAATTCGAGGATGTGCTCGTGGCCGCAGTGCGGGCAGGACACGTAGTAGTGGCGCTGGTCGCTCTGCGCGTAGAGCTCGGCGATGCGCGAGGCACCGTCGATCGTCGGCGAACTTGTGTAGTAAAACTTGGCGTTGCGGCCGAACGTGCTGGCGCGCTTCTCGGCGATGCCGATGGGGTCGCCTTCGTTGTTGAGGTCGCGCACCCAGCGGTCGATTTCGTCGCCGTACACGTAGCGCGCGGAGACTTCGGCCAGGTTGGCGGCAGAGCCGGCGGTGTTGATGAAGAGCGTGCCTTTGCGGAAGTCTTTGCGCTCGGCGGTGTTGGCAGCGTCGCGCGAGCGGGCCGATGCGACGCGCTCGCGCAGGACGGGTACGGCATCGATTGTCTTGGCCACACGTGCGGAGAAGCGGCGTGTGAGGTTCAACGTCGGTTGCAGCGCGAGGAAGTTGGCCGGGGCGCGGTGGATCGTCGCCGAGATCCAGTTCAACGCGACCTGCGTCTTGAACAACTGCGACGCGACCATGGCGACCACGCGCAAGCACGGATGCGCGGGCGACAGGCACTGCATGGGCTCGACGGCGTACGGCGTGCGCGCGGAGCGGTATGGCCCGGTTTCGGCGGCGCCCGATTCGTCGGGAATCACCATGAATTCTTCGGACCACTGGTCTACCCACAATTCGGGGTCGGGCTTCAAGCCGGCCAGGAAGGCGCGGGCGAACAGTGTGGCTCCGTCGGGATGGCTCACGATGTGTCGATGGGCTCCATGGAGCCGTACCTCTCTTTCCCCGCGCGCGACAGGTCGGCCAACTTGCCGCGGTCGGGATCGTTGATGGATTCGGAAAGCACTGCGGCGCCGTGGTCGATCATGTCGTCGAGCACTTTGCGCAGTGCGGTTTCGAGATGGCGCTCGACGGCCCATGGGTCGGTCATCGAGGCAAGCTCGGGTGCGATCTGGCGCGGCAGGCCCATGATCCGGTCGCGCAGGTTGGCGCCGATCTTTTCGGCGGCGTCTTCGACGGCAATGCGACTGACCAGCAGGCCGGAGACCCACTGGTATTCGGTGCGGGCTAGCTGTGCCTGGTAGTACTCGCGTTCGGCGCGGGCGGCTTGGAAGTCGTGGCCGAGGGATGGGTCGGCATCGGGCGTTGTGTCTCTGGCGCTGTAGACGTCGCGGTCGATGCGGGCGGCTTCGTGGCGGGCGCGGACGGCTTCTTTGGCGGGGTCGGCGCCGCGCTTGATCTTCGCGAGCGTGGCATCGACGTCGACCAGCTTGCCGTCGGGCGTGGTGACCAGCTTCCCTTCTTTGCCGAGCTTGGTGACGTAGCTGGGCGACCAGTTCTGGTGCGCCGCGAACGCGGAGCGCGTCAGAAGGATCGTTTCACTCATGATTTCACCGTTTCACCTCATCGGAGGTGAATTTCACTAAGCTGGAAAACTGGCCGCTAACGAAGAGTCGCGGGTGCCCGCCCCCGCAGTACCCCTTGAGCCCAGGGGCCCCCGGCCTTATAGCGGGGTGGCCGATCGGTCCATGTGCCAGAATGGCAGCAGCACATCCGAGAGTCCGCGGCGACATATGACTGGCAACCAACAAGCAACGAGCGGTGATCAAGGCAGCTTCTTGCTAGCCTCGTTTCCTGCAGCGCTACGCCCAGAAGCGGCCATCGTCGCAAGCTTGATCGGAAGCAAGAATGTGGCTCATCCCGAATTGCCCATCGTTGTTCGAGGCGAATCGCTCAATATCCCCTATCGAGTTTTCCCCGATCCCGATGCGGGCCCTTGCGCAGATCTAAATGAAGTGCAAGCGCGGATATATGCATGCGCTCTGACGAGACATCATGATGGCCATGTCCGGCAGCGGCAGCTCGAGCAGATCGTTACGTTGTCCGAGCCTTGGGTAGTGCCTTTTGTTGTACAGCTATGCGGCGAGTATGTTGCTGAGATTCTCGATGTCGTCGAGGAACACTTGCCAGCCATGCATGCGCCCGCCTATGGCGAGTTCTTTCGGGAGAATCCACGATTCTTTCAGCAGACGGAGAGCCGCATGACCAGTTACTGGGATTGCTACTATCGGTGGGTGTACAAACGGAAAGCCGACTACGTTGGGTTCAGGCTCTTCAACCAATTCCGCGCATGGCAGGCTCTGGCATAAAGACCTCCGCCGAGTAATGGCGGCCGTTGACAGTCAGAAAAACCAGCGCCACCACTTTCTCTTCGGCAGCACGATATTGCGGGCGCGCTCTTCAATCGAAGGCTGGCTCGTTCGAATGCGATCTCTGTGTTGAATGGGTTCGCCGTTCTCATGCCATCCATCAAACGGCATGGTGAACTCGTCAATGTTGCCTGCGTCCATCGTTGCCTGCCGGAGAACCTCCGCGAACGCTTCTTCGCCCACCCACACCTGTTCGTCTCCGTCCGCCAGATACCAGCCCTGCGATTCGGCTGCCATGGCCCCTAGGATCAACTGCTGGAAAGTTGCGGCGGAAGGGGAACGACCTGATGAGGTGCGTGTGTGGACTGCAATCTCGTATTTGCGGACGCCTCGCGGTGCATAAGAATGGTTTTCCGCCGAGCGGGGCGCTGTCCAGTACTCGAACGCTGTGAGAAATGGTGCGGCCGGCTCTATGCGAGAAATTGATTCTGGACATTCATGCACGGCAAGCCACAGCGTACCGCTTCCCGGTGTTTGCAAAAGTGTTGCGCCCGGGGGCAACGTCACCTTAAAGCCATGGGCGGCCAGTCGTTGCAGCACACGGCGGTCCAAATCTATTCCGGAGGAGCGCAGATAGGCACTCGTCGACAGGCTCATGCTCAGCTTCTTTTCAGAGGAAGGGGCATTAATGTTGCAACGCGACGAGAATAAAAACAACGTGTGCGCGCCTTGGCGTAGCCGCCAACACCAGTCCACCTCGCAGGACCAACGCCCAACAAAACAAAAAGCCCGACACAGCAATCCGGTCGGGATTTCATTTTCTATGGGCGTGCGTCGCCCCACGAACCGAACTTTAAGCGACGCCCCCACGCCCCATCAATACTCGACACCGAATTTCACAATCCACGGCCTAATCGCCACCTTCGCCGCCGCATACGCCAACGGCTGCCGCAGCCCAGCGCGCGGGTTCCGCCACACGCCCGGCCCGAGCCTGTTCCGGCACTCCACCCGAATCGCCAGCGCATGGTCGCCCGAGATCGCCTCCATCGCCGCCGCCACCTGCTGCATCTGCCACGCATCCACGCTCGCCTCGTGAATGTCATCCGTCGACATCCACTGCCGCGAGCTCGCAGACCCTCCGCACGTCGCATCCCGGTTCGAATACCACTTCGTGCCCGAATACTGCGCCTCCCAGCGGAACCACTCCAACAACAGATCATCGAGCGCCTGATCCTCGCTCGTCACCAACGCAGATCGCCTCGTCACCTCACGCGGCTTAACGCAATACATCCTGCCTCCTCGATCCGACGATTTCACGCATGCGCGCAAGCTGCCGCTCCGCCCGCACCACAGACGCCGGCGCCCCCACCAACGGCGCCTCCGGAATCGGCGGCAGATGCTCCGCCACCGCCACTCGCCAGAGCGCCGACCATCGCTCCTCAGCATCAGCCCAGCGCGCCGCCTCAACGGCCTTCATCCCAAACCGCACCGCCGACCAGAACACCGCCCGCGACGGCCACTCACCTTTGCCGCCCGCCGCCAGCGCCGCCGCGTCGAACGCCTCCTCAGCCGTCATGCCGCACCTCGCGCAACGCCTGCCGCGTGCCGCAACCGCCCCGCATGCCACGGCAACCCAGCCACCGCCTGCTCCGCCTGCGCCTGCAACCGCGCCAGCGCCTCCTCCTGCTGACGCCGCAACGCCCTCGCCCGCTCGCGCGACTCCCGCACCGCCGCCGCATACGACGGCACCCAATCCGGATCGCTCGCCCGCTTCGCGTGGTACGCCAGCATCGCAAACGGATCGTCCACACCACCGGCCGCCATACGGCCCCGCCATTCGTCGATCACCACCTGCCTCATGTCCGCAGGTGCACGAGCCACAATGCGCGCAACACGCGCACGCTCCGGCCCTCTCAGGTCAACCGGCCAGGCAAGGTCTGCTTGCCACGCCACGCTCTGCCCATCCTCACTCTCTGCAAGCCCATCCCCAACCACACTCGCGTTCTGACCACGTTCCTCTGAGAGCCGGTGCCGCCGTGCGCGACGGTGTTGGGGGCCATTTCGATCCTCCCGCGCCGCAGGCGTGGGGGGCTCAATCTCCTTCTTCTCACGCCCCCGGCGTGGGGGGTTAGGGGGGTTGGTTTTAAAGGTGTTACCGGAATACGGATGTGTGGCGGCTTTCGCGTTATCCACAGACTCCGGCACATCCTTGAAACCCGCGTCGGCATTGAACTCATAGCCATCCTGCGGGTGTATCGAACCTCGACCGGCTTTCTTTTGGACGCACGAATCCGTATCCGCCAACGGGCACGCAAAAACAAGCTCGTACTGCCCGCCGAGCCGGCGCAACAGCCCCAGCTTCTCCAACTGCGCCAACATCCGCTGCAGCTTCGACTTGTCATGCGCCAGGTAGCGCACGCCACGGCGCGCAGTGCGCTCCGTCCACTCACGCAGCGCCTGATACGAGATCCGCACCACGCGCCCCACCACGCCCGTCCTGAAGTCCATACGCGGGCGCAGCGCCACCAGGTACAGATGCGCGATCTCCGCACCCGCCCCGGCCAGCGCGCTCAACTCAAGATCATTGATCCGATACGCCGACACCCTCGCCTCCATAGGTGCGCGTCAAGCCCATATACCCCGCCAGCCACGCCGCGTGATGCGCGCTGCCAGCCGGATACTCGTTCGCCTCATCCAACGGACGGCCAGACAATGCAGCCGCCCTGCCCTTGGCCCAAACAGCGCCAACGGCCTCGATAGGAATGTCCATGGAATCGCCCTTACAGCCGCAGCGGCGCGGCCTTACACAGCACATCAAACACCGCCACAAACTCCGGCGACGTCGACGCAACAACGGTGGATCGAAAAGCGAGGCGCTCCGCCTCAGTTGAAATCGCGCGATACCGCGACGCGCAGGCCAACGCCAGCGCAGAAGACTCACCAGCCGCATTGAACGGCCAAAACACATCAGCCAGCGGCCACGCGCAAGCATCCAGCAGATGCTCCGCAAACTTCGACAGCACCGCCAACCCGCGAGGCTTGAACGCCCCCGCAATGCGGTGCCATGCACAACACATCTGATCGACGCGCTCACACGACAAGCCCACAGCAACACGCCCCGCCTTGCAGCACGTCATGCCGTGTGAAAAGCGTGGCGTGTTGCTCTGCGTTTGTGTCATGCGCGATCCAGCCCTGTCAAAAATCGATACAACCCTGCCCTAGTGGTTGCCGCCCCAACCTCTGGCGGCAACACTGCCTCGTCGGGGTCAGACGCCCGACGAAAACCACTCACAACTTTTCACATGACACACTTGGACATGCTTGAGGCGCGCAAAGCCGCCGAAAAATTGCTCGACCAGATCCTGGAAACTCAGCCCACCCTGTTTCAGAATGGCCTGCACGCGAACGAAAAATCTGGCGAAGCGATGGCCCAATTCTGCGAACAGTTCATCGAGGCTTATTCCGCTTACCTTTTTGTACGGGCTCAGTAACCTCCGCTAGTAGCATCAGCTCGCGCGCCAGGGTTTCACGGACCTCCGTAACCCGCGCGGACAACGGCATAGTCAAGCTCGGTCGACTTTCCGCCACCATCCCAAACAGAACACTTGCGATCCGCTTGGAATCTTCCTGCGACAACTTCGCCGTCCCACCGCAATTCGCTTTACAGCCTTGCATCACTTCTCCTATGCGCTCACGCGCTTCAAAAAACAGCCAATCACGCCTTGCCACGCAACCGCTGCATCCGCTCCGCATCCCGCTGCGCACGCACACGCAGCAACTCACGCAGCACCATCACAGAAGCCGTCGCCTCTTCAAACTCCCGCTCCAGCTTCCGCATCTCACCCTCCGAGAGATGGTTATCCGCCAGCGCCGCAGACATCGCGCGGCTCACATCCCCCACCTCGGCCAACACCTGGCACAGCGCCTCATACAAATCCGTATTCGGCAGATCCTCACGGGCCACCTCAGGGAGCGGAATCGCCACCATCCCGTGCCGCCAGCACAGCGCCTGAATCGGCAGCTTCGCGTTCGGCACACCAGCGCCTTCCGCGTGCTCGACAATCACCGACACCTCTTCGAACGACACATAGTTCGTCTGCACATGCGGCAGCAGCTTGTTGCGCAGGACCGCGGCGGACTTGTCCATCCGCGCGGCCAATCCTTCAACGCCGCCCGGGTAGCCGCGCGCCACCCAGTAGAGCGCGTCGTGTTGGTTGATCTCGGAATAGTGGTGGCTCAAGTTGTCTCTCCTAAAGAGCTGTCATAGACGGGCCGTGTGGGTCGCACTACCGGCGGTTTTGGTGGGCGCGTACACTTGCCTCATCGTTGGAAAGGCGCGATCCAGTGTGTGGAAGCAGACCCTGCGACGAATGCGCCGAAGACGGGACACGGATGCCGCAGCCGGTATCATTCGGGGCTTGGGCCGCATTGGCCGTTGGTGTAGCCGTGTGGATGACGCGCGGGCGGAGATAAGCTCGGGCCAGATCAAATGCCAGTCTTCGGGCCGGAGATCCGGACGTCGAACCGCGCCCTGCGTCGCGACTTCAATTGCGACGCATCTCGCTGGGTTGATCCGCAGACCTTTGTTCACGACTTGCGACAAGTAGATCGGCGACATGTCGATGGCGCGCGCGAGTGCCGTCAAGCGGCCACGTCGAGCACGGACATACTCGGTTAGTGTCATGGCCATGACGATAGCTTTTTCTATCGTACCAAACAATAGAATCACATAATTTTGCAATCGCTAGGAAAGGGACACCACCATGGATTTGCGCGCGCGAAGAGTTGAGAAGCTTCGCCAAATGGTGAATGACGCGGGCGGCCCCGCCGCCTTCGCTCGATTGCACGAAGGCGTCAACCCGACCTATGTCTCGCAGCTGCTCAACGGCACCGCACCGTTTGGTGATCGAGCAGTGGAGAAGATGGAAAAGCTCATCGGGCTACCGGCCGGGACATTCGACGCCGGCGAGGCCGACGTTGATGCACAGCTTGCTGAGCGCGACCGGGTTATTGCAGAACTGAGGCAACAGTTGGCAACCAGCCGCGCCCGCGAGGCTCGCGCAGTCAAGTTGCTCACAGAGGCCGCAAGCCTCCTTGTTGACGCGGAAGTAGACGTTTTGCAGCCTTCCGGAAAGAAGGCAAAGCGTTTCGAAGATGCACCTGCGGAAGTTGCAGAGCCATCCGACTACGGATATCCCCCCCTTCCTAAGGCAAAAGCGCAGCGCAAGCGCGCCGGTTAGAGAATCCCGCTTCGGCGGGATTTTTTGTTTCCTGTTGAGCAGGATGCGAATAGGACGATTCTTATTCTATTGTTGGCCGCCCACCAACAACATGACTGCCCGCGCGGGCCGTCAGTCGAATCAACAATGGGCATCCTCATTCAGTTTCCTCAGCCAGGCACGTGCACACCGCCTGGAAAACCTCCCTCTATCCAGACCGAAGCCGAAGAGCTACATCTCGCCGCTGCATATCGGCGCGATCTCGATCGTGCAATCGCACTGCTGTTCGAGCACGTTCTCAGCGGCGCATACGACGGTGTCGCCCTTATCTTGAAACCAATTTCGTCGATTCACAAACCGGCTCTTGTAGTGGGAGGCTTCTACCGGCATAGACTAACCGACGCCGCAGACGCGACCATGCACTTGCACCTCGCCCTCAAGCTGCGCGGACGGGAACAAACGTCGTTGTCACAGGTGCGGGACACGGGTAGCGCCGCGCATCACTCACAAACTGGCCAACAAGGGACCATGGACAAAGATGTGCAAGACGCTCCGTAGTTAGGACGCCTCATCGACTCCTGTTGGCAAGAGCTTCGCCATGTACACGTATGGGGCCAGCTGGAACGCATCCTCCAACTCTTTTGCGCTATACACGATCAGTTTGGGATCTCGCAAAGCTGACGTAACCATAGCGAGCCGCCAACGGGGGTTCGATCTCAGGCCAATGTTGTGCTCGTTCTTTGTCAGGAAAAACTGCGGTACATCGCTAGCGGTGCCTTTGACCTCGACATGAAATATTTGCTGGCCGGCGGAAAAGACGAAGTCGTGTCCACATGGCAAATGGGTTACCCGCTCACATTTAAAACCCATGCCTTTGTAGTGTTTCATCACCACTCTTTCTGCCGCTTCCTCAACGTTCTTCCGGTGCTCTGCAGTTCCAAAACCGCATAGAGGATCACACGAGTTTGTCTCGGGATCTGGCAAGACCGCTTCGGACGGATTTCTTACCGCATGCTTCTTCAAGGTCATGAGGCGGCTCTCCAGCAAGGCAAGAACGCGCTTCTTGCTGGCAGTCGCCTTCACGCCCGGCCCCTTAAGGTAAGAGTACTTCGCTTGGCGAATTGAAGAATCGGAGAAGGGATCAACCCTTAGTTCGGGGGGAACAAAGTAAGCTTCTTTGCTCGTTATGCAGTAGGACCAGTCGTATGCCGGGTGGTCGGTATCGCCCCTCTTCTCAACAAACTCCGACGGCGGATCGCGCCACTGACCTTCGAGCGTAGCGTTTTCATACCAGCCAACAATATGGATACCTCGCCGCTTTGGGTCCTTAGCGAGGCAGATGACTGTCCACCCCTTCGGATCAGAGCTTCGAGGTGCGCCCCCTCTCCCTTGTGGAGGCACATAGCAAAAATATGTGCCGTCGCCGCTAGGCTTGAAGTTGAAAGCCTCATGCCCACGCCCGAGATTTTTCTTATCCTTATTTTGGCTTAACCACGCAAAGTTCCCGTCAACAGGTCCCCCGCGATAATAGTCAGACCAGCCAAATTTCACCCACAAAACCTTGTTGGAAGATCCAAGTCCCATTTCCGATGACTTGACCCCATCCCCTCGGTCTCCGCGCGGTGTCAACTTATGGCTGAGCATGCATGCTTTATTCCGATTCAAATGCTCAAAATGGGCAGGCGTATGTCCACCACCTTTGTGTGGGCGAACTGGTCGCGAGCATGCCGTGCAAGTGAATCCGGGTCCGGGTCGGCCGTCCTTGAAGGCGTCATCTCTCAGGCGAATAGCCTCTGCAATCCCAATCCGCCGAGACCCAAAATTACAGAACGTTGCTGCGGGCATCAGTCCTCTCCGACTTCGCGCCATGCTTAATTGCTGGCCCAATTGCTAGGTTCCGGCAACTCGTCTCAGCCCTGCCACCGTCAGCGACCACGACACCAAAGAGCGCGCCTCAAAAAGGCCGCACAGCCTTCCTCGAGGGATTGCGAGAAACAGGCTCAACTTGCGCGGCCAAAACCCCTTATCAAGTGCGAACAGGCACGCGGACTGGTAGCGACTCTCTTACCCAATTCGTTGCAACCAATGCACGCATCCCGTCAGCATGGACGTTTGGGTCTCCATCGAGTGAGCGCAGCGTTACCAAGATGGTCACCATCATCGCCTCAGTAAGCGCCGGCTCGTATGCCCTCAGAAACACGCCAGCTTGTAAGGCCCACTCATCTCCTCTTGTACCGTTAGGGAACGCTTTGCGATGAACCTTCACGGGAGCCCACTTGCCTCCATTCTCAACCTGCACCGATTCATAGCCCGTCTGGCCCTCTTCTGACTCCATGGGCACCTTGCCGCGAATCTTCGCACCATCTAGGACACCAAAGCTCACTTCAACATTGGCACGAACGTATTCGCTCCCCCCATTTGGGTCGAGCGGCGGACTGTATGTTGAGGTAATGATGACTTCGCCTCGGAATTTTCCATCGTTGATCAGACACTGTGGTATCGGATACGGAGCCTTTCGCCACCTCATGCCAGGGTGGACGCGGGCCTGGAATGCGAGCGTGAAACGGTCATCACTATCGTAAAGAGAAGATATAACGTCCTCGGGCCGGCCCGCACCGAAATATCTTCTGTCATTTGGAACGTAATCGGGTGATGACAACTGTGCAGCGTGGATGACCAGTGCTTTAACAAGTGCAGGATGCGGGGCAAGTCCGGGGCGTCCCTCCAGTGCGCGCCAAGTATGCGCGGCCATACCGGCGGCGACCGGCGCTGCAAAGCTCGTTCCAAACGAATGCACGACGTTGTCGTTTGGCGCAAGGACGCGGATGCTGGAGGGCCCGGATTGCCATTCCGTATGGACACCGCCGCCCACGTGAACAATATCCGGCTTGGGAGTAAATACAGGACCCGGGCCTCTCCGAGAGTAAGGCGCTGGTGAGCCAACAGAAACTCGTGCTCCCACGGCATCCAAATGCGTAACTGACCCGACAGTAAGCGATCTCACTGACTCACCCGGCATCGATACCCGGTCTCGCAAGACAGCATCGTCGGGCCATCCCCTCTTCGGGTCTTGCACGTAGTTTCCGGAGGCGACCACAAACAAGACACCGCGCTCGTCGCTAATTTGGTCTAGTGCTTGGGCAAACTCGCTAAATTGCTCGGTATCCGCCTCACCTGCCCCTAGCGACAGATTCCAAACCTTGATGTCGGGCCGCGCAACAACTGCCGCCTTAAGTCTCTCAATTAAGGCACCGACGTCACCGCCCGCTGTTTCCAAACCACATACGTCATGTACGCGACATCCGGACTGAGGAAGCCACGGGTGCGAGTCATTAAGCCGGTGTGCGCCGGCGACGAGCGAGGCAACCATCGTTCCATGCCGGAAGTCGGTTTCCGGAGGCAAAACAAATGGGTTTCTCCCATCGAGCCACGGAACTAAGGACGCTGCTGTCGCAGCGACGCCGGTATCGAAGACGCCGACAGTCGGAACGTCCACGTTTTGTGGTGGAGGCGGCAGTTGCGCTGCGGCAGCAACAACCGCAGTTGGCGCCCCAGTAACACCGGCACCATACTGCGGCTCTGCATAAATACTGCGGATACCTGGGTACGACAGCAGAAGATCGAGGCGTTCGTCATCCACCCTGTCGACGGCGTGGAGCCGAAACAATCGATTTCCACGGAGTTGCTCGACCAGGCTAAATTCGATTCCAAGTCGCCGTAACAGCGCTTCGATATAGGCAATATTTCCTGCAGTCGCCTCTTCACCGAAATATGCGAAAGGTCGAATTAACGCAGCGCCGCGGCTACGCAGCGCTTCCGTTCCCTCAGGATTTCTTCGGCGCCGCGACCAAGATTCGATACGCAAGATCGCGGAAAGGTTGGCGCGAATCTTTTTAACGTTTCGGTGAAGAATCACCCACCTTAGAACCTCAATGCTAGCTGCTTGCGCACCCACAAGCATCTCGTCCAGATTGGCATGTCCTGCCGGTTGCAGTTCGGCTTCTTCAGCGAGCTGAATCGGCCGATGGCTCTTGGCAATCGCCGTCTCGCGCAACCTAAACACTAAAGGCCCCATCGCATGGGGGTGTGCTGTGAGATCTGCCGCCATCTCCTGAACAGCAGCATCCAATGTCACTGCGAGTGCCTGTCGGTACGCGTCATCAACAGGCACAAAGATTTTAGTACCACCGCCCGTTGCGCCGGAAGCAACTAAATCTCTGGACGAAAAAGGGATGTGTGAAATTGGGTTATTTACGCTGGCCTGACGGGCCTGCGCGCTTTGTCGTGGAAGTCGCGTCGACATTAATATTCTCCCCCTTGAGAACATTTGTTATGTGCCGTGTCGACGAACTATACAACTTCCCCAAGGCGCGCAATGAAAAATGTCGTGGATTCCACTTCCGAAGCCAATCAATCTCAGCCTCATTAGTACTTAAGGCGTACCCATTTAATAATGCTACGGCCAACCCAAGGCGTCGCAATACCTCCAAAAGGTCTACCCTTTCCTGACCAGAAAAAACCGCCGTCCGCTTGGCATCGAGGCATACTTGCTGAATGATAGCGCCCGAGACGCCTTCGGAAAGAGCGGCCAGCTCATCAAATGGCATAGACGTGGGCGCGAAATTTCCCAACAGGCTTTCCCACAGTCGGGCGCGTAGATGCAGATCCGGCAAAGGCATCGGTATGCGAAAACTAAATCGCCGCCATACAGCAGGATCGAGAAGCCCCTCGTGATTTGTCGCCGCTACTAGAATGGTCTCGTCGGGAAGGGCATCAATATTCTGAAGCAATGCTATTACGACGCGCTGCAACTCCCCAACGTCGCGTTCGTTTCCTCTAGCTCCTGCCAGCGCATCAAACTCATCGAGAAATAGAACGCACCGCTCTTGCTGTGCGTACTCCATTACCTGCCTCAGATTTCTGCTTGTTTGCCCGAGAAGGCTGCTCACCAGCGTATCGCACCGCACCGTAAGCAACGAGAGATTGAGCTGCGCCGCGGCCCATCGGGCGGTTTGCGTCTTCCCCGTACCGGGAGGTCCGTACAAGAGAAGGCGGTTCGGAAGCGCTGCGCCAACCCTGGCTAGTTCGTCGTGATGCAAAACGCTTTGAATGAACTCATCCAAACGCCCTTCAATAGCTGAAGGAAGCAAGAGTTCCAAAGACTCAACCGACGGACGACTGACGTCAACAGTATGCAGCCGACTCTCCCCATCCACTGGAAGAGAACCGAACGAAATACCACGACCACCGTCTTGTGCGGTGGCCAGAGCAGCCGGGGCTCGAGCTAAGCGCTCGCGAACCATGCTGGCTTGGCGTCGCTCTCCGGCAGCATCGAGCTTGTCAGCAAGCAGCCCGGCATAGTTCGAAGCCATCGACGCGTTCGCCTTCAGCGCGCCTTCCAGTATCTTGAGGACCTCTGAGAGGTTTTCCACTATCGTTCCAAAATTTCACCAAACTGTTTCAGTTTAACCCGGATTCGTCGCGCCATGCTGCCGATCTGTTACGGAAATCTGGCCGACTGTTTCCCTGCGCGGACTAGGCTTAACCTCTGACCTGAGTTATCCGCGAACCGAGAGTTAGGCAGCGGCTGACGCGACACCCTGCGATGAAGGCGCTGCGAAATCGGCGCCGTTCTGGAGAGAGCCTCACCGCCAGCTCAACACTTCTTCACCGGAAAACTATTGTTCAACGCAATAGTATTTACTATCGTTTGCCCGTCAAGTAACCGGAAAACGAAGTGAAAACTGTCACCCATACCGCTAGCGTCTTGGCCTACCTCGCCGCCCTCGGCGCGGTCCTAGCCATCCACGCATACGCCCTCCATCTCGACGAAACGTCCGAGACAGAGCCCACGCGCATCACCCAGCGCCAGGCATGAGGAGGACACGATGCACCGTTCCGCCCTCCACCGCCTCGCGTCCGGCTACTTCAGCCGCCACCCCGCCCTCGGCCTCGCCGTCGTGCTGATCGCGTTCGGCCTCGCCGGGGCCATCGCGCCCGAAGCCGCAATGGTGCTCGGGGGCTGACATGCCTCCGCGCCCCATCGCGGACGCGGCCGTGCTCGCCGAGCGCAACAAGCTCCGCCTCATCTGCACGGATGCGCAAGCGCTCGCCGCCGGCCCCATCCGCACCGCCATCGAGGCATCCGCGCACGCCCGCACCCATCCGCGCATTCGCACGACCCGCCGCGTGTGGGTCGACCTCAAGAAACTGGCTGCAGGCGACTTCGACGACTGACCAGCCGCAACGGAGACCAACCATGCATCGCATAGTGAACCGTACCCCCGCCACCCTCCGCATTGGCAAGCACGACGTGCAACGCCGTCCCCTGCCCGGCTCGCTGCATTGCAGCTACACCCTGCGCGTCAATGGCGTCGTCGTATGGGAGAGCATCAGCATCCCCAGCCCACGAGATCTCGACAGCGCCGTCAAAACGCATCGCTCGTGTCAGGAAGTTATCGAGGCCGCGCGCCGTGGTGGGCGGCGGATGGGTATGCAGAAGATCAACGGCGCTGTTCGGCCGAAGCGGGGGGCGTTGTGATGTTGGCCACGGAAATCCCAAAGGAAAGCACGTTCAATCCGACGACCGGGTCAACGGGACTCGCAAAGCTCCGCGCCCTGATCGCAGATGACGGCTTCGCTGCTACGTTCCAAACGATGGGGCGGTACCGAACGGCACTGCTGCAAGTCGCGTCCGCCCTTGCACAAAGCCCCGCGTCGAACGTTGAACCGGTTGTTACCGACCATTCTGTTGATGCCGACGAAATGGTCGGGAAGCAAGCCCATGGTTATCCCACTCGACGCCAACGTGCCTCGGCGATTGTCCGATGGGTAACGCACGTCTTCAGCACCATAGCGGAGGCAGACGCCGCGCAACGGACACCCGTGAACCTGAGTTTCGAGCGCAATAACTTCAATCGCGCGCTCTCAAGGCTCCAGGAGGCTTCGGCCCTTCTTTCGGCGCTAGCGACTGCGCCGCAGGTGAAGGCTGGGTCCGCCGAGAGCCCGGCTGATGAACCTGGAACGCTAGCCGAGTTGACATGGTGCATTGAGCATGGGTGCCATGGCCCTCGCACTTATCGGGCTTTAGTAAATGCGCGCGAACAGCTGCTCGTCGCAGCAACTATGCAGCGGGAAGGCGCACGATAAGTGTTGGGGAAGAACCTACATAGCAGGCAGATCGCGAAGCAACCGCCCTTCGTGCTTTTCAGGCTCCTCGACCTCGATCCACTCATAGCCGCTTTCGCCAACAACGACACCTACTCTCGGGCCAAGCGGCCTGAGCCCTTCGATGGTGTGGACCGCGTAGACATGATCATCGCTCATGAGAAGCATGATGATCTGATCAATGTCTACATCTGCAAAAGGAGATCCCCACGAGTTCGTCTGTGGGTTGATCAACGCGTAGCGAACATGGGTTGCACGCCCCGTTGCGTCGTCAATGCGCGCGTGGGTAATCCCGTAGTACGCCATCTACACCTCCGGCTATTTCGAACATCGTAACACCGGCAGCAAATGACCAACGCAGCCGCACGAACCATTGCAACGACCCCGCAGCACTCGGGGAGTGAAGGTAAAGAATGAAAGTCAGTCTTGAGAAATGGGCAGCCCGCAACTATGACCCACCGCCGCACATCGATACGCTGCGTGCGTGGGCACGCGAGGGGAAGTTCTATCCACCGGCCGAGAAGGTCGGCAAGGCTTACTACGTTGACGAGCACGCCGTCTTTTCAAAGGACGCGCGCCGGCGCCTTGTTCATCGGATTGCCGCGTAATGGCCGCCCGCCCAAGAATCCGCAAGCGGGCCAATTGGCCGGCGAACCTCCACGAGCCGCGCGAGGGCTATTACACGTTCCTCGACCCGCGAAACGGAAAATTGCACGTGCTGGGTCGCATACCTTTGGCGCAGGCCATCTTTGAAGCGCACGAGGCCAACGCTGCCATCGCGGCCACACCGCGTCGGTCCCTCGTTGAGCAGATCTCCGTGCCTTTGGAAACAGTTGCGGACTTGCTCGACAAGATGCCCTACGACGGCATCTCTCAAAGCACGCGCAAGACGTGGCTGACGCTTGATAAAACAATCCGCGCTGCGATCGGCGACGTGCCTTGCCACGAGCTAACGACCAAGCAGTGTGCCGCCGTGCTCTTGCCTTACAGAGAGGCAGGCAAGGCCCGCATGGCGCAGTCACTGCGCAGCAGGCTTATCGCAATGTGCACCGAAGGCATGGGCCTTGGATGGATGGACAAAAACCCGGCGAGCGCGACTAAGCGGGTCGATGTCACCGTCACGCGTCGCCGCCTTACGCTCGACGAATTTCAGCGAATCTATGAACGCGCACCGGAAGTATCCGCGTGGCTTCAGAACGCAATGCTGCTAGCCCTCGTCTCCGGCCAGGACCGGTCAACAATTCGGAACTGGCTCTTCAGTTACACCCAGGGCGACGCAGTGATACTGCAACGGTCCAAAACCGCAAAGAAAACCGGCTTGCGCATCGCAATTCCTCTCCAACTGCGTCTTGACGCCATGAACGTAACTCTTGGGGACGTGATCGCCCGATGCCGCTCCACAGGGGTCGCAAGCAAGTATTTGATCCATCACATCAGGCCACAAGGCGATGCAAAGCGCGGAGACCCGATCAGGCTGACAAGCATCTCCCTGGCGTTCGCCAAAGCCCGCACACTGGCTGGAATCGACAGCGCAGATGCACCCTCATTCCACGAGATCCGATCGCTGTGCAAGCGAACATATCTTGAGCAGGGGCTTGTCGATACAAAAACGCTGCTGGGTCACACTTCTGACGAAATGGCCGCCCTCTATGCAAACTCGCGGGGCCTGAGCCCTGTCAGAGTTCAGATTGATGCTGCATAATTTTGAACGAATTTTGAACAGGTTTTGAACACCCCGCGTAGTTATGCCATATGTAGTTACCGAATCCTGCATCCAATGCAAATACACCGAC
>Ga0209566_100368_pt1 | contig 37595 bp, 29 predicted proteins | sample Araplavi_mTSA_r2_2_FD_184287 | JGI IMG/M metagenome (GOLD analysis project Ga0209566, IMG submission 184287) | Arabidopsis root microbial communities from North Carolina, USA - plate scrape CL_Cvi_mTSA_r2 (SPAdes) (version 2) | ecosystem: Host-associated > Plants > Roots > Endosphere | place...
CGCCGGCTGCGTGGCAATGCTCGGCGTTGCCGCATTCACGATCGGGGCCACCGTCACTTTGGCTGCGTTGCTCGTTGCCGTGGCCGTCTTCGTACCGTTCACGCTGTTGTTCGTGTTCGTCACGACGACATAATAGTACGTCGTTCCTGCCGTCGTTGTCGGTGCTGCATACGAAGCGCCTGTTGCCCCTGCAATTAAGCTGCCCCCGCTATTGCTGTTCGTGGCGTTGCTGTACCATTGGTAGCTCAGCGTTCCGCTGTCGCTCACCGTCGCCGCTACGCTCAAGCTTGCGCTGCCGCCCACGTTCACCGCTGTGGTGCTCGCCGGCTGCGTGACTATGCTTGGCGTTGCCGCATTCACCGGCGTACCTACCGTCACTTTGGCTACTTTACTCGTTACCGTAGTATTCTGCCTACCATTTGCCGGACTTCCAAAGTTCGTCACGTCGACGTAGTAGTACACCGTTCCCTCTATTGTCGTCGGCACGTCATACGATGCACTTGTTGCGCCTACAATCAGACTGCCTCCGCTCGTGCTGTTATTTTCATTTCTGTACCACTGATATCTCCGATATTCCTGGCGATCTGCCGACTCTGGCGATACTACACTCAAGCTTGCATTGTCATTTACGTCAACCGTTAAATCTGCTGGCTGTGTGTCGATGATCGGCTTTGACGCATCCACGATCGCAACCACGTTCACTTCGACTAGGCCACTCGTTGCCGTTGCCGTCTTCGTACCGCTTACGTTGTTGTTCGTGTTCGTCACGACCACATAGTAGTATGTCGTTTCTGCCCATGGCCGTGTAGTTACTCTCGTGGACGTCATTGTTGTTGGTACGATATAATACGGGTCTGTTGCGCCTGCTATCGGACTGCCTCCGCTGGTGCTTTTCACTGTGTTGCGATACCATTGGTAGCTCAGCGTTCCTCCGTCCGTTACTGTCGCTGCTACCGAGGCAATCGGGCTATCGTCGCCCATGTTCAAAAACGTCCATAGTCCCCTCGACCAATCCCGTAAGATATAGTCGTTGAGCGGAAACTCCACGCTAGCGCTCGGTGTTGCGGCATCTGTTCCTGTGCCGCTGCTCGGTGGTGCCGCCGGATTCACCGTCACCTTGGCCACTCTGCTCGTTACCGTAGTCTTCTTTCTAAACACCACGGCATCGAGTGGGTTGTTGTTCGTGTTCGTCACTTCCACATAATAATATGTCGTGCCCTCCGCCTCCGTCGGTGCTACATAATAAGGACCTATTGCTCCTGCAATTGGACTTCCGCCGCTGGTGCTGTCCACGCTGTTGCTGTACCATTGGTAGCTCAGTATTCCTCTATCTAGCAATACGGTTTCAGGCCGATTTGGGGAAGGGTGTGGGTTAAGCAGATTTGCTGATGCCGGCAACACCAGGTAGTCGCCCACATGGACCGTTTGGTCCGCTAAGTCTTGGCTGAAATTCGGTTGAGCCGCCGCATAATGATAACTAACCGTCACTTTGATTAATCGACTCACGGTTGTGGCCGTCTTGAAATCCGATGCATCGTCGTTCGTGTTCGTTACGACCACAAAATAGTACCATACACGCGCAGTACGAACATCTATCGTGGGAGTCGTGAGCGCTTCACATATCGCGTCTGTATCGCCATTCAGGCACGCAGAAGCATGAGGAGAAGGATTTGTAATAGGACCATTAGCATAGTCGTTCGTATCGGTGGTATACCATTGATAGCTCAACGTTCCTCCATCGCTCACCGTCGCTTTTACATCCAATTTGAGATCGTCGCCATAGGACACCGTCACGTCCGCCGGCTCTACGATCTTCGGCGTTTCCGCAAACCTCGGCTTAATCGGCGTTGATGCCTCCGCTTGACGAACCGCTGCCCCTGGCCAAGCCCCAAGCATGAGCAACGCCAAAACAACCGCTGAAATTAATAGCCTCCGGCTCTTTCCAATCCCTCTACGCATTCGACTTCCAACCCTTTCTTTTTACATATGGAAAATTATATCAACACTCCTTCCGCAGTACTCTTAATGAAATCTTAAACGTTTCGCGAAAAGCAGAGCGCTGCAGTAGATATCGATGCCATGCTCGTTCGCCTTCGAGTAATTTTGGATTACACAAGTTTCCGAAATTTGCATGGAATTGTACCACGAACAAAACAGAAAGTGCCTAACGATTAACGTTAAGCACTTTCCAAGAATTAATTCAATGTAATGCTGTCCAGCTCCGCATACCCTGTGCTGCCTTTGGCAAGTCGGATAATATTATCGCCTGCAGTAAGATTTACATTAACGTTGACGGTGCCGAATTGTCCCCATCCTGCAGTGGCCGGATAAGTAACGGTTGACCAGACTCCCCCGTTGTAGGCATAATTTTGCGTGGCGTTCGCCCCGGTGCCGTTAGCATATCGAATCGTCATGCTGTATGTCTTCGTCGTTGGCACCTTCACGTAAAAGTCTACATAGCTGTCGCTGTAATCAACTTGAGCGACATACTTACCGCCTGATGCAGAGGCGCTGGAAGCGATATTGGCATGATTTACGGCTGCATCTTCCGCTTCATACACATTAGTCGCCTGTCCATACGGAGTTACGTAGATTCGGTAGCCGTCATTATTGTACAACCCTGTCACAGGAACAGTTATTTGATTATTGGTGATTGTATACTCGCCTTCCAGCAAAGTGTTGGTCGTATTGACGGCTGTATTCCGGTTAACGAATGGCGTCCAATCTAAACGCACATGAACCTTGCTTCCATTGCTGCCGAAGAACGACGGAAAGTTTTTAATAACCGCATTAACCGAGCCATCCGTCACGCCGCCAAACAATACGCTGGCATATTTCCTCGTTTCATCTACGTTGGCAAAACCGTCGAGCGCCAGAATATCGTTTACATTGGGAGGCGTCACGCTTACCATGTTACCGGACATGTCGCCATACCATTTGTAGAACCACCAGCCGCCGTTACGCTGCGTGGCGCTCGAGAGCAGCGTTCCTAATCGGCCCGGATTCGGAACATCCCAGTAGCTTTGCATCGCGGTATCTACTTTAAGTCGTTCGAACTTGGCAATCAACGGAGCGACTACGCCAGGCTTGCCTTCATCATTCAACCAGCCCGCTCCGCTGTATTCATTAATCGAGATTGGCCGTGCCGAAATGCCAAGCGATGTTTCAATGGCACGATAATCATTAAAATTGGCGGTGAAATTCTCATTAAGCAATTGATGCCAGGAAGTAATATCCGGCACTGTATTTTGCGCCTTCTGATAAGTTAGAAAATCAACCATGCCGGCGTGCGAGTATCCAGCAAAGGATGGACCAATAGCTTTGGCGGAGGAATCCAGCTGTTTCAATTTTTTATAGGTTTGACTGAAAAATTCTGCAAAGGTTAGATTGCCTGATGCATTAGAAGATGTATATCCGCTGTTATAAACCGTGCTGTGGCTGATTGCCGCGTTCTCGGCTTCGTAGCGGACCGGGCTTCCTCCCATTACATCTATATAATCCAGCTCCGCGTAACCAGAGCTTCCTTTGCTGAATCGAATGGTGTTGCTGCCTGCCGTTAAATTCAGTGTCAATGTAGCCGTAGATGCTGCACCGGAACTAAACCAGCCGCCGGTATTCGGATAATTCACGGTTACGGCGCTTCCGCCATTTACACTCACCTGATGAGAGGAGGCTGCGCCGGAACCGTTTGCGAAACGGATCGTGACGCTATAGGCTTTGGCGGTCGGAACGTTAACCGTATATTGAACGTAGCTGTCACTGTGATCAATACTGCCGACGTATTTGCCTTTCCATGTCCCATCAGGCTCATTCCACAGCTCATAGCCGTAAATATTCGTTAGTCCTGCGGCTTTCACATCATTCACGGTTGTTGTAAGCTTATTGAACCAATCCGTCAGATTCGTATAATTATACCAGCCTGTAAACCAGTCGGCTAAACGAACAGTCGCTTTACTGCCTGAAGGAGACAACCTTTGTGCAACTGGAACGACCGCTCCCCATGGCTGCTGATAGCCCGCTACAGCCGGATTGATGTACGCTTTGGCCCGTAAAGGAAGAAACAAATTATTATCTGGCTGATTCTCGATCACCCCATACAGGGAACCAGCCGAGCTATGCGTAACTGGTCCAACTACGCTTGATAGATCAACCGTCAAATTAGATGCCGCATAAGCCGGAGCAACGGAAATCAAGCTGCCCAACATAGCGGTTAGAGCTGAATAAACCATGGTTTTCTTCACAATAGCACCTCCAATATTATGGTTAGGCCGATTGTTATTCATGATGGTCTATTAAATGTGGAACGCTGTGAATCTTTATCCCCACCCCCTTTCATAGCCATAGTAACTAAAGTCTATAATTCTATTTGGCCTTCACCCAAACCGTCATCTCGCCTTCGCCTCGGTTCGCCCATGCGAAGTAAGGAATAAAGGTAATCGTCGTATCGTCAAAGGAAGGCTCCGCATACTCCGCATACAACTCACCGTTCCAGCCTCGCACGGATAATCTCGAGGCCTGCATACGAATCACCTGCACGCCGCCAAGCGTGTCGGCTTCAAACTCGGTTTGCGTGTCCGGGTTTTCTCCGATAAATAGTTGATGGAGATGCTCGCCATTGTCCGCTTCCTCCAGGCAATAAACGAGCGGCCCTCTTTGAACCGCTACCTTGCCGGCCGTTTCACGCAGTAACGGATGTCCTTGAATGCGCATCACCTTCATCGGCAGCAGAACTTCAATCCGATCGCCGCTTTCCCATGTCCGCTCAATTAATGCATAACCATTCTCCGCCTTGAGCGCTACACAGCGTTCGCCATTTACAAAGATCTCTGCCTGATCGCTCCAAGATGGTATTCGCAGCCCCATTCTGAACGCGATTGGCCCTTCGGCTGTCAATTCAAAATGAACGCGTCCTTCCCAAGGAAGATCAGCATGCTGAACCAGCTTAACACGCTTGTTCTTAATGGTAAGCTCGGCTTCTCCTCCGACATACAGATGCGTATATACGGTACTGCCAAAAATCGTATATACATACTGACCAAGCGAAGCAAGAAGCCGCGATACGTTAGGCGGGCAGCATGCGCAGCCGAACCATCCTTGGCGGACGGTCTTCACATGATCGTACACATGGTTCACCCCGCATGCCTTCGGCCACACCTCAAGAGGATTGACATAGAAGAAATGCTTACCGTCCTTCGACATACTGCCGAGAACTGTATTGTATAAGGCCCGTTCCATAACTTCAGCATACCGGCTGTCCGCCTCAAGCTTAAGCATGCGGTGCGCAAAGAAAATTAGACCAATGGATGCGCAGGTCTCTGCATATGCCGTATCGTTCGGCAGATCGTAATCGAGCGTGAACGATTCTTCTTGTGCCATCGCCCCGATGGCACCGGTAATATACATCTGCTTGCTGACGATGTTGTTCCAAAGATTTTTGCATGCCTCCAGCAGGCTTGCCTCATTCGCTTCAAGGGCAATATCCGCCATCGCAGCGCACATGTACACTAACCGGACTGCATGCCCCTCCGCTGTTTGCTGCTCACGGATTGGAGCATGTGCCTGACTATACGATTTCTTCCCGATCATAAAGTCAGATTCCCAGTGATAGGTTCTGCCGCGTTTCTCATACTCCTGATCATAGAAGGATGGCGAGCTTCCCCGTTCGTCCAGGAAGAAGCGGCTGAGCTGCAGGTAACGATCTTCCTTTGTAGCATGGTACAGCTTCACAAGCGCAAGCTCTATTTCCTGATGCCCGTCATAGCCTTGCAGTTGATCCGGCTCCGGACCGAATACCGTCCCGATATAATCCGCGAATTTGCAAGCTACCTCCAGAATCCTCGCATTACCGGTCGCCTCCCAATAAGCAACCGCTCCTTCAATAAGATGCCCCGCCGTGTACAGCTCATGACATTCGCATAGGTTCGTCCATTCGTTGCCAGGCTCCTTGAGCAAATAATACGTATTGAGATAACCGTCTGCACGCTGTGCCTTCGCAATCAGTTCCACAACCTCATCTGCGACCTGCTGCAGCTTGTCGTCGGGCTCACTCATAAGCAAATACCCGACGGCCTCCAGCCACTTGGCTACATCGCTATCCTGAAAGACCATTCCATAAAAGGAGCCTTCCTGCTCACCGGCGGCAATCTTCAAATTCGCGATCGCATGGCTTGGCTCTACATCAGGAATCCGGTCATTTAATGCTTCCCACTGATACGGGATAACGACATCCCGGACTAACCGGATGTAGGAGGACCAAAACGGATCCTCGATTCGAATATCTTTTAAAGGTACGGTCACTGCTTTCACTGCCAATTGTTCCATTGTTTAACCCCCTAGTTGTATGTGCAACATGATGCTGCTGCCGTTCTTTAGCCTTCCTTTAAGCCGGATAAGGTGACGCCGCGGACGAATACATCCTGTGCGCTTAAGAAAACGATCAGAATTGGAAGCACCGTAATAATGGTGGCCGCCATTAATTGCGGCCAGTCCGTCGAATAGAGACCCTGCATATTGGCCAGCCCTAAGGTGAGTGTCATTTTGCTCATCGAGTTAATATAAACAAGCGGATTAACGAAGTCATTCCATGTGCCCAGCATGATGAAGATCCCTAGCGTTACCAAGGCCGGCTTCGACAGCGGAACGAAGATCCGCCAGTAGATGCCAAAAGGCGTACAGCCGTCAATCTTGGCCGCTTCCTCCAACGCTTCAGGTATGGTGGAGAAGAATTGGCGCAGCAGGAAGGTGCCGAACGCCGAGACAAGCGCCGGCAGAATGAGAGACCAGTGCGAATCTAGCAGCCCATAATATTTCATAAGGATGAAGGTCGGAATCATCGTTACCTGCGCGGGCACCATAAGCGTCGCCAGGTAAAGGCCAAACAGTCCATCCCGGAAACGAAACTTAAGCCTGGCAAACACATAACCTGCCATTGAACTCGTGATCAGCTGAAATACGACTACGATGACCGTGATCTTGAGTGTATTCAAAAAAAACTGAACGATTGGGAAGCGATCGGTCATATTCGTATAATTCGAGAACTTAAGCTGCTCTCCGAAAAACCGCGGCGGATACGTGAACACCTCGTTCATATTTTTAAGCGATGTGCAGATAGCCCAAATAAACGGAAATAACATAATAGTAGAACCGAGCACCAACAAGATATGCGCTGTCGGCTTTAACCAAACTTTCGTCTTCATGCAGCTCCCCCCTTAGTAGATGCTTACTTTTTTCTGGCGCCAGAATTGAATGAACGTAATGATTAGAACGATAAAGAACAAGACGTACGCCATAGCGCTGGCATAACCCATCTTGAAGTACTGGAAGGCATTCTGGAAAATATAGTAGACGAGTACTGAGGTCGATCTCGCCGGTCCGCCTTGCGTCATCAGATAGACTGTGTCGAACACTTGAAACGAGTTGATGATGGACATAACGGTCACGAAAAACGTCGTCGGAGATAAGAGCGGCAGCGTAATGCGCCAAAACTTCGAGAACCAGTTAGCCCCTTCAATATCCGCTGCCTCGTAGTAGCTGTCCGAGATAGACTGTAAACCTGCCAAGAAAATCAGCATGTTGAACCCTAAGCTCTTCCAGATGCTTGTTATAATAACGGTTGGCATCGCCCAATGCGGATCGGTCAGCCAAGCAGGTCCGTCAATGCCAAACCAGGAGAGTGCATAATTGAGAAGGCCGTATTCCGGATTGTAAATCCATTGCCAAATGACCGACACGGCCACCATGGATGAAATGACCGGAATGAAAAAGGCTGCGCGGTAGAAGCGGATAAATCCCAGCTTCTGATTGAGGAATACAGCCATGAGCAGCGAGATGACAATACCAATAGGTACGCTGGCAACCGTGAAGTAGAGCGTATTGCGGAGCACCTGAAGGAATACAGGATCCTTGAAAAGCGCCTTGTAGTTATCCATGCCATTAAAGGCAAAGGAATCCGATAAGTTCCAATCAGAGAAACTGATCGCGAATGTAGCAAGTACAGGCAGCAGCAGGAACATTAGAAAGCCTATGACGTTCGGCAGCAGCATTAAGAAAGCCCAGAACCCATCCTTATACAAAAGAGATTTACTAGATTTCATCGTCTCACCCCGGAGCAAGCTGCGGTGAAGGAGGCAGTCGCCTCCTCCCGTCAGCTTCTTTTTATTTATTTCGAGCTAGCGGCAATGTCTTGGTTTACGACTTTTTCAATGTTTTGCACCGTCTGATCAAGCGATTGATCAACGAGGAAGAACTTATCAAGCTCTGCTGTTGTATCCTCTTGAATCTTCTGGCTGCTGAGCAGGGCATATGGATATGTCTTGGAAGAAGTGAAGTATGGAATCATATCTTTGAAGCCTGCAGGATGAACACCTTCTGTCAGCCACTTTTTAATGCCCTCTTCGGTATACAGCGACTTGTGATTCGGAAGCCACAAGCCGGCCTTAACGTTCTGCAGCTGATACGCTTCAGAGGATAGGAATTTGATGAGCTTCCAAGCTTCTTCCGGATGCTTCGTGTCTGCAGATGCGACATGCAGATGCGCTTGACCATGAGTAACGGCTTCATCGAATTTAGGGAGAACGCCGACGCCTACATTAAATTTCATGCCGGACAACTCCTGCAACGCCCACGAACCGTCTACCAGCATTGCGATTTTCCCGGTTTGCAGCATTTGTGAAGCGCTCATGCCGCTGTTAGTCAGCAGCTTGCCTTCAGGGCTTACGCCATCCTTCTTACGCAAGTCCGATACGGCCTGCAGCACTTCTTTAACCTCTGGTGTATTCATGCCGGATGCGGTCAAATCGTCAGTGAACCATTTACCGCCGTTGCTCATGACCTCAGCGATCAGGTTGTAGTAGGTCTCCATGCCGTATACGCCGTACTGGTCGACCTTATTGCCGTTCTTAATCGTCAGCTTCTTAGCAACATCTACGAATTGATCCCATGTCCATGCTTTCGCCGGATCGCTTGGCGGATACGCCACTCCTGCCTTATCGAACAGATCTTTGTTGTAATACATGACCGGTGCGACGATACAGGATTCAATTCCGAAATATTTGCCGCCAACGGTGCTGAGCTGCACTGCGGAATCAATCAAATCTGCAGCTATCCCTTCATTCGTCACGTGATCGGTAATATCCAGCAGGCTGCCCCGCTTCACAAAATCGTTATAATAGTCGCTTTGCAGGAAGAACACATCCGGCGCTTCGTTCCCGAGCAGCATCGCCTGCATCTTCGCTACATACTGTGTGCCGCCTGGAATGGTCGTATATTCAACCTTAATATTCGGGTTCTCTTTCATGAACTGCTCAAGACCCTTTTTAACACTTTCTGTCTCGAGCGGACTGACTTCCCAACCCATAAATTTCAGCGTAACCTGCTCTTGCTTGTCATTGCTTCCGCTATTCGCTGCTGCTGAACCGGAGTTTGAATTCGAGTTGGAGCTCGAGTTCGCATTCGAGGAATCATTGCCGCACGCCGCTATAGGTAACGTAAGCAGCAAGAGCGATGCCATTGCGAATGACCATTTTTTCATACAAAAACCCTCCCTGTTTGGTAAAGTGGCAGTCTCGCGTTTTTTGTAAAACGCTTTCAATGACCACGCTTTCACTATACCGAACGAAAAGAGGGTGAAAATTGCATTATTTTTTGATTCTTCGACTATTTTTGCGAGTCTAACTTCCGAGCGATGTTGTGCAGAGCGGTCTCCGCCTTCTGCTCGCCTTGCCATACTGGGACGAGACCTGCTGTAACGGTCGGGAAAATCTTCATCTGATCCTGCAAATAGTAGCCGACACTTGGCATTCCGTTCTCAAGGAGCTGCCTCATCATCGCATTCTTGAATCCTGGCGGATGTGCCGCAAGATTGGCATTTACCCATTTGTCTACGAGCTTCGGATCGGTATACCATTTCTTCAAGACCGGCATCCACAGCCCATCCGAATAAAGATTTAACGCCTTGCTCGGATCGGATAACCACTTGTAAAGGAGCCATGCCTCCTCCGGATGGCTGGAAGACCGGTAAATAACTGTAGCTCCGCTAAGACCCACGGTTACGCTCTTCCGTAATTTCGGAAGCACGCCAATATCGAAGGTAACGCCGGCTTTCCCCAAGTCGAGATTGATCCATTGTCCATCAATAATCATCGCCGCCAGCCCCGATTGCAGCGCAACGCTCATCGCAGGAAGCGATTTAGTCTCGTACGGCGATGGGGCGACATGATATACATTGATCAAATCCGCGAGCTTCTGAATAGCTTCCGCAGATTCGTTAGACTGCAATTGGAACTCCTTTCCGTCTTCACCTACCCAGTCTCCGCCATTGCTGAAAATAAAATTGTTAAGCGGATCGGACCATGTCTCGAACATGATGCCATATCTAGCGATATGATCCTTATCGAATTTTGGATCATATGCGTTTCGGCCTTGATCGTCGATTGTTAATTTCCTGGCGGCATCCACGAACTGCTCCCAGCTCCACGCTTGTTCGGCTGTTGCAGGCGGAGCTTGCACTCCCGCCTCTCTTATCAGGTCTGGTTTGTAGTATAATCCGAAGCATTCCGCAGCCGTACTGACTCCCCACGCGTAGTCTTCGGACGATTTATACCAGATGTAATCCAGAAAATCTTCCTTGCGAAGATTATCATCAACAGCCAGGAAGTCAAATAAGTTCAAAAACTTGTTTTCTCTGCCGAAGACCTCCCCGAGTTCAGTCGTCATATAGGCGATATCCGGCTCCTCGTTCGAAGCCGACATGGCCATCATTTTAGTATTATAGTCGGAGTTTGGATAATGAATGGGCTCCACGGCGATCCACGGGTACTCCTCAGTAAACTTCGCAAGCGTATTCTCGATCGCCCGCTGCTCTCCGATGGATCCCCAATAAGCAAATTTAAGCGTAACCTTCCGTTCATAGGGAACAGGATTCTCGGCACGATCCCGCTTCCAATAATCTTTCCCAATAACAGCGACAGCGACAATCGTCGCCGCAACAACTGTAAATATAATTTTACGCCTCAATATCCTTCCCCCTATCGATGGGCGGGCGGAAGCTTGACTGTTACAATCGTGCCTTCGCCAATAGTTGACGTGATGTGAAGTCCGTAAGGCTCTCCGTAAAGAATGTGGATGCGCCGGTTTACGTTGGATAATCCCACATGACTTTCACCTTCAAGTAATTTCGATAACCGAGCTGCATCCATTCCTACTCCATTGTCTGCAACTGTATAAATGCGGCCTTCTTCATCCGAGCGGCACGATATGCGAAGTCTTCCTTGATGGTTTGTTTTTTTGAAGCCATGAACGAAAGCATTCTCTACAAGCGGTTGAAGGAAGAACTTTGGTACTTCGTCCTGAAGCATGTGGTCTTCGATGTGGTATTCCACCTGGAAGGTGCCCTCAAACCGTTTGCTCATAATCGTGACATAGCTTTCCAGATACGTCAGATCATCCTGAAAGCAGACTAACGTCGCTTCCTGCTTCACCATATACTTCAACATCTTGGACAAGCTTATTACTATATCACTGATCTCATACTCTTCCTTCTCAAGAGACATTAAACTGACCATATTAAGCGTGTTATACATAAAATGGGGATCCAGTTGCAAATTTAATGCTTTTATCTGAGCTTCCTTTTCGCGAATCTGAGTCTCATAGTTCTCCTGAATCAACTTGCGGATGTTCTCATTCATGTCGTTGAACTTCTTCATAAGAATCCTGAATTCATAGCTGCCGCTTTGATTGAACCTTGTCTCGAACCGACCTTCCCCCGTATTCACAATTGCGCGGATCATCGTACGGAACGGATTCGTAATCAGCCTTGATAGAAAATAGGACAGGACGATAAATAGAACCGTAATAATACCCACGGATATGAGCAGGTTGCGAACATACTGCTTAGTCACCGGATCTAAAAGCGCCTTAGGCGGAATGACTGCCACGCTCAGCCATCCCGTTATTTCCGAGCGCGAGAAGGCAACGACCTGCTCTTCGCCCCCGATGCGAAGCATCCGGACGCCGCTCTTCTCCCGAATCAAATCATCGAGCATCGGAAGATGGGCATTCGTCGTAAGCAAGGTGCGGTCATTGTGAGCGATTATCTGGCCCGTGTCATCAACGACGAAATAAGAGGCGCCTTTTACAGGAATACTGCCGGCAAATACATTAGAAAACAACGTGTCCTTGAAATTAAGCAGAAGAATCGGCTTGTCTTCCAGGTCGGTATAAGCTCGGAAATTCCCTTTGTCATAGGAGCCCTGGATCATGGAAACCGCAGAAAACAGGTACTTATAGTCATAGTCCATCTGCTTCAAATACCGAATGTTATACATTTCCGAGAAGTTATAGGTCGGAACCCATTTAATCTTGCCCTCACCTTGTCTTGCCATCTGGTCGATCCGGGTTCCCTGGAAGCCGTTGATCGGGATAAAGTTTTTAGCATGCTCGCTGTTCGCCGAAGAAGAAGTACCGAATATAAAGTACGAGGTTGCGATCTGAACGGAATACAGATCCTGTGATTGAGCGAAATATTTATCCAAAATCCCCTTAATCTTGAGATCTGCTACCAATACGTCCGTCTTGCTCTCCTTGTTAACATTAGAGAACGTCTGATAAAAATCCGAGTCCTCCATAAAGCCGTAGATCATCTCGCGAATTCTTGAAAATTTCGAATCGATCAGCTCGTTGTTCTTAAGTACGATCGTTAAAACATCCTTCTGCGCCATTTCGAGCACGGTGCTTCGATTCAACCTATAATCGCTGATACTGAAGATTAGAATCGTACCTGCGAGCAATAAAATATAGGTGAACAGGAGCTTCGTATGCAGTCGGCCCTCATTCATGCTGCGGACCAAAGCCCTCATTCGGCTGCCCCATTTCCATGCATCTGCCGGAAGGCTTTAGGCGATACTCCGATCTCGCGCTTGAACATCTTATTAAAATAAGCCGGCGAACTGAAGCCGCAGCGTTCCGAGATTATCGCGACCTTCTCATCCGAATCAGCCAGTAGCTGCCTTGCATGCTTTAGCCGCAAATCCAGCACATACTCGGAGAAGTTCACTCCTGTACGCTGCTTAAACAAATTGCTGAAATAGGAAGCATTGAAGTGGAACATCTCCGCCACTGCTTCTAGGGATAGCTCATTCATATAATGCTGCTGCAAGTAATTCTGGCAACGCATAATTATAAGCCCGTTCTTATCCATCTGGGTCTTCTCCGAGAACTCAAGCAATTGCTGAACGAACTTTTTGAAACGTATACGCAGCGCCTGATAATCGTCAAGATCTTGGAATTTTCTCCGTAGGTGGGCTTGCGACCATTCCAGCGAATCAGCAGGAAGCATACTCTGCATACCGTTCAGTACCATCCACAGCAGCATGCCAATCTCATCCTTAACCAGAACCGGATCCGGATACGGCGGAGCTTCTCTCCTCTTAAAAAACGAATTCGCCAGCTCCAACGCCTTGCTGCTGTCTCCTGCTTTTATAGCCGACAAAATCGGCGCCGCCACTTCCTTGGCGCTTGGCGATACACGATCCGTGAAAGGATGATTGTCGGAGCCCCAGAATACGGTCTCATCCGGCGCATAGAAACGGTGCTTCAGCGCAAACAGCGCTTCGGCATAAGCTTCCGTAAGGGCCGTATTTAATGAGGCGCGCATACCGCTGACCCCAGTCGTGATTTGTTCGCCTCCATCGGATTTCACCTTCTCCAGCAGACGGCATATCTTCATTACCAAGTCTGACGGTTTAGCAGCCAATGCTTGATTAAGCCATACAATCGAAGTAAGTCTTCTACCTGCAGAGTCCGCGACTATCTCCGATTGACCGATTGAAACTGCTTCGGTGGTCCATCTATTGTTAAGTAAGGTTAGCAGAGAGCCAGGGTCCGTGCTGCTAAGTTGAAAAACGATAACAAGTCCCGGTCCATCATATGCACCATATTCTTCAAATTTAAGATGCTGTCGATTATATTCATTTCCTAATAAGGCTTCTTGCCAAAACCGTTCTCTGGTCAGCTGTTTATGCTTGTTGTCCTCCACGAATAAATTCTCAAGTTTGGTGATCACCTGTTCAATATCCGCGAGTCCAATTGGCTTGACAATATACTCGATTACACGGTGCGCGATTGCCTTCTTCGCATAATCGAATTGCCCATACCCGCTTATCAGGACCGTTTTGATATGAGGCTTGGAGCCTGCGATTCGCTCCACCAAAGTTAATCCATCCTCGTCGGGCATACGTATATCAGTCAGTACCGCATCTACCGCTTCATTCTCTAGTATATCCCAAGCAGTATCAGCATCACCCGCCTCAAGTGTACGATAGTCCGGACGAAGTCGACGGATAATGCTAGCTAATGCTTTCACCTGCCGACTTTCGTCATCCACGATTAATACAGTTTTCATACTATCACCCCGTTAAGAAAGCGCTACCATACAATAATATAACTCTTTTTTTGCAATAAAAATTATTATTTTATTTGGAAATTAGTATTTTGATTAGTTATGTTTGGTGGAGCCAAGGGGGATAACGATATCCTGATTAAAGTTGCTGACGAAGTAAATTCTCCGAAGTAGAGCGCAGCGGTAGATATCGATGCCCTGCTCGTCCGCTCCGCTCCCTGCGCGCGGAACGCCCCCCGGGGTCCGCCCCCTTCGGGGCTCCACCAAATGCAAAAAAACACGCCTTATCGGCGTGTCTGAAGTTTGCATTTGGTGGAGCCAAGGGGGATAACGATATCCAGATTAAACTTTCTCACGAAGTAAATTCGTCGAAGTAGAGCGCAGCGGTAGATATCGATGCCGTGCTCGTCCGCTCCGCTCCCTGCGCGCGGAACGCCCCCCGGGGTCCGCCCTCTTCGGGGCTCCACCAAATGCAAAAAAACACGCCTTATCGGCGTGTCTGAAGTTTGCATTTGGTGGAGCCAAGGGGGATCGAACCCCTGACCTCATCGCTGCCAGCGATGCGCTCTCCCAGCTGAGCTATGGCCCCATATGATATGTCGTGCGTTGGCGACAAGAATGATCTTACCATAGATTCAAAAAGCATGTCAACAACATTTTTGACGTCGATTAGCTGCCTCGCACTCGAGCAGCGAGGCCCTGCTTGGCAAGCCGCAGAGCCTGTCTACTCAATGACCGGCCATCCAAAACCATCGAGTCAGATGCCGTGCTTGTTGATGAGCACGTTCAGTTCCTTAAGGAACATGTTGATGTCCTTGAACTGCCGATACACGGAAGCGAAGCGAACGTAGGCGACTTCGTCCACCGGGTACAGCTGCTCCATGACGCTCTCGCCGATCATGTTGCTCTCGATCTCGGCTTGAGCCGTATTGCGCAGCTCGCGCTCGACGTTGGATACGAGAATCTCCAGCTGACCAACGGAGACCGGGCGCTTCTCGCACGCGCGCAGCAGGCCGCGCAGCAGCTTTTCGCGGCTGAACTCTTCGCGGCTGCCGTCCTTCTTGATGACGATGAGCGGCGTCTCCTCCACCATCTCGAACGTGGTAAAGCGGCGATTGCAGGATTCGCACTCGCGGCGACGGCGAATCGACTTGTTGTCGTTGGCGGGACGGGAATCCAGCACCTTCGTACCGTTATAGTCGCAATAAGGGCATTTCATGTGTCGGCTCTCCTTTTGGGCTCGAGAAAAACTTTTTTTATTTTTCCAGGCCTTTCCTTACATGATTCACGGGATAAGGCACATAATACGTTTACCAACCGCGAGGAGGTGAACAACATGAGCCAAGGAAACAACGGCAACAGCAACAACCTGGTCGTGCCTCAAGCTTACGGCGCGCTTGATCAACTGAAGTACGAAGTTGCTCAAGAGCTGGGCATCGCTATCCCTCAAGACGGTTATGGCGGCAACATGCTCACCCGCGAAAACGGTTCGATCGGTGGTAACATCACCAAGCGTCTGGTACAAATCGCTGAGCAACAACTTGCCGGCAGCCGTTTCTAAGTCAATGCTCTTCACCTAGGTTTTTCGATAACAAGGAGTCTTGAAGCTTCGCGCTTCAAGGCTTCTTTTATATTTTACCGTCCTCACGACCAATTGTCATACAGTTCGTCGTATTTTTTATGGTAAAAAAGCACCTTCTGCACATATCGCCGGGTCTCGCCGTAAGGGATATGGTCCAGCGTCTCTTCGCGGCCGTCCCATGTGCCGTCGCGCAGCCATTGCTTCACCTTGCCTGGCCCCGCATTGTAAGCGGCCAGAGACTTCACCATGTCGCCGTCGAATTGCCGCAGCAGCTCCTTCAGATACCAGGCGCCCAAGCGGATGCCGGCATCCGCTCTTTTTCCTGCCTGCTGGGTCGTGATGTTGCCGAAGTCATCTTGCTTCAGTATCCATTCGGCGGTGTCGGGCATGATCTGCATGATGCCGATCGCTCCCTTGGGGGAGACGGCAGCGGGCTCGAAGTTCGATTCGACCCGGATGACGGCGGCGATCAAGCGCGGATCCATCGCGTATCGCTTCGCATTCGTCTCGATTTCTTCCTGGTACTGAATCGGGTAGACCATCTTCCCCAGCCATTCGGAGCGAATGAACAACAGCCCCAGGACGATGAGGAACAACGCCAAAAACCAGCGTTTGCGCTTCTGTCTTGTCCTCTTTTTGCTCATGGCTGAACCGATCCCGAATGAAGCGATGTCCAGAAACGATCCAGCTGCGCTTCCGTGTCTGCCAGCGTACCGCTGTTGTCTATGACATAGTCGGCCATCTGCCGCTTTAATTCAATATCCATTTGCGCGCCGATACGCTTGTCCGCTTCTTCGGGCGTCAATGCGTCGCGCTCGATGAGCCGTGCACGCTGCATGTCGCGGGGAATGTACGTCACCATAATGCCTTCATACAAATGCTGCAAGCCCGATTCGTAAAGAAGCGGAATATCCGCGACGACCAGCCTGTCAGGCCGATCTGCCTCCAACGCGGCGATCCGATCGCGCATAAGCGCGCGGATGGCGGGATGCGTGATCGCTTCGAGCGCTTTGCGCTCCTCCGGATCTGCGAATACGATCGATCCCAGCAGACGTCTGTTGAGCGTCCCGTCCTCATGAAGAACTGCCGCTCCGAACCGTTCCGCAATTTGGGCAAGCGCGGCTTGTCCCGGTTCGACAATTTCCCGGGCAATCCGATCCGCATCGACCAATGCTGCGCCTCGCTCAACCAGCATACGCGCTACCGTACTCTTGCCGGTGGCGATGCCCCCGGTCAATCCGATGTTCATATCGCTAACCTCCTAGCAGCAGCTGCGCAGGCCGGCGTTCATCCGGCCCGTATCATTATAGCAAATCCGCCGCGGCATTCCATGTTCCCGTTCGCACGGCTCGGGTGTCATTCCTGATCCCGTCCTTTCAGCCGCGAACCCTGTCCTTTAATGACCGGACCGCATGCCATAATCCCATTCCGTCAGCCGCAGCCGTGTCCTTGCGGATTTGGGGCATGCCATCGTCCCCAACCGCTCAACCGACCCAACTTAGCGACTGCAGGCGCGGCAATGCGAGCTGACCGCCCCCCTGCTGAGTCAATGGGATAATGGCACGCACAATAAATTTTACCCTATATCCCTACGCTAGAAGACCGGCTTTAACAACGACCGGCCCGTCTCACGAAGCCTGCATCAGCTTGAATATGCCCATCACGATCAAAATAATGCCCGGCAGCACCGTCAGCCGCTGCGCCCATCGCATGCCGGCCGCCAGAAATCCGACGCGCATGCCCGCCCACAATACGACACCGCTCGCAACGGAGATCAGGATCGCGGTCGGCCCCGCCGGAAATCCTACCAACGCTGCGCCAATACCAGCGCCGAAAGCGTCCAGTGACAGCGCGAAGCCGAGCAGCAGCGCTTCTCCGGACGTGATAATGCCCGACCGGTCGACGTCGGCGACGGACGGCGTGCGCAAAATTTGCACGATCAGGCCGAATACGCGAAGCTCCAGCGTCAACATCGGCACTGCGGCTTCTGCTTCTGCCTTTGAAGCTGCGACTTGCTTGTCGTCGGCTGCCGTTCGAGACGCCAATGCCGTGGAGTCAATGCCGGACAGGTTGACGCGACTGTCCCGTTCTTCCCGGACCTGTTCCCCGTCACCGACATAATGGTTATCGCTGACCACATCTCCAAGAGCGACGTTTTCCCCATCGCCTTCACTCTTGCGATTGCGCGCGAATTGAATCAAGGCCCACGTGCCGATGCCGATCAGGATAATCGCGCCGACGGCTTTGGCGCCGTAAGGGGACAGCCACCGGGCGATGAAGGAGCCGACGAGCATGGAGATGAGAATAACCGCGCCGGAGCACGCCGCGATGATCGCGACGGAAGGCAGCGGAATACGAATCTTGCGCAGTCCGTACGTGATGCCGACACCGAAGCCGTCCAAACTGACTGCGAATGCGAGAAATAGCAACGTTGCCGAATGTGCGAGCATGACCGTTCCTCCTGCATGGCGAAGACATGCCGACGCATCCGGTTAAGGATCGTCGGTTCTGTTCATCCTATGCAGCAGCGAAGGCGAATGCCCTCCATCCTTGTGAACAATCGGCTACAATTCGCCGCCATCCCTGCCCGAGGCGTCAGCCGCCCCGTCCAGCCGGCGCTTGACGGCATTGCCGCCCTCGCGGTAGCGCCGCGATGCGGCCGCGCTCACGCCGCTTGCAGGACCGGCAGCGCCTTTGGGCGGCTTCTGGCATTTAGCGCATACGTGGGTGCCGCGCCCGCCGACGACCGACTTGGCGATCGGGTGGCCGCACGCCGGACAGGCCTCGCCCGTCCGTCCGTAGACGCGCAGCCGGTGCTGGAACATCCCCATCTCGCCTTGCCCGTTGACATACGACTTCACCGAGGAGCCGCCCGCTTCTACCGCGGCGGTCAGCGTCGTCACGATCGCCTCGTGCAGCCGCTGCCAATCCTTCGGCTTAAGCTCGCCTGCATTCCGCTCCGGATGGATGCCCGCCAGATGCAGCGCCTCATCTACATAAATATTGCCAAGCCCCACGATCCATTCCTGATTCAGCAGCAAGGGCTTGATTTTGGTGTTCCGCCTGCCGAGCGAAGTTCGGAACGCCTCCACCGTGAAGCCGGCTTCGAGCGGCTCGAGGCCCAGCTTCATCAGCGGCGGGGAGTCGAGCTCTTCGCCGGCCGGGAACAGATGCATCGTGCCGAACTGGCGCACGTCGGTATACCGAAGCGCCGTGCCGTCGGTGAAGTGGAAAATGACGTGCGTATGCTTGTCCAGCGGCGCGTCGTCGGCGAACAGACCGTACCGTCCCTCCATGCGCAGATGGGAGACGAGCACGAGACCGTCGAGGACGAGACGCAGGAACTTGCCGCGACGCTCCACCGACGTAAACGTCCGCCCCTCCAGCATCGCCCCGAAAACGTCGGGATCGTCCGGCTTTTGCAAAATCCGCGGCAGCCGAACCGTTACCGATTTGATTTGTTTGCCAACGATCAACTCGCTGAGCGTACGTCTGACTGTCTCTACCTCCGGAAGCTCCGGCATCTATCCCGCATCCTTCCTCTAAGATGTCTGTACGATACGTTTTGACCGAACTCAATCTTGCTGCTGCGCGCCTCGCGCAACTCATCCGCCAGGTGCGGCTTCGAGCGGCAGCTGTCAGCGTCGAAGCTTACTTCGCTTCGTACCAGTTGACGCCTGCGCTGACCTCGGCCTTGAGGGGCACGTCGAGCGGCAGCGCGGCGGCCATCACTTCCGGCACGAGCGCCTTCATCGTCTCGAGCTCCTCCGGTGGCACCTCGAAGACGAGTTCGTCATGCACCTGCAGCAGCATCCGGCTCTTCAGCCCCTTGCTCTTGAGCGCATCGGCCATGCGGACCATGGCGAGCTTAATGATGTCCGCAGCGGTGCCCTGGATCGGCGTATTCATCGCCGTACGCTCCGCGAACGAGCGCAGATTGAAGTTCGACGAGCGAATATCCGGCAGATACCGGCGGCGCTCAAGCAGCGTCTTCACATAGCCGTCCTTCTTGGCCTGCGCCACGATCTCGTCCATATAGCGCCGAACGCCTGGAAAAGCGGCAAAGTACTGCTCGATGAACGCCGCCGCTTCCTTCCGCGTGATGCCGAGGTTCTGCGACAGGCCGTAGTCGCTGATGCCGTAGACGATGCCGAAGTTGACGGCCTTGGCGCTGCGGCGCATATTGCCGTCGACCTGCTCCGCGCTGACGCCGAACACGTCCATCGCCGTCTTCGTGTGGACGTCCATCTCCAGGCGGAACGCTTCCTTCAGCCCTTCGTCGCCGGAAATATGCGCCAGCACGCGAAGTTCGATCTGCGAGTAGTCGGCCGCGAGAATCTGCCAGCCCGGCTCGGAGGGCACGAACGCCTTGCGGATCTGGCGCCCCTCCTCCATGCGGATCGGGATGTTCTGCAGGTTCGGGTACTGGCTGCTCAGCCGGCCCGTCGCCGCGATCGTCTGACGGTAATACGTATGGATCTTGCCGTCCTCGGGGCGAATTTCCTTCAGCAAGCCCTCAATATAGGTCGATTGAAGCTTCGCAAGCTGGCGATAGTGGAGGATGAGCCGCACGATCTCATGATACGGCTCGAGCTTCTCCAGCACTTCGGCGTCGGTCGAATAGCCGGTCTTCGTCTTCTTGACGATCGGAAGCCCCAGCTTGTCGAACAACACCTCGCCCAGCTGCTTCGTCGATCCGATGTTGAACTCGAAGCCGGCGATGCGATAGATCTCGGATACGATCTGGCCGATTCGCGCCTGGAAGTCTTTGCCGAGCTCCTCGAGCGCTTCGGATTGAACGACGATGCCTTGCTTTTCCATATCGGCGAGGATGATGGCAAGCGGCTGCTCCAGCTCGTAAAATAGCGGCTTCATGCCCGCCTCCTCGAGCGCATCCGCCTGCAGCGCGGCTAGTCGCCGGATCGCATCCGCCTTAGCCGCCAGATGGGCGGCCAGCGTCTCCTCGTCCGGCACGCGGAACTTCGCGCCCTTGCCGTACACCGCTTCGTCGGAGGCGATGCCGGAGATGCCCGCCTTCGCGAGCAAGCCGACGAGCGAAGGATCCGCTTCCGTCGGGTCGAGCAGATACGCGGCGAGCGAGCAGCAGAACGCCTGGCCGCGCAGCTCGAGCCCGTGACGGGCCAGCACCAGCTCCGCCTTGTGCAGGTCGTATCCGGTCTTCGGCGCGCCCGCATCCGCGAGCCAGGCGCGAAGCGGCTCGGCATCGCCGGTCAGCAGCGCCGAGAACGGCAGCGCGAACACCTGCGCGCCGGCGGCGACCGCGATGCCGATGCCTTCGCTCTGGTGCGGATTGTCCCCGTTCGCGTCCAGCATAAAGCTCTCCGCCTGCGGCAGCGCAGCCGCGAGCGCGGCCCAGCCGTCCGCGTCGCTCACCCGCACGGTCTCGTATGCTGGCGGCTGGTCGCTCTGCGCGATGCCGGACGATGCGGCGCCTTCGCTCAATTCAAGCCGCTCGATGAGCGACTTGAATTCGAGCCGGCGAAACGCGGCCAGCAGCGCCGCTTCGTCGTAGCCTTCCCACGCCAGTCCTTCCCAGCTCTGCTCGAGCGGGATCTCGCGCAGGATCGTCGCCAGCTCCTTGCTCATTTTCGCCGACTCTTTATGACCCCGGACATTTTCCCCGAGCTTGCCTTTGATGGCGTCTGCGTGCTCCAGCACCTGCTCGACGCTGCCGTACTCGGCCAGCAGCTTAAGCGCGGTTTTCTCACCGACGCCCGGAATGCCCGGAATGTTGTCCGACGTATCGCCCATAAGTCCCTTCAGATCGATGATCTGAAGCGGCTCAAGACCGTATTTCTCTCCGATCGCGGCAGGCGTATAGCGCTCCGTCTCGCTCACGCCCTTGCGCGTGAGGAGCACGGTCGTCCGCTCGGACGCCAGCTGCAGCATGTCCTTGTCCCCCGAGACGACGACCGCTTCGATCCCCTGCTCTTCGGCCTGCCGGGTCAGCGTGCCGATGATGTCGTCGGCCTCGTAGCCAGGCAGCTCGCAGCGGGAGATCGAGAACGCGTCAAGCAGCTCCTTGAGCAGCGGAAACTGCTCGGAAAGCTCCGGCGGCGTCTTCTGGCGACCGCCTTTATATTCCGCGAAGCCCTCGTGCCTGAACACGGTCTTGCCCGCGTCAAAAGCGACGAGCAGATGCGTGGGCCGCTCCTCCTCGAGCACCTTGAGCAGCATCGTCGTGAATCCGAATACGGCGTTCGTGTGCAGGCCTCCGGCATTCGTCAGGGGCGGCATCGCGTAGAACGCCCGGAAGACGATACTGTTGCCGTCGATCAGAAGCAGCTTGTCCCGCCGCGCGGCGCCGTCTTCGCTTTTCACGGTATACAATCGATTAGCCATTTTTTCGCACGCTCCATCCCGTTCTTCTTCCATTAGGATCAATCATACCATATCGCCCCGGGGCAGGCGACGTTCCGGGCCGCGTCCGGGTTAAGGAAAGTTTAAGCACCCCGCCCGCCTCTCGTGTGATATATTGCTAATATATTTAAATCGTTAGGAGAGTTCGCGTTGAAACAAGCAAGGCGCTATATTCCAGAGATCAATCTGCTGCGTGCGATGGCCATCCTGGCCGTCGTCATGATTCATTCCACGAGCAACGCCCTTGTCCAGCTGCAGACCGCCTCTTCGTATTACGGCGCGTACGTGTTCCTCCACGAATTCGCGGTGTTCGCGGTACCGGTATTCATTTTCATCAGCGGCTTCATATTGACTTACAATTACGTCGGCAAGCCCGTGAACGGAAGCGCGGTACTTACTTTCTATCGCAAGCGCATATGGAGCGCCGTGCTGCCGTACGCGCTATTCAGCATGTTGTACTTCATGATGAAGTACAAGTCCGCGCCGCTCTCGGATTCGGCGTCCAAGTTCGCCAATCAGCTCCTGACCGGACAGGCCCATGGGCATCTGTACTTCATGTTCGTTATTATTCAATATTATATTTTGTTCCCGATTCTGCTGCTCGCGCTCAAGAGCGGTTGGGTCCGGCGCCACATCTGGTGGATCGGCATCGCGCTGCAATGGGCCCACTACTATTGGAACCGTGAGTATCTCGTCCATCTCGACGGACTGCCGAGCGTGCTTCATCGCACAGGCAGCCTGTTCATCTCGTACTTCGGCATCTTCGCCGTCGGCATGTGGATCGCCGTTCACTTCGAGCGCATTCTCGCCTGGTTCGCTGCGCGTCCCGCCGTGCGTCGCGCCGCCTCGGCGTTCGCCTGTCTGCTGTGGGTCGCTTCCGGCCTCTATTACGTCTATTTGCGCTATCAGGGCCTTGTTCACAAGGATTGGGCGGACGGACAGGCGTTTGCCTATACGCAGTTCGTGTTCAATATCATGTCCGCCATCGCGCTCTTCCTGATCTCCAACTGGATTATGCGGCGCCCGTCGTCGCTTGCGACGCGGCTGCTGGGCAATATCGGCATATGCTCCTTCGGCATTTATTTCATCCATCCGGCCGTCCTGTACGTGTACCGCAAACTCCCGGTTCCGGGCAACGGCATGCTGTTCCATGTGTACTATGCCTGCGAATTTTTGGCCGCGCTGCTCGTCGCTTGGGGCGTCACATGGGCGATCCAGCGCAGCTTCCAGTGGTCCTGGATTCTGTTCGGCACGTCCTCCGTTCCCAAAAAGAAGGCCGCGATTTCGCAATAAAACCTTATGCGTACAGCCTTTCGCGCACGTCTTTTCCCGCCTTCAGCGGGGTTAAAATGCAAGGCCGCCCGACGTGACGGCCTTTTGTTTGCGCCGTTTTCACTATTTTTACGCAACTTTTGGGGTCGGCTTTCGTCTAGAATAGAGTTGAATTTATCATGTTTGTCGGATTTTAACGAGCAAAAGGAGACTTTCGCACTATGAACTGGAAGACAGAAAGACAACGCATTGCAAAATGGCTCACGGCTGCCGCGCTGTTAGTCACGCTGCTCGTGCCCGCCGCAACCCCCGTCGCCACGGCCGCCGGAGCCGGAGACTCCGTGCTGACGATGACGCTGAACAAGCCGATCGTCTCGGTCAACGGCACTACATACGCCTCGGCGCAGCCCGCGCTCGTCGTCAAAGGCGTCACCTACGCCCCCGTATCCATGCTCGCCGCCCGATTCGGATACAAGATCAGCTACAACGCCGCCTCCAAGACCTATTCGATGTCCGGCAGCGGCAATGTCGTCGAATTCAAGACCGCCAGCGCCACGTTTGCGTTGAACGGCACCAAGTATACGTCCTCAGGCAAGGCTTATATCTACAACGGCAGCCTGATGGTTGCGCTTCGGGATTGGGCCAAGGCGACCAGCTCTAAGCTGTCCGCAGCCCCGGGTACGGTCTCGCTCACGTGGAACGTCGCTCCGACCGCCGAATTCAAGGTCGATCAGAGCATCATCTACGCTGGCGAGACACAGGTGACTTATACGAGCCTTTCGAAGAACCCGAACCAGATTCTGTCCGAGAGCTGGGACGGCAACCAGAGCGTCTTCGCGGAGCCCGGCACGTACACCATCACCCGCAGCGTGCAGGATATGGCGGGCAACTGGCTCGATCCGTACGCCGTGACGATCACGGTGCTGCCGCCGAATCAGCCGCCGGTCGCGCAATTCACGACGGATAAGGATACGTACATGATCGGCGAGCCGATCACGTATACCGATCAATCCACGGACGACGAGAATGCGATCGTGTCGACCGAATGGTCGAACAACAAGCGGGGTTTCTTCGTATCCGGCCCGCAGACGATCTCGCTGCGCGTCACCGACAAGCACGGCAGCATCTCCGACTTCACTAAGACGATCACGATCTCGACGGATGTCATGTACACCGAATCGCAGTTCAACGAGCGCTTCACTCTTGTCGGCGACAAGTACCCGGTCAAGGGCTCGGACATTCTGAGCATTCCTACAGTGCCTTATACGTTCTACAATTCGGACCGCGCGCTCATTGCGTCCGACAGCCCCGAGGATCTGACCGGCCCAGGCGTCTTGTACCGCGACACGCTGACCGGCGATCTCCGCCTGTTCCTGTATCACCAGAACCTCGGCTCCGAGCCGCTCAAGATCTATCTGGCGGCGACCAACGAGAGCACGACCGACACGGCGACGATCGATCTCGGCGCATGGGGCAGCGCAGGTCCGGAGACGTTCGGCGCCTATACCGGCAAGATGGCCGCCATCCGCTACCTGGACGCCCGCGATACCCAGGTGAGCTCGCAGACGTGGCTCGCTCCAGGCGCTACCAAGCTAATCGTGCCCGAACTGAACCAGAAGGCGCTGACCAAAGGACAGACCTTCTCCGCCTATGCGGACCTGAGCGCATCGTCGAGCGTGAAGCTCACGCTGTTCGCCGTGAAGAGCGGCGACGACCCGCTCACCACGCTGCCGACGCTCGGCGTCATGAAGCGCGACGGCAAGCATATCCGCGGCACGTTCCAGGGCGCGGACCGCGAGATCGTCATCAACGACACGCTGGGCGACACGCCGAAGCGCATCGTATTCGGCGACCACTCGATCGATCCGGCGCTTGACGGCTACGACCTGCTGAACGGCCAGCCCGAAAACAATTGGGGTAACTTCGGCGTCGTCTACCATATGACCGTTCAGGTCAAAGCCAACACGCTGATCTCGCTGAACGCGCGCGGCGGCATCTACACCGGCGCCTTCCTCGTCAACGGCGTGAAGGTTCCGGTCACGAACACGAGCATTCTCGAAAATCCGAACGTAGCGACGCCGGTCTATCGCACCGGACAGAACAACGAGACGGTCGAGATCTCGTACCTGACGGCGCTCGGCTCGAATCTGCCGATCACGCTCATGTTCCTCCCGATGAAATAAGACAGACGCTTTAGATGAAGCGAACCGAATAACACGATCGAAAAAAGCGCGTCCCTTGTTCGGAGGGCGCGCTTTTTCGGCTCATCATTTAAGTTCAAAGGCTGCCGTCCGGCGGCAGCCTTTTATTTTCGTCTTATTGAGGTTCTATTGAAGTCTTATCGATGTCTTATTGATTGAGATCCGGGCGGGTGCCTACGACCAGGTAGACGACGTTCTCGCCGATGTTCGTCGCGTGGTCCGCGATGCGCTCGATATATCGTCCGACAAAGCACAGGTTCATCGCCTGATTGACCGTCTTCTGATTGTCCCCCATCATCTGGAACAGCTCGCGCAAAATCTGCGAGTACAGCGCGTCGATCATATCGTCGTCCTTGGCCATCTTATAGGCGAGGTCGACATTCTCGTCGATGTAGGATTGGATCGACTCGCCGATCATCGTCTTGGCCAGCGCCGCCATCCGCGGGAGGTCGACGAGCGGCTTGATCAGCGTCTGCCCTTCCAGGCGAAGCGCGACCTTGGCGATGTCGACGGACAGATCTCCCATCCGCTCGAGGTCCGAGGAGATCTTAAGCGCCACGAGGATGCGGCGCAAGTCCTTGGCGACCGGCTGCTGCGTCGCGATGAGCTTGGCGCCCAGATCGGCGATGCGCTCTTCGAGCCGGTTCAGCTCCGGGTCGGCCTTGACGATCTTCTGCGCCAGCGGGCCGTTCAGCCCTTCAAGCGCCTGCATTGCTTCCCCGAGCGCCTTTTCCACCCTTTCCCCCATCTCGACCAGCGTTTTTTGCAAATGCTCAAGTCCAATATCGAATTCCCTTCTTGCGCTCATGAACCGTTGCCCCTTCCCGTCTATTAGCCGAATCTGCCGGAGATATAATCTTCCGTCCTCTGGTCGCGCGGCGCCCGGAACAGCTGCTCCGTATCCGCGGCCTCCACCACTTCCCCGTTCAGGAAAAACACCGTCCGGTCCGAGATTCGGGCGGCTTGATGCATGTTGTGCGTAACCATGACGATCGTGTACTGCTTTTTAAGCTCGCGGGTCAGCTCCTCGATCTTCGTCGTCGAGATCGGATCGAGCGCAGAGGTCGATTCGTCCATGAGCAAAATATCCGGCTCGACGGCGAGCGCGCGCGCGATGCACAGACGCTGCTGCTGGCCGCCCGACAAGCTCCAGGCCGACTTCTTCAGCACGTCCTTGACCTCATGCCATAGCGACGCCGAGCGCAAGCTCTTCTCCACGATGCCGTCGAGCTCGGACTTCTTGGTTACGCCGTGCAAGCGCGGCCCGTAAGCGACGTTGTCATAGATCGACTTGGGAAACGGATTCGGCTGCTGGAAGACCATGCCTACCCGCTTGCGCAAAAATTCCACTTCCGTCACGCCGTCGTAGATGTTGCGGTCCTGGATGACGACCTCGCCCTCGATCCGCACGCCGGGGATCGTGTCGTTCATCCGGTTGAGCGTCCGCAGCAGCGTCGACTTGCCGCAGCCCGACGGGCCGATGAACGCGGTGATGCTCTTCTCGGGAATCGTCAGGTCCACGTTTTTGAGCGCCTGGAACTTGCCGTAATACAGCTGCAGCTGCTTCGTCTCGATGATCACTGGAGCTCCTCCTTCTGTCTAGCGCTCTTGAGCGATGTCGCCGCAGGCACGCCGTCCGGAATCCCGCCGGCTGCGCAAGCGGTCAGCCGAACCGTCCGGAGATGTAGTCGTCCGTCGACTTGCGCGACGGGTTGGTGAAGATCTTGTTCGTCTCGTCGTACTCGACCAGATCGCCGAGGAAGAAGAACGCCGTCTTGTCGGACACGCGCGCGGCCTGGTGCATGTTGTGCGTGACGATGACGATCGTATAATCGCGCTTCAGCTCGGCGATCAGCTCCTCGACCTTTGCCGTCGACACGGGGTCGAGCGCGGAAGCCGGTTCGTCCATGAGCAGAATGTCGGGCTTCACGGCGATCGAGCGCGCGATGCACAGACGCTGCTGCTGGCCGCCAGAGAGCGCGAGGCCCGACTGATGCAGACGGTCCTTGACCTCGTCCCAGAGCGCGGTCTTGCGCAAGCATTGCTCCACGAGCTCGTCGAGCTCGGCTTTCTTCTTCACGCCGTGATAGCGGGGGCCGAAGGCGACGTTCTCGTAGATCGACTTATGAAACGGATTCGGGCGCTGCCAGACCATGCCGATTTTCTGGCGGAGCCGGACGACATCCGTGCGGGGATCGCAAATGTTTTTGCCGCCGATCCAGATCTCGCCTTCGATGGATGCGCCGGGGATCAGGTCGTTCATCCGGTTGAGCGAGCGCAGGAAAGTCGACTTGCCGCAGCCGGACGGCCCGATCAACGCGACGACCTCGCGGTCCGGGAACGCCATGCTCACGTGCTTGATCGCCTGCTTCTCCCCGTAATACACGGACAGGTCTTTGGTGAAAAAGGCCGGATTCGGCGCGGCTTGCGTCGCAGCCGGGGACTGCGTATCCGGCTCGGACGGCTGCGTCTGCACAGGCGCGGGAACGGCGGGAGCCGATGCCGGCTTGACGTCCGCCTGGCGTTCGGTTTCCGGTTTTTCGGTCGCGATCGTCGTCACGGTGAATTCCTCCTTGTGTACGCTTTGAGGTGTTTGGCGCCAGAGCTTGGAGCTTCGGCGGCATTGGCGAACAGCCGGATTAACGACCGGCAGTCAGCTTGCGGTGCAGCACACGGCCGAGCCAGCGGGCGCCGAGGTTAAAGAGAAGTACAGTGATGATGAGCACCGCCGACGCGCCTGCGGCGATCTGGGCGGCGTCCGGCGCAAGTCCTTCGCTGTTGACCTTCCAGATATGCACGGCCAGCGTCTCGGCCGGGCGGAACGGGTTCAGCGGCGACGTATGGTGCAGCGGGTTCCAGTCCGTGAAGTCGAGACGCGGCGAGCTCATGCCCGCCGTGAACAGCAGAGCCGCCGCTTCGCCGAAGACGCGGCCGGCAGCCAGGATCGTGCCGGTGACGATCGCCGGCAGCGAGATCGGCAGCATGACCGTGGTGATGGTGCGCCAGCGGGACAGGCCGAGCGCGAGGCCGGCTTCCTTCTGCTCACGCGGCACGGCGCGCAGCGCCTGCTCCGTGATCCGCACCATGAGCGGCAGGTTGAATACCGTGAGCGCGAGCGCGCCGGACATGAGCGACAGCCCCAGTCCGAAGCGGTTGACGATGACGAGCAAGCCGAACAGGCCGACGACGATCGAAGGGAAAGACGAGAGCACTTCAACGATGAGCCGGATGAACGCCGTCAGTCGATTCTGCTTGGCGTACTCGCTCATGTAGATGCCGGCGCCGAGGCCGAGCGGTACGGTGATGATCATCGTCAGCACGAGCAGGAACAGCGAATTGAACAGCTGCGGCCCTATGCCCCCGCCGGCCCGAATGGACTGCGGCGCAGAGGTCAGGAAGTGCCAGCTGATATGGCCGACGCCGCGAATGAGCAGGTAGCCGAGCAGCGCGGCCAGCAGGGCGATGATCAAAAAGCCGATGCCGACGATGACGCCGGTCATGATGCGGTCTACGGACTTGGCCTTCATGCGCGCTTCACTCTCCTCTCCAGCAGGCGGACGATGAATACGAACAGGAACGTCATAATGAGCAAAATGAGGGCAAGGCTCCAGAGTGCATTGTTATGCAGCGAGCCGGACGTCGTGTTGCCCATCGAAAGCGTGATGATGCTGGTCAGCGTCGCGGCCGACTCCGTCAGCGAGTGCGGGATGTGCGGCGCATTGCCGATGACCATCTGCACGGCGAGCGCCTCGCCGAATGCGCGCGCGATGCCGAGCACGACGCCGGTCATCAGCGAAGGCAGGGTCGTCGGAATGACCAGGCGAGAGATCGTCTGCCAGCGGGTGGCGCCGAGCGCATAGGAGCCTTCCTTCAGTCCGGCGGGCAGGCTGCGGAGCGCGTCCGTCGCGACGGTCGTAATCGTCGGCAGGATCATGACGGACAGGACGATGGCGCCCGCCAGGATGCCGACGCCTTGCCCGGGGAAGATATCCCGCAGGAAAGGAACGATGACGCTGAGGCCGACGAAGCCGTACACGACGGAGGGAACGCCGGCGAGCAGCTCGATGGCGGGCTGCAAAATATTTTTGCCGACTTTGGGCATCATCTCGGTCATGAAGATCGCGGCGCAGATGCCGAGCGGCGCGGCGATGACCGCGGCCAGCAGCGACGTCGAGAAGGAGCCGAACAGGAACGGCAGCGCGCCGAACGTCGGCGAATCGGCTTCAGGCGCCCACTTGAGGCCGCCGAGCATGTTGCCGATGCTGACGCCTTGACTTAAAAACGGCGTGAGTCCTCTCGACGCGATGAAGTAAACGATCGAAAACATGATGACGATCAGCAGCAGCACGCAGAATATCACGTAGCCCCTGCCGCGCAGTTCCTCGAGCTTGTGTTTCGGGAACTTCCCCTGTTCGGACTTGTCTATGACATCCGCCGAAGGGCGGGTATGGGTAAGGTTCATGCAAGCCTCTCCTTAACACGGCAAGAGAGGCGCCCTCGACGGGTACGCCTCTGCTGCCTATTTTTCGCGCTTCATGCCGTTCTTACTTGTTGGAGACGTTGCCTTCCACGTCGCGCTTAATCTTCATGTCGCCGACCGGGATATAGCCGAGATCGGTGACGTCTTTCTTTTGAATCTCGTCGCTCAGCATGTAATCGAGGAACGCCTTAACCGCGCCTTGCGGCTCGCCCTTCGTGTACATGTGCTCGTATGCCCATACCGGATACTTGCCGTCCGCCACGTTTTCGGCCTTCGGCTCGACGCCTTCGTACTTCAGCGCCTGGATCGAATCGTCAAGGTAGGAGAGCGCCAGGTAACCGATCGCGCCCGGCGTCTCGGAGACGAGCTTGCGTACCGTGCCGGATGCGTCTTCCGTGATCGAGCCCGACAGATCTTCGGACTTGGTGCCGAGTGCGAACTTCTCGAACGTCGCGCGGGTGCCGGAGCTGGCAGGACGGTTTACGAGGACGATCTTCTGGTCCTTGCCGCCTACGTCTTTCCAGTTCGTGACTTTGCCGGTGAAGATGTCGACCAGCTGTGCCTTCGTCAGATTGTCCACGCCCACGTCCTTGTTGGCGACGGCCGCGATCGAGACGACGGCCACTTGGTGATCGACGAGCGATTTGGCCTTTTCGGCGTCTGCGTCCTTCAGCTTCTCTTCGGCGAATACGTCCGAGTTGCCGATTTGAACCGTGCCTTCCGCCACTTGAGACAGGCCGGCGCCGCTGCCGCCGCCGTTGACGGTGATCGTGACGTCCTTGTTGTCCGCCATGAACTTCTGGGAAGCTTGATCGACGAGCGGCTGCAGCGCCGTCGAGCCCGCTGCGAGGATCGCGCCGCTGATGCTCGCGCTTGGAGAACCGGATGCATTCGAATTATTGTTATCTTTTTTTCCGCAGGCGGCGAGAGAGATTCCTAGAGCGAGGGTCGTCAGTACGAGCAAAGATTTTTTCAAGATAAGAGCCCCTTTCGAAAGTTCGTTTATGTTTGTATCGCCTGAGCACAATTCTGATTCTAGCGGCCGATCGTCAATCTCGTGTTCTCGTTTTGTTAACGCTATGTAAAAAATGCGAATCGTTAATATAATTAATCCGTTACGCCATTCATTTGCGCCGCGAGCTTGGCGACCTGCGCCGCCGCTTGTTCGGATACGGACGACGCTTCCCTGGACGCTTCGGCCAGTCGTTCCGTTCCTTTCACATTGTCCGAGCTCCCCGCCCACAGCCGGCCGAACGTCTCCTCGGTTCGTTTCACCTGAAGCAGTCCGCGGTCCGCTCCCGCCTTGCCTTCGCGTACGTGAGCCGCGGCTTCGGCGGCAGCCTCCGCCATCCCGCTCAGCTGGGCATGTATATGCCCTGCCTGCGACTTCGTCTGGTCCGCGAGCTGACGAACCTCCTGCGCCACCACCGCGAAGCCCAGTCCATGCGTCCCGGCCCGCGCGGCTTCGATCTGCGCGTTCATGGCAAGCAGATTGCACTGGTCCGCGAGCTGCGAGATCATCTTGGCGATGCCCAGCGTATCGGATACCCTTGCGAGCAGGTCGTCGACCGAACGGGCCTGGCGCTCCGCCGACGCCGTCCACAAGCGGAACAGCTCCAGCATGCCCGCCATGTCCTCGCGTCCGTGCTCCGCCAGCGCTGCGATCTCCAGGCTGCCCGCGCGCGACGCGGACGCTTCGCTCGCCAGCCGGTCGACCGATACGCGAATGTCGCGAAGCATGCGCTCCGCGCCGCGTACGGTCGCCATCTGGCGACCCGCGAGCTCGCGCTGCAGCACCCGCGACAGCTGGAGCAGGTCGCTCACCGTCAGGATGCCGGCGAATTTCCCGCCGCTCGTCATGAGCACGGCATCGTACAAACGCTCCTCATCACGCGACATGGCGCGGTCGATGAGCTCCTGCGGGGTGAGGTCCGTCTCGGCGATCATGGCCTGGGCGTCCATCAGCTTGGTCACCGGCTTGTCCGCGAACAGCGGCATGCCGTAGAGCGAGCCGACCAGCTTGAAAAAGCGATGGCGCATGACGATCCCGACCGGCGCGCCGGCTTCCGCGCCGCCTTGCCCCCGCTGCGCTTCCTTGCGGCCTGCCGTCTCCGAACCTCCGGCGCCGGGCACGACCGCGACGCATTCGAGATCTTCCCGCCTGCGGAACAGTTCGGCAATCTCGCCGCAGGTCTGCTCGGGCGCTACCTGCGGACAAGACCGGAGCCAATCCGAGAGCGCGACCGAGGAATAACGGCTCGCATAATCCGCGGTTTCGCCTTCCGTAGTACGAATGACGCTTGCTTCCTTTTTTTCAGGGATTTCGTCTAGCGCATGTTTGATTACCGCGACGGAAGCGTCGATTTTCTTTTCTATTAGAAGCAAGCTCATGCTCCCAACTCCTTATCCGCTTATGCTGTCCCGCTCAGTGTATCAACGACTTGTCAACGGGACGTACGGCGGACGTTGCAGAAGTGTAAATTTTCCTTTTTTTTATACTCAGCAAACAAAAAAGGACCGTTCCGATCGCCCCGGCTTGCGGCACGATCAGAACAGCCTTTTCGTATTGTTTTTGCGAATCGGTTCAGACTAACGGTTGTCCACTTTTTCCGGATATAAATCGTGATTCATCAGCCGATGCTCGGCCATCGCCTCGTACTTCGTGCCCGGCCGACCCCAATTGCAATACGGATCGATGGAAATGCCGCCCCGTGGCGTGAACTTGCCCCACACCTCGATATACCGCGGCGCCATGAGCGCGATGAGATCGTTCATGATGACGTTCATGCAGTCCTCGTGGAAGTCCCCGTGATTGCGGAAGCTGAACAGGTACAGCTTAAGCGACTTGCTCTCCACCATCTTGACGTCGGGAATGTAGGAGATATAAATCGTCGCAAAATCCGGCTGTCCCGTCATCGGGCACAAACTCGTAAACTCCGGGCAGTTGAATTTGACGAAATAATCGCGTCCGGGATGCTTGTTGTCGAACGCCTCGAGCACGTCCGGCGAATAGACGCTTCTATATTCGGTTCCCTGGTTACCGAGCAGCGATACGCCCGCCAGCTCTTCCTTGCTTCTTCCCGCCATGCGAAATGGCCTCCTTTTTACCGTCTGTCACTTCTCTACACGCCTTTTTTGTTTCCCCAAATCCAAGTGTGCAATTGAGGCAGCACATGGACGCGGCGAAGCTGCGGATCCGCCATGGCCTTGTCGATCAGCCATTCGTAGCGGGCCAGCAAGTAAGGCAGCAGCCGCTCCCGCTCCCGCTCGCGGAGCTCGCCGTTGCCCGCCTGCAAGTAGAACGGCACTTCGGGAAAACGCCGGTGGACGTCGGCCGCATACGCCAGATCGGCCTCGTCGAAGACGACGACCTTCAAGCTGAAGCGTCCTTCGCAGTCGGCCAGGCCCGCCACGATCCGCTCAAGCTGCGGCCAGTCGGTCGACATGCCGGAGCTTGGCGGCTTGGGCGACAGCGTCAGCTCGTCGATCTGCATGAACCAGTCCTGCCAGCGGCTGCCCTGCGTCTCTAGCGCGACTAGCGCCCCCGCTTCGCGGAGTGCGCCGATCAGCGCGCCAAGCTGCGGCAGCAGCGCGGGATTGCCGCCCGACAGCGTCACATGATCGGGCGGACAGCCGTCGAGCGCCGTCAGCGCCGCGACGATCTCGTCCGCGGTCATCATGCGGATGTCGTCTTTGCCGGTGCCGTCCCAGGTGAACGCCGAGTCGCACCAGGCGCATCTATAGTCGCAGCCCGCGGCGCGGACGAACTTCGTCTTCCGCCCGATGACCATGCCCTCTCCTTGAACGGTCGGTCCGAATATTTCCATTACGGGAATCCGAACGACACGGCTCTCCTGTACGGCCTGCGCTTGCTTAAGCACGGGCTTCACCCGACGCTCGCTTGTTTACTTTGGGCCACGGCCGATAGACGCAATAGCTTGTCGGCGTCTCCCGCACGAATACCTGCAGGCAGACGGCATGATTCGCTCGACCGTCCAAGTAGCTCTGCACGCGCTCGCAGATCGTCTTCGCCACGACCTCCGTCGTCGGAAAGCGATTCGGATCCTCCGCACTGAAGCTTTCCGTATCGTCATTCAGCAACGTATGGTCGAACCGCGTATGAATGAGCGTTTTTAAATCGGAGAAATTCACGAGAAATCCCGCTTCGTCCAGCATGTCCCCGGCCACTGTGACGTTGACGAAGTAGGTATGGCCGTGCACTTGGCTGCATGGGCCTGCGGCTTCGGCAGGAATGAAATGCGCTGCGGCAAACTGCAGATCCTTGTTCAGCTCGTAACGGTAGGGATGGGGGGCGACGGGATAAATTTGCTGCAGCATCAGCGCGAAGCCTCCTTTTCGGAAGACGCCAGATACTGTTCAAGACCCCGGCTGCGGAGCACGCATGCCGGGCATTCTCCGCATCCCGCGGCAGGAATGCCGTTGTAGCAGGTGAGCGTGCGGTCCCGAACGAATTCGAACGCGCCGAGCCGGTCGGCCAGCGCCCACGTTTGCGCCTTGTTTAGCCACATCAGCGGCGTATCGATAACGAACGGATAGTCCATCGCCAGGTTCAGCGTCACGTTCAGCGACTTGACGAACACGTCCCGGCAATCCGGATAGCCGCTGAAGTCCGTCTCGCAGACGCCCGTCACGATATGCTTCGCGCCGACCTGCTTGGCCAGCACTGCCGCGAAGCTGAGGAACAGCAGGTTGCGCCCGTCGACGAACGTCGTCGGAAGCGAACCATCGTCCTGCCTGATCTCGATGTCGCTGCGGGTCAGCGCGTTCGGCGTCAATTGCCCGAGCAGCGACATGTCGAGCAGATGATGGCGCACGCCGAGCTCTTCCGCGATGGCGGCCGCGATTTCCGTCTCCAGCGAATGCCGCTGACCGTACTTGAACGTGACTGTCTCCACTTCGGCGAAGTTCTCCTTCGCCCAGAACAGACAGGTCGTGCTGTCTTGGCCGCCGCTGAATACGACGACCGCCTTTTCTTGCTTCTTCATCGCTGCACTCTCCTTGAGGGGTACGAGGAGAGAGATTGTCGAATTCCCGGACCTAAAGAATCGGCGCGAAGCAGCCAGGGCCGCTTCGCGCCGAACGCCAAAAACGACAGCGCCCGATGCGGGCCGCCGCTTTTGCATAGTTTTTTATAGAGGGAGTTCGCGAACCTCTCCCGGCGCTGCCGGCGGTCGAATCGGCCGCCTCGCCCGGAATTCTTCTTTAGTTGTACGGTAGGTACTATACCATACCGCAGTCGGGAATAGCCATAGCGATTGTCTTGTCCATTTTCTGTCATGGAGCCAGGCATGAATGAATTGCGCTCGAATCATGCGACAAGCGCGACTGCAAAGAAGGCACCTTTCAGTTCTTTTCCGCCTTCCCGGCTTCCACTGCCGGATCGCCCGCCTTCGCCTGGACAAATCCGGCGGGCAACGTATCTCCCCAGCTCAACTGCCGGTCTTCCACGAACCGGGTCAACTTCGTCTCGAAAAAGCGCGGCTTCGTTTCCCATACCGCCTTGGGCACGATGACGACGAAGCGGCCCTCCTTGTCCGGAATCGTGACGGTATAACTCGTCCCCTCCGGTACCCGAAGCCCCGCCAGCACGCCCGTATACATCGCGCCGGACGAGGTGACGCTGACGAGCGTCGGCGGCTTGTCGTCGATGACCGTGCCTTCGGAAGGCAGCGTAATGTTGATCTGCACGCTGGTCTTCTCCGGAATATGGAACACTCTGTTCTTCGGCAGGGTGTATCGCGTCGTGCCGATCGTGACGCTCAGGTTCGTGCCCTCGTCCTGCTCGGGCAAGTAGTAGAGCTCATACCGGCCTTCGGCGTCGGTCGGCGTAGACTTGCCGAACCCTTCGCCTTCGTCCCTGTCGATCCAAACGACGGCATCCTTCACGGGCGTTCCGTCCGCGCTCGTCACCTTGCCTCCGATCCGGTATTTGTCCACTTGGAAAAACGTGACGACGTCTCCCGGGTCGGACACGATCCGCGCATGAACTTCGACCTCGCCTTCTTTGCCGGGCGCGTCGCTCGTCCGCATAATCTCGATCGGATAATAAACGCTGTATGAAGCTTCTGCCTTCAGGAGCGCGCCGGCGGCTTGCTCATCCAGGGGCTTGCCCCCGGAGCGGGCTTGATCGACCGCGACGACCTTGACCGGCGTCTCGGAGAGCAGGCTGCGGTCCACGGTCAGTCCGAACGAGCCGTCGTCCTTCGTGACGATATCCCGCTTGCCGGCGCCCGCGTGGATGACAGCCCCGGCCACCGGTACATTGCCGAGCTTGAGCGTTCCGCTCAACTGGGTCATGTGCGAGCCGTCGTTCTTCCATTGCTTCAGCGTGAACGAATCGCGCTCGAGCGCAAGCGCTGCAGCAGAGTCCGCTTCGGCGCCCCTACTCGCTGCAGCGCTTTTGCCCGTCTCCGCCCCATTGCCCGAGCACCCGGCCAGGCCGGCGACCAATAATAAACATAGAATTATGGACCCCCGTCTCATGCGATCGCTCCCTTCTCTCTATACGAAAGGGGTGCCCGAGGCACCCCGTCCGCTTGGAAATCGCAACTGCGATTATTTTTTCTCGTTGTCGGTTTTCTTGTCCGTATTGTCGCTATTCTTCGTATTGTCGCCATTGGCATCGTGCGCGCTGCCCGTATCGGCAGTACCTGCCTTGCCCTGCGTCTTGTCCCCGCCGAGGCCGAACACGTACACCTTCGGCTTCGTGCCGCCCGACGTAAACGTAATATAGGACTTCCCGTCGACCTTGAACACGGCCGGAGCGGCTTGAATATTGTCGCCTGCGGTCTGGAACGTCCAGATGACTTTGCCCGACTTGATGTCCAGCGCGTTGATCTTGCCGTCCAGCTCGCCGTAGAAGGCAATGCCGGAAGCGGTGCTCGTCAAGCCGCCGCGCATCGCGTCCTTGGTCTTGATCTGGTAGGCCTTCTTGCCCGTGCCGACATCCATCGCCGTGATCGTGCCGTAGGACTCCACGTTGGACGGCGTCTCGCCGAGCGACGTACCGAAGGCTTGGGCGCCGGGCGAATCGGGCGTAGAGGCTTCATCCTGGTTCTTGGCCGATTTGAGCAAGGACGGCGATTCAATGCCCGGGATCAGGACATAGTTCGTGTCCGGATCGTAGGTCTCGGGCGCATAGTTCTCGCCGCCGAGCACGCCCGGATAGACGAGCACGCCTTCCGGCGTCGGCTTCGGATGCTGGATCTTGGCGAACGGGATGCCGTCCCAGACGACGTCGCCCGTCTTCGCGTCCCAGGCGTA
>Ga0209566_100371_pt1 | contig 37468 bp, 34 predicted proteins | sample Araplavi_mTSA_r2_2_FD_184287 | JGI IMG/M metagenome (GOLD analysis project Ga0209566, IMG submission 184287) | Arabidopsis root microbial communities from North Carolina, USA - plate scrape CL_Cvi_mTSA_r2 (SPAdes) (version 2) | ecosystem: Host-associated > Plants > Roots > Endosphere | place...
GCCCGTCCTGCCTGCCATCTCCGGCATTCGACCGTCTCAATGTCAAATCCCTCTGACAATTAAAGAAATCCCCCCCAAACCACCCCCAAAAAATCTTTTTTCGTACTTGTACTACGAAATAGCAATACAACTTCGGACACATCCAATTCAAATAAACACCCCCCCAACAGTACCATTGCACCAACTCTTCCAAAGAGTTAACACCCTTCCTTTAAATCACGTTGAAACGGAAACATCATGGCTCTCAACAAAAATATTCTCGCTATCGCCGCGGCAGCGGCCACGTTCGCGGCAGCGGGTTCGGCTATGGCCGCCGACGGCACCATCAACTTCACCGGCGCGATCACGACGGCATCGTGCTCGCTGACGGGCGGCGCAGGCGCCAACGTGTCGCCCGGCGCCGGCGGTCAGAACATCGCAGTCAACCTCGGCACGGTGAGCGCGGATTCGATCGGCAACACCGCTGGCGGCGGCGTCGCCGCAGGCACGCAGATCAACCTGAACCTCGACTGCGGCAACACCGGCACCGGCCTGACCACGGTCAAGATGAAGTTCGATCCGGCCACGGGTACGGGCCTCGACGGCAAGAACAACAAGCTGCTGCGGGTCTCGGGTGACGCGGAAGGCGTCGGCATCGGTCTGTACGACAGCAACAACAAGTTGCTGAACCTGGCTGCCAACGAAACGTTCGACGCCCCGCTCGTGAAGGGCGGCCCGGACGACGCGCCGACCTACACCGCCGCGCTGAATCTGCGTGCCGGCTATGTCGCGAACGGCGCAGCAATCAAGGCCGGTGTGGCAAACGGCACGCTGCCGTTCACGCTGACCTACGAGTAAGCACCTCTTCGGGCGACGCGACGGGTCACGGTCCCGTCGCCCTTCTCACTTTTCAATTCCATCATGAAACGATCACTCATTGCCGGGCTGGTCGCGGCCAGCTCGCTATTACCCTATTCCGGCGCATCGTTCGCCGGCATCTCGTTGAATGGCACGCGCGTCGTTTACACGGCGCAGAGCAAGGAAGCGTCCGTTCTCGTCAGGAACCCGTCGAAGCAAGACGTGATGATTCAGTCATGGCTGGAATCGGACGACCAGAAAAGCGATCTGCCGTTCGCGATTACGCCTTCGCTGAGTCGCCTCGGCGCCGAAAAGCAGCAAACGCTGCGGATCTTCTACGCCGGCCAGGGTTTGCCGACTGACCGCGAATCCGTGTTCTGGCTCAGCGTGCAGGAAATTCCGCAGAAATCGGATGGCGATAACACGCTGCAAGTCGCGGTGCGCCAGCGCATCAAGCTGTTCTATCGGCCGGCCAACCTCGCCAGCAAGCCCGAGGATGCCGCCAAGCAACTGCAATGGCGCTGGCGCGCGGCGGGTGGCAAGTACGGCATGGAGGTCGTCAACGCCTCCCCATATTACGTATCGCTGGTCAGGGCAACGCTCAATAGCGGCGCGCAAACGCATTCGATCAATACGGAAATGATTCCGCCGCAGTCGACCCGTCAACTCAGCGTCAAGAACTACAACGGCCAATCGCTTGCACCAGGCGCCAAGGTCAACTTCGAGTCGATCAACGACTTCGGCGCGGCCGAAGAGAACAACGCAACAGTCTCCAACTGACAACGCATTCCGTCAGCTTCAGCTTCGAGTCGCTCGATAGAAATTCGCATTACTAATTTACTGGAGGCGCGCATTCCTGAAATCAGGGCAGGTAGGAACGGCACGCGATCAAGGTCAAGGCATGGATACCACTGAAAAGAAAATCGATTTGCGGGTAGCGGCATGCCAGGGAGCTACCTGTCTGGTGGCGCTGGGAAGTCTCGTTGCGGCAACGACCGTTCAGGCGGCAGAGTTCAACGAACTCTTCCTCAAGAAAGGGGACGCACCTGTCGAGCTCAAATACCTCGAACAGGGTAGTTCCGTACCGCCCGGCACGTACGACGTCGACGTGTCGCTGAACCAGCAGCCCGGCAAGCGCGAATCGATCGTCTTTCAGGCGAACGGCGGCGAGGTCAAGCCCGTCATCACACTCGGCCTGCTCAAGGCGCTCGGCGTGGACTCGCAGCGGCTCGAGCGGGAAAACAGGATTCCGGCCGGCCTGCAAGACGACGCGGTGCTGAATCTCGCGGAGATCGTCGACGGCGCGTCGGCGGATTTCGACGTCGGCACGTTGTCGCTGAACATCAGCATGCCGCAGGCCTACGTGCCGGGCCGGTCGCGCGGCTACGTGGATCCGTCGAAGTGGGACGACGGCGTAGTAGCGGCCTACAGCAACTATCAGGCCAATTTCAGCCACGACTCCGACTCCGGTTACAACAGCTCCTACTATTACCTCGGCCTGCGCAACGGCTTCAACGTCGGCGGCTGGCGGCTCAGGAACGAATCGGCGCTAACCGGGCGCCGCGGCGCGAAGTCGCAGTTCACGTCGAACCGTACCTACGTGCAGCGCGACCTGCGCGGTATCAGAGGCACGCTGTCGGCAGGCGAACTGTATTCGGCCAGCGAAATCTTCGACAGTTTCCGCTTCGTCGGCGTGCAGGTCGGCTCAGACACCGGCATGCTGCCGGACGACGAGGTCGGTTTCGCGCCGGTCGTGCGCGGCATCGCGCAAACCAACGCGGTCGTCGAGGTGCGTCAGAACGGCTACGTGATCTACTCGACCACGGTCACGCCCGGCGCATTCGAGCTGAAGGACATCTATCCGAGCGGCTCCAACGGCGATCTCGAAATCTCTATCACCGAATCCGACGGCAGCGTCCGGCGTTATACGCAGCCCTATTCGTTCCTGCCCGTGATGATCCGGCGCGGCTCGGTTCGCTATTCGTTTTCCGCAGGGCAGTATCGCGGGGTCGGCGAAGTCCGCCCGAAGTTCGCGCAGGGCACGGTGGTGTATGGCCTGTCCGACAACTTCACCGGCTACGGCGGCCTGATCGGCGCACAGAACTATGCCGCGATCGCGCTCGGCGTCGGCTTCAACTCGCGGCTCGGCGGCATTTCGTTCGACATCACGCATAGCCAGTCGAACGCGCCGGGCCGAAAAGCGAACGGGCAGAGCTTCCGGTTCCTGTACTCGAAGACGCTGGCGGCCACCGACACCACGTTCACGATGGTCGGCTATCGGTATTCGACCGACGGCTTCCGCACGCTGAGCCAGCACGTCGACGACATGAGCAACCGGCAAGGCGACGGCGTGCGACGCCAGAAGAGCCGTGTCGACCTGAACATCAACCAGTCGCTCGGTCGCAACGGGTCGGTCTACGCGAGCGTCGGCGAAACGAGCTACTGGAACCGCGGCGGCACGAGCCGCAACATCCAGCTCGGCTACAGCGGCTCGCTGAAGAACCTCAGCTACAGCGTCGCGCTCGCGCGCACGCAGGACACGGGGCCGTTCGGGCGCACCGACAACCAGATTTCGGCGACGGTCAGCATTCCGTTCGGCAACAGCGCACGCGCGCATCGCGCGTACTCGAACGTCACGGCGTCGACGCGCGGCGACGTGAGCGTCCAGGCAGGCGTATCGGGCTTCCTGAACGACAGGAACACGGTCAACTATTCGGTACAGGGCGACTACCAGAAGGGCAACGGCGGCTCCGGCGGCGTGGGTCTCGGCTGGGATACGCCGATGGCGAAACTGACGTCGAACTACACCCAGTCCGGCCACGGCAAGCACGTCGACGTCGGCGCAACCGGGTCGATCGTCGCGCATCGCGGCGGCGTCACGCTCGGCCAGCCGGTCGGCGAGACGTTCGCGATCGTCGAGGTGCCCGGCGTGAAGGGCGCACGCTTCGCTTCGTCGTCGACGGTCAGCACCGATCGTCGCGGTTATGCGGTGCTGCCTTACGCGCAGCCGTATCGGTACAACTGGCTCAACATCGACACGGAAAGCCTCGGCAACGACACCGAGATCACCGAGAACGCAAAAACGATCGTACCGACGCGCGGCGCAATCGTGAAAGCACGCTTCGCCGCGGAAACGGGCCGCCGCATCCAGTTCGACGTGACGACGACCGACGGCAAGAAGGTGCCGCTCGGCGCAACCGCTTACGACCAGAACGACAAGGTGCTCGGCATGGTCGACAACGCATCGCGCGTGCTCGTTTTCGGCGTGAAGGATCAGGGGCGCCTGTCGATTCGCTGGAGCGAAGGCTCGTGTGAAGGCAATTACGCGCTGCCGCAGCAGAACAAGGCGCTCATGTACGAGCGTGTTGCGATGAGCTGCCGCATGGCCGGCCGATAAGACACGGTACAGAGCCCGTCAGCATAGGGTCCACAAGCGCCTGAACCGGCGCCCAACGACATTCTCCGCACGGGTCTTTGCATATGAAAAAGGATACATAGATATGCGAAATACTATTCTCGCAACTGTTCTGTTTGGTGCAATGGTTTCGTCTGCCGCGGCCGCTTGGCCCGGGGAATCCTGCAAATGGGCTGGAGTGCCAGAAGCGGAACAGCAAGTGCTTCGCATCGTCAATATCACCGGTTATGCCACTCCCGAATTCAATCCATCGGTTCCGGTCGGCACTGTGCTTCATAGTGTGGTAGTCCCGTTAGTGTCAACGGGAACCTGGTACGAGTCGGTTTTGTATTGCCCGTCCGGGTATACCGGTGAAATAAACTACGGGCGTCTAACCGAGACGGTGGACCCTCGATACCACACTTTTCCGACGACGGTTAGCGGCGTCGGCGTGCGTATACGCCGCGACAACGTTCCAGACAGCTGGTGGCCTATATCTTTCGAGGGTGCGGCGTATACGACATTTGGTCTGGATCCGCTACGCATCGAATTCGTCAAAACTGGCCCGATCACTGCAGCAGGCACATTGCGGGGAGAAATAGGAGGCGTCTGGTTTCGAGATAAAAAGTGGCAGACTATCTCATACCGCATCCTTGGCTCGATCCAGATCAAGCCGAAGGTGCCCACCTGCGCGGTGGCGACCAAGCAAATCTCGGTCAAGATGAATCCGACCGATAATAATTTCACCGCGCGCGACTTCGACGGCATCGGCAGCACCACCCCCGAACGCGACTTCAGCATCCAGTTGAATTGCACGGGCGGTGACGCAGGCACATCGACCAACGCGTACGTGACGCTGACCGACAATTCCAATTCAGGCAATCGTTCAGACCTGCTGTCGCTCACATCGGATTCCAAGGCATCCGGTGTGGCAGTCCAGATTCTGAAAGACGGAACGCCACTGCGTTTTGGTCCGGATTCCAGCGCCCCGTCGAACCCCAATCAGTGGAAAGCTGGAAACATTCCGCAAGGACAGGGGGGATTCACGATTCCGTTGACCGCACGCTATATCCAGACTGGCGCGTTGAAGGGCGGCACGGCGAATGCGGTTGCGACGTTCACGATGAGCTATCAATAACGGGAAGACAGCGCATGGCATGCATGGCGCCGGGCCAGGCATGATCGTTGAAGCAAATGTTCGATCGCATCCCGCCTGCCGGCGCGCTCATCTAGCCCTTTGCTCTGCCAATCGGCTCAACACCCGTTCATGCCGCACACGGCTTGGGCATGGCTTACGTTTCGCAGCACCGCTCGATACACTGCTCAACAGCAAACTGCAGCAGCCGCCCCCCCCAGGATTCCCGGTTACCTCATAACCCGTGAAGTCGCACACGCACGCGTGCCTCGACGGCCAGCGTCCGCTCGTCGAACTCGACAGGACCGATCTTCTCCTGTCGATCGACTTCCACAACGGGATATCCGCCGAACGCGCGCATGCGCTGTTCGAGAAGGTGCTGCATCAGGACAAATAGGCACACTGACGTCGTCGTCTCGCGCATCGCGTACAACCGAACCGGGCATACGCCCGTCATCGTGACACCGGCGCGGAAACCCGCGATCATCGCGGTTGCCTGTTCTTTCCCGGAGACCATCCACATGCCTCGCATGACTGTCCAGCTATTTGCCCGCCGCGTCGCATCGATCGCGGCATTTGCATGCGTGGCGCTCGGCGGCGCTGCGTCGGCCGAGACGCTGCGGACGGCCTCCGATATCGCCGGCGCGTCTCTGGTGCCGCTTGGCGTGCTGCCGCACTCGCCGGAGAACGGCTCGCTCGATACGTTTTGCGCGCGATATCGTGCGAAGACCACCACCGCGGCCGGCCGCGACGTCGCGAGGCTCGGCTGGATCGTGACGTCGGAAGCGCCGCTCGGCCGCTACACGGTCGTCACGTTCGCGAGCGGGTTCAAGCCGGGGACGAGCGCGATCTGTTTTGCGCGCAACGCAAACATCGGCGTCTTCGACGGCACGACGCTCGTCGCGCTCGGCTACACGGCACGCGCGGCCGGCTGGCAACTCGGCTCGGTCGAGTCGCTGGAAAGCGGTGCGCTGCTCGTCTGGGGCGGCGATGGTCCGTCGGCGCCCGTCGGCGAGCTGCGCGAAGAGCATGGCGGCTTGCGGCTGACCGCGGTCGCCGCGGAGCGCACTTATTGTCACGGCCGTGCGGTCGTGCCCAATGTGTACGGCAAACCACTCGACAAGGCGCGCAAGATCCTGATCTCGCACGGCTGGCAGCCGCTGCGGCCGCACGAGAAGCCGGACCCGCTGGACGGCGCGGCGACGCTCGCGAAGCACGGGATCATCGAAGCCGAAGCGTGCTCGGGCACCGGCATGGGGTATTGCGCGCTGCGATACCGGAGCGCGGCCGGCGTGCTCGGCGTGACGACGGCCGGCGGCGAGCCGGACACGCCGTCGGCGAATACCGTGATCGATTATCAGGTGGCGTGCCGAAAGCAGTAAACGTCACGGAGCGGTGCGTCGGTGCGTGTGTCTGATTCACGCGAGACGGCGCGGGATACCTGCATCGTTGCATCGAAATCGGAGCAAATCCGTTGCCGGGCGGCTGCGTCGGCACATCGAATCATCGGCCTTTCGGGCGATTGACCCGCACCGCCCCCCCTCTTAAACTGACCTCCCTTTCACGCCTCCCCGGCACAAAAGGACTTCCATGATCGACCTATCCACGCTCGCGCTGTTCTCCGGCGCATGTCTCGCGCTGACCGCCACGCCCGGCCCCGACATGCTGCTGATCGCGTCGCGCAGCGTGAGCCAGGGGCGGCGCGCGGGGTTCGCCACGCTCGCGGGCATTCAGGCCGGCACCTACTGCCACGCACTCGCGGCCGCGCTGGGCTTGTCGCAGCTCTTCGTCGCAGTGCCGATCGCGTATGACGCCGTGCGCTTCGCAGGCGCCGCGTATTTGCTGTATCTCGCATGGAAGACGTTCCGTTCGGATGCGACCGCGCTGTCGCCCGTCGCGTCGCAGCGTCGCCACTCGACCGCGACGATCTTCCGTCAGGGCCTGACGACGAACCTGCTGAACCCGAAGATGGCGCTGTTCGTGCTCGCGCTGTTTCCGCAGTTCGTGCACCCCGAGCACGGTTCGATCGCCGTGCAGATTCTCGTGCTCGCGACGGTGCTGAACCTGATCGGACTCGTCGTGAACGGCGCGGTCATTCTTTCCGCGAGCCGGCTGAGCCAGCGGATCGGCGCGCGCCGCCGGCCGTCGAAGCTGCCTCAGTATCTGCTTGGGTCGGTATTCGTCGGATTGGCCGCACGGCTTGCGGTGGCGGGGCGGCAGTAGTCGCAGCAGCAGCCCGATTCAGGTGTCACCCGAACGGCCACGTTCAGGCCCGTTCTCGACACACCCGCGCGTATCCGCCACCACCCGCAACGCGTCGCTCCCGAGCAAGCTCGCCGGCGTCACCGTGCGACGCCGCCACGGAATCCGGCCGAGATACCAGATCCTCCAGAAACCGAGCGGATGATCGGGATTCCGGCGCAGCAACGTGTCAAAGGTCTCGACGTCGCCGAGCACGATCTGCGTCGCATCGCGCACGACTTCGCGCACGAACCGCGAGCAGAACTGCCGGCGCGACGCGAGATTGAAACCCGTGTCGTAGACCACGCCCGTCCGGCGCATCGCCGCGTCGACAAGCCGCCGCCGCTGCGCCGCATCGAGCGGCTGCTTCAGCCGCGCGACCACGCACGCGCCGCGATCGGAGCGCGCGAGAAATCGCGACATCGTCGTCACGCGCGATAGCGGGAACGTGCTCTCGGCAACGAGCGGTTCCCCGTCGCGCTCGCCGACGACAATGCCCACGTGATTCGTCCATGAACGCGTCGCGTTCGCCACTTCGAGAAACGGCCGCACGGTCACGCGGATGAACACGATGTCGCCGATCTCGGGCTCGGCCGGCAACGACCGTTCATTGCGACGAGAAGCGCCGACGGAGAAGAAACGCCGCCAGTCCGCGCCGGGCGAGCGGATCATGAGCGGCTGGCAGCCGGTGTCGACAACCATACTGACCTCGCGCAAGTGGATATGGCGCGAGCATGTCAGCAGCGGCCGGGCGCCGCATCCGCTTCTTGCGCGAGGCCAGGTATTCGCGCCGCCCGGTGGCGGATTTCGATACCGGCGTGAATCAGCGCGCGGGCGCGGCTGCCTTCAGCGCGTCGCGCCCAGCGCCACGCGCAGCCGCTCCATCAATTGCGTGTAGTGGCGCAGCACGTCGTCCCTCGGCACGACATTCGCGGTCGCGAAACGGTCGGACCATACCGGTTTCCACTCGTACGAGCCGTGCACGCTGCGGTCCCCATCGGGCGCCTGGATCAGCGAGCGGATCCGCGCATCGCGGCCCGGGCCCGTATGCATGTCGAACAGCGCGTGGATATACGTGTGATACGCGTCGTACACGTCGTCGTCGAACAGGTAGCGGTAGATGTGGAACGTGCGGTCGAGCTCGCGCTTCGCGCGGATCACGTCGTCCGGCGAGATGTCCTTCCAGTAGCCGATCCACGTGTAGAAGCACAGCAGCGCATTGAGCTGCGGCGCGACCGCGTCGTACAACGCGAGCCGCTTCTCGATCAATCGCTGGTTGGTCCATTGCACCAGTTCAAGGCGCTTCAGCCGGCGCGCGACGAGCCAGCCGAGACACGCGACCGACAACGGCGTCAGCACACCCAGCACGAGCTTGACGATTTCCAGCGAATTCCACGGATTGTTGATTGGCTGCATGAATGACCCGACAAGAAGAAACGCATCCGCGCCGGCGCATGTCCCGGCGCGCAGCGCCGCCCGCCCATTTGCGTCGACGTTGACCGTTAGTTGCTTGCGCATCGAACGTCGCGCGACAACACGGGCGACATGCCCGAAGCGGCGCGATGCGTCAGCCTATCGGGCGATTGTCACCGAGCCGTGACCGTTCGTCGACCCGTCGTCGTGAGTCGCCGCGCCCGCGTCGCGTTACGTCGGCAGCGCCGACGTCAGCTTGACCTTCTGCATCGGTATGTCCGTCTTCACGCTCAGCACGCCCGGGATGCGCGTGAGGGTTTCCATCTGGAAGCGCCGGTAGTCGTCGATATCGGCCGCGACGACGCGCAGCAGGAAATCGCAGTCGCCCGCCATCAGGTGGCATTCGACCACTTCCGGCATCTGCTGGACGGCGTCGGCGAAGCGGTTCACCGATTCCGCGTCCTGCCCCTTCAGCCACACGCGCGTGAAGATAGTCAGCCCCTTGCCGACTTTCGCGGGATTCAGCACGGCCACGTATTTCTCGATCACGCCGGCTTCCTCGAGGAGCCGCACGCGCCGCAGGCACGGCGACGGCGACAGTCCGACCTCGTGCGCGAGCTCCACGTTCTGCATGCGGCCGTCGCGCTGGAGCGCGCTCAGGATACGGCGGTCGATGGCGTCAAGTTTCATTTGGCATCCGATTCCAAGAAATTCCCAAATCCTTCGTTCGATGCCAAATTCTCCGAAAATCATGGCCACAACGCAACCCGATTCGAGTCAAAAAAGCAGACAATTCCTCCCCCGAAGGAGGAGTAATGAGCAGTAGCGTTTCAACGTCGTCAGGGCTTCGCGACAAGCCCGCCTATGTCGCCGAGATGGGTCGCGGATTGCGCGCGGCGCTGCCCGTCATGCTGGGTTTCGTGCCGTTCGCGCTGGTGCTGGGCGCGCAGGCCGCGCAGAAAGGGCTGAGCCTGTTCGAAGTGCCGCTGATGACCGGCATGAACTTCGGCGGCGGCTCGGAATTCGCGGCGATCCATCTGTGGACGTCGCCGCCGCACATCGCGCTGATCGTCGCGATGTCGTTCCTCGTGAATTCGCGCCACATCCTGATGGGCGCTGCATTCGAGCCGTATATCCGCCGCCTGCCCCGCCGCCGCGCGTTCTTCGCCCTGTTCTTCATGTGCGACGAAAGCTGGGCGATGTCGCTCGCCGACGCCCGGGCGCGCTCGGCCACCCACATCAGCGTGCCCTATTACGCGGGCATCTGCGTGGGGCTCTACCTGACGTGGATCTCGATGACCACGCTCGGCGCGGCGGTCGGCCCGACGATCGGCAACGTCGAGCAGTACGGCTTCGACATGGCGTTCACGGCCGTCTTCCTGGTGCTGCTGCGCGGGATGTGGAAAGGGATGCGCGCAAGCCGCCCGTGGTTCGTGAGCCTCGTCGTCGCGGCGGCCACGCACCTGGCCGTGCCCGGCGCATGGTACGTCGCGGCGGGCGCCTGCGCGGGGCTGATCGCCGCGCTGCTGTGGGAGCCGCGCGATGCCTGATTTCCCGGATGTCAGCACGGTCGCGACGATCGTGCTGATGGCGTCGACGACTTACCTGTCGCGCATCCTCGGCTACGTGCTGCTGCGCAACCGCACGCTGAGCCCGCGCATGGCGTCGGTGATGGAGAACGTGCCCGGCTGCGTGCTGATCTCGGTGATCGCGCCGGCCTTCGTGTCGACGCGCCCGGCCGACCTGCTCGCGCTGGCCATTACGCTGATCGCGGCGACACGCCTGTCGATCCTGCCGACCGTCATCGTCGGCGTCGTGTCGGCCGGCCTGCTGCGGTACCTGCTCGGATAAACGCGGGTAGCGCGGGTAACGCGGATCCGACCCGCCGTATGGCCGGTCTGTCGAACCCGAGAACGGGCGCACGATGCGCCCGTTTTCGCATGCGCGTACGGTGCAAGGCACCGCGTGGCACGGCAGGCGTCGCGACGGGATGCTAGCCTTGCGGGTGTACCCGCGATGCCGTCTCCCCTCATTGCCTACCTGCGAGGATCGTCCCGATGCAAGAAACCCGCCCGCTGTTCGACCGTGTCCTGCTCACCAACGACGACGGATTCGACGCCCCCGGCCTTGAAGTGCTCGAACAGGTCGCCACGCAACTGGCGCGCGAAGTGTGGATCGTCGCGCCGGCGGAAGACCAGAGCGGCACGTCGCATTCGCTGAGCCTGCACGAACCGCTGCGCGTGCATCGCAAGGGCGAGCGCCGTTTCGCGGTGCGCGGCACGCCCGGTGATTGCGTCGCGATCGCGATCAGCCACCTGATGAAGGATGCGCGGCCCGACGTCGTGTTGTCCGGCGTGAATCGCGGCGCGAACCTCGGCACCGAAACGGTGTTCTCCGGCACGGTCGGTGCCGCGATGACGAGCATGCTGGTCGGCGTGCCGGCCATCGCGCTGAGCCAGGCCTTCACCGATCGCAATGCGGTGCCGTGGGGCACCGCGCTTGCGCTCGCGCCGGACGTCATTCGCCGGCTCGTCGCCGCCGGCTGGGACAGCGACGCGTGCCTCAACGTGAATTTCCCGGCACGGCCGGCCGACGACGTGCGCGGCCTGAAGGTGACGAACCAGGGGGCCGGTACGCTGCAGGGCGTCGAGATCGTGTCGGGCCGCGATCCGCGCGAGATCGACTATCACTGGCTGAAGCTGGCCCGCGCGCCGCGCGAAGACGACCCGGATTCGGAAACGGTCGCACTCGGCGAAGGGTATGTCGCCGTCACGCCGCTGAAGTTCGAGCGCACGCACGACCAGGCGCTCGCGCAACTGCGGTCGCGCCTCGGCTGATCCGCGTACGCGGGCAGGAAAGCGGTCGCGGCAATCGCGTGCATGATTCTCGCGCGCGGCTGTCCGGCCGCGACATTGCATCACGACATCACCGCATCACCACAACACCGCGACGCTGTATCCCCACATCACTTGCATCACTTGCATCACTGCATCACTGCATCACCGCATCACCGCATCACCGCATCACGTCAGGTTCATCCCCCCGTCGAGCATCACGATCTCGCCCGTCACGTAATCGGACGCGACGAGCATCGCGACCGTCTGCGCGATGTCATCCGGCGCCGCCGCCCGCCGCATCGGCGCGCGCTCGCGCCAGAGCTGCTGCGCGTCCGTCCAGTCGGCCGTGAGCGGCGTATCGACGAGCCCCGGCGCGACCGCATTGACGCGAATCGCCGGCGCGAGCGTGCGGGCGAGCAGCCGCGTCGTGTGATTGAGCGCCGCCTTCGCCGCCGCATAGGGAATCGACGCGCCCTTCGGCCGCACGCCCGCATGCGAACTGACGTTCACGACGCACCCGGCCCGCCCGTGCGACGCCGCCTCGCGCAGCGCAGCCTCCGCTTCGGCGACGAGCCGGAATGGCGCGATCACGTTGATCTCGTGCATCTCGCGCCACACGTCGGGCGTCGCCGCGGCAAGGTCGTCATGCGGAATCACGCGGCTGACGCCCGCATTGTTGACGAGGACGTCGAGCCGCCCGTGCACGGCCAGTGCGTCGCGGATCAGCCGTACGCGTTCGGCATCGTCGGCGAGATCGGCCTGCACGTAGGCCGCGCCGAGTTCGCGCGCCATTGCGCGCCCCACGTCCGCCGAACTGCGCGAATGCAGGATCACCGCATAACCGTCCGCCGCCAGGCGGCGCGCGATCGCCGCGCCGATTCCCGACGTCGATCCGGTGACGAGCGCGACCGGCCGATGCAACCGCGACGCGCGCGGCTCGGCGAGGGTTTCGGTTTCAGGTTCCGTTTCGGGAATCGGGGCAGAAATCGGCGGAAGCGGCGCGTCCATGTCGAGGAACCCTGTCAGTGGCGTTCCCGCATCATAAGCGCGACGACGTCTCCCAGACGCGAAAGTCACCGCGAGGAGCGTTCCGGCGAAGCCGAATCGGCCAGCCATCCAGCCGGCCGGCAACGCGCGGATTGCACAGCCGAGATCGCATCAGAACCGGTACACGCTCGGCAAGCGAGCGCGCCCGCCTGCCGGGCCCGGCCGCATCGGACACGGCGGCAATCAGGCCCGGACAGACCATCGCCGTGCCGAGACCGGGCAACACACTCGCCACGAGCCATCAGCCATCAGCCATCAGCGCAACTGCCCCGTCAGCGCGGCCGGCGCACGCCTTGCCGCCCGCACCCGCATCCCGGCGACAATCAGCCCCTTGCTGCCCCAGCAGTCGCGCAGCGGCCCGGTGACGATCCGGCAACTGCCCCACACGGCCGGATAAGACGGCCGCAAAGATGCCGATCCGCTCGAAACCGGCGCCGCCGGATGAAGCCAATCGGCCCGCGTCGATGCGGGCCGCTTGCTGTTGCCTGCCGCTACTTCCCTGCCAACGCCAGCGAAGGTGCGAGCGCGCTGTTCGGATCCTGACCGTTCCACTGGCTGACCCAACCATCGTTCGGCGTCGCCCCCATCACGAAATCGAGCGTGCCGCCGGCCTTCATCTCGTCGTACGTGATGTACGGCCGATGCAGCGGCACGCCGTTCAGGCTCACCGACTGCACATAGCGATTGACCGACGACGGCGCGCCGCCGCCGGCCGTGTGCGCCGTCACGGTAAAGCGCCGCGACTTGCCGAACTTCAGCGCACCGCCGTCCCCGCCGCCCGATGCAACCGGGATGTCGATCGTCGCTTCCTCGAACAGCGGCGTGCCAAGGTAGAACACGCCGCCCACCGGATTCAGCGAATAGATGCCGAGCGCGGACAGCACGTACCACGCGGACAGCTGCCCGCAGTCGTCGTTGCCGGGAATGGCCGAATCGCGCACGCGGCGCGGGTCGGCCAGCGCGGCCTTCAGGCTGTCGCCGCTCAGCAACGCGCGATCGCCGGCCGTCAGCGTCAGCGAATACATGTCGTCCATCACCGTGCGCACGCGGTCCTGTGTCTTCGACGGCATGCCCGCGACGTCGTACAGGTACGGCAGATGGTTCGCCGGCTCGTTCCCGGCGAAGAACTGGCCGCTGCGGCCGGTCAGGTCCGGAAAGCCCTGGTTGCCGAGGAAGGTCAGCGGGTTCGCCGGATCGAACGTGCGATCGAGCTGCGCGATGAACTGGCTTTTCCCGCCGAGCAACGCAACGAGCCCCGGGAAGTCGTGGAAGATGTTCCACGTATCGATCCACGCATTCGATTCGGAGAAGTCCGTCTTCTCCGCCGCAGTCGGATCGAAGCCCGCCACCCAGTTGCCCTGCGCATCCTTCGGCTGCGAGAACTTCCAGCCGTTGTTCAGCGTCGGGTTGAACACGTTCCGGTAATTCTGGCTGCGCTGCAGGTAGGGCCGGTAGTCGGCCGTGCTCTTGCCCGCCGCCTTGCCGACCGCGGCCGTCGCCCAGTCGTCGAACGCATAGTCCTGCGTCGTCGACACCGATGCGTTGTCGCCCGCGACCACGTAGCCGCGCTGACGGTACTGGTCGAAACCGTGCGCGCTCGCGCCCTGCGTGGTGGTCAACGCGGTCCAGATGTCGTCGATGCCCGCGCTCGTCAGGTGCTTCAGGTACGCATCGGCGATCAACGGGATCGACGGGTGGCCGGCCATCGTGAAGGTTTCCGTTTGCGCGAGCGGCCACACCGGCAGCTCGCCCTTGCCGTTCTGCCTGAACTGCGTGAGCAGCGACTTGACCCAGCCGTCGACGCGCTCGGGCTGCACCAGCGTCATCAACGGCGACTCGGCGCGGAAGGTGTCCCACAGCGAGAACGTCGACGAATAGTCGAAGCCCGGATTCGCGTGCTTGCTCGTCGTCGGCGGCGACGCCGTGCCGTCGTTGGTCGAATCGGTGCCGACGTAGCTGCCGTCCGCGTTGTTGTAGACGGTCGGCGCGAGCATCGTGCGATACAGCGACGTATAGAACATCGTCCGCTGGTCCGCGCTGCCGCCCTTGATCCTGATCCGTCCGAGCGCGTCGGCCCACACGCGTTCGGCCGCGCCGCGCACCTGGTCGAACGACTTCGCCCCGACTTCCGCGGCGAGATTGGCCTGTGCATCCGCGATGCTCGACGGCGAGATGCCGACCTTCACCGTAACCGCGCCGCTGTCGTTACCGTCGGCGAACGTCAGGTAGGCCTTGAAGCCGTCGGCGCTGAACGCGACGTGTTTCGTATCGAACGGCTTCGAGAAACGCGCGACGAAATACGTCGGCTTGTTGTTCGCCCAGTTGTTCGTGATCTCCCAGCCGGCGATCGTCTGCGCGTCGATGACCCGGATCTTGCCGCTCGCGGTCGAGCCGCCGATCGGGTTGTCGATGCTGACGATCATGCTGCGCTTCTGCGCAGCCGCGCTCGGAAAATACGTGTAGCGATGCACGCCCGCGTGCGCGGTGGCCGTCATCTCCGCGAGAATCTTCGCGCCCTTCACGTTCCACGGCGTGTTGCCGCTGCCGACCGGCGCCATCTTCACGCGGTAGTAGCCGGGGCTCGCGGTTTCGTCGTCGTGGCTGAACGACGCGTTGTAGGTGATCGACGCATCGGCGGCCACCTTGGCCAGCGTCGCGGTGTCGACCGGCGCCAGCGTCGGCAGGAACCGCACTTCGCCGCCCGAACCGATGCCGGTGCCCGACAGGTGCGTGTGCGTGAAGCCGGTAATGAGCGGATCGTCGTACTGATAGCCGGACGTGCGATCCCAGTTCCACGGCAGCGTGTGCGCGCCGCCGGTCGTGTCCGGCCCGAGCTGCACCATGCCGAACGGCACGGTCGCGCCCGGGTACACGTGGCCGTGGCCGCGCACGCCGCTGCTCCAGTCCGCGTTGATGTCGAGGTTCGCGGTGCCGATCATCGGATCGACGCTGCGCAGCAGCGATCGCTTGCCCGCACCGCCGTTCTCGCCCTGGTCGTTCTGATCGCCCTGGTCGTTCCGGTTGCCCTGCGCGTTCGACATCTGCGCGAGCACGCTCGCATCCGTCGAAGCCTGATCGCCCCCGCACCCCGACAACACGGCAAGGCACCCGATACCCACCACATGACGTAGCTTCATCCGTTCGTCCCTCCCTCTCTCTGCGTCGATCCTGTCGGCAAGAACCGCTCGTTGATCTTCTCGACCGTTACGGCGCGCCGGCCGCCTGCGGGAACGACGGCATCGCGGATGCGTCGCTGCCCCACGTCGCCGCGCTCGCGTCGGCCGTCATCGAATACGACAGCTTTCCGCCCTTCGCGATGTGCTCGAACGGCAGCCACGCGGTCGGGTAAGGTGCGCCGTTCAGCTTCAGCGACTTCACGTAGAACGACGCGGCATCGCCCGAACCCGCCCCCGGCGCGACGATGTGCAGCAGGCGGTAGCTGCCGTCCTGCTGCCCGACGCGCACGACGATCTTCTCGAACTGCGGGCTCGACAGCGCGACGCCGCTCACGCCCGGCACGACCGGGTAGAGACCGAGCGCGGCCCACACGTACCAGCCCGAGATCGCGCCGAGATCGTCGTTGCCGGGCAGCCCGGCCGCACCGGTGCCGAACTCGTTCGCGAGCGACGCGTGCAGCACGCGCTGCGTATGCGACGGCGCGCCCGCCCATGCATAGACCCACGGCACGGCCATCGTCACTTCGTTGCCGACGTAGAAGTACGGCTGCACGGTGCCGATGTTCAGGTGCGTAAAGAACGTGTCGAGCCGCTTGACGACCGGTGCGGCGCCGCCGGCCTGCGCGATCACGCCGCCGAGATCGTGCGGCACGTACCACGTGTACTGCTCAGAGTTGCCTTCCATGAAGCCGGTGCCGTCGGTGACCCACGCGCCCGCCGACGTCTTCGGCTGGATCGCGTTCCTGTCGAACAGGTTCTGCCAGTTGCCGCTCGACTTCAGCAGCGTGCCTGCCGTCGCCGTATCGCCGAGCGCCGTCGCGAAGCGCGACACCGCGAAGTCGCGCACCGCATATTCGAGCGTGTTCGACGCGGTCTGGTTGTCGCCCGGGCCCGACGACGGCACGTAGCCGAGCCGGTCGTAATCCGCGCGGCTGCCCATCACCGGCGTGCCGGCGCATGCGGCGCCCGGCGTCGTGCTGCGCTTCATGATCGACAGCGCGGCCTGCGTGTCGAAGTTCGTCGCGCCGAACGCATGCGCGTTCGCGACGATGATCGAGCCCGCATCACCCGGCATCACGGCCGTCTCGGTATTGAAGTACGCCCAGCGCGGGAACGCGCCGCACGCTTTTGCATCGAGCACGAGCGACTGCACGATGTCGCTGGTCCGCACCGGATCGAGCAATGCCTGAAGCTGCATGAACGAGCGGTCGATGTCCCAGCCGGAGAAGTTCGCGTACATCGTGCGGCCTTTCTCGACCTGGCTGGTCGGCGCGGCCGATGCGCCGTTCGACGCGTAGAAGTCCGGATACTGGCCGTTCACGTCGTTGAACACGTTCGGGTGCAGCGACGCGTGATACAGCGCGGTGTAGAACTTCGTCTTGTCCGCGTCGCTGCCGCCCGTGACCTGAATCGCGTTCAGGCGCGCGTTCCACGCGGCGCTCGCCGCGCGGCGTACCTTGTCGAAACGCCAGTTCCGGTTGCCCTGCGCATCGGTGCCCGGATTCTCGGCGAGCAGGTTCGCCTTCGCATTCGCTTCGCTGACGAACGAAATGCCGAGCTTCATCATCACGTCCGGGTGCTTGCGGTCGACATTGAACGTCAACGCCACGGGGCTGTCGTTCGACAACGCCGGCCTCACCGCGAACGGCTGGCTGAATTCCGCGTAGTAGTAGACGGGCACCGCATGCCCGGCCCAGCAGAATCCGCCGCCCGCGATCGTGCCGGACAACGCGCGGTCGCCGACCTGGCTGATCGTGTCGCCCGTCGAGCCTTGCGCGCGGTTGTTCAGCACGGTCGGATCGATCGCGATCGTCGCCTGCTGGCCCTGCGCGAGTGCCGGATACGTGAAGCGCGCGAAGCCGGTGCGCAGCGTCGTCGTCAGTTCCGCCTTGATGCCGTTGCCGAGCGTGACGCCGTAATAGCCGGCCTGCGCGGTTTCGTTCGCGTGGCTGAAGCTGGCGGGGGTGCCGGCGCCGCCGGGCGCGAGCTGCGGCATCACGTTCAGGTAGCCGCCGTTCGCCCAGCAGCCGGTGCCGCTCAGGTGCAGGATGCTGAATGCGTTGATCGACGTGTCGCCGTACCAGTAGCCGCCGGAGAAGCCGGAGCCGTCGCCTTTGCGGCTGTCGTACTGGGCGGTGGGCGTCATCGGGCTCCACTGCATCATCCCGAACGGGACCGTCGGCCCCGGGAACGTGCCGCCGCCCAGACCCGAGCCGACCGGGTCGGCCGGCTGGTCGGTCGCGTAGTCGGTGCCGATCAGCGGATTGACGTACTGAACGACGCGAATGTCGGCGTTCTTCTTCGATGCTGCGTTGCCGTTTCCATTGCCGTTTCCGTTGCCACCGTTGCCGTCTTCGTTGCCTTGCGACTGTGTCGCGGCCGACAGATTCGAAGCGGCTGCCGACGGCGAATCGCCATCGCCCCCGCACGAAGCCAAGCCAACACAAAGCGCCAGCAGCGCCGCTCCCAATCCCCAGTTCCTCGACATCGCCTGTCTCCGTTTCGTTCTTGAATCAAGCCGCTGGTTCGAACTACTGAGCTTTAAATCAGGAATCTTTTCGTGACTTGTCGCGTACGCGGTCAATCGGTCGAAACTGCCGGACGCGTGTATTTATTTCCGTACCCGGATGCCCGAAAAAGACGCGCCGGCAGGTCGAAATGCCGGCACCCGGGAATGGACAATGCGCACAAGCGTGCCCAAATAAACGTGGTTTCTCTACCCCGTATTTTTACGAATTTTTATTTTGTTTATCTAAACAATAGGTAATTGATTCGGTTTTTTATACGGAATTCGACATTGCGAATGCGATCGGCAATCAGGGCTGTTTCGGCAGCTCGACATAGTCTTCAAGCTCGCCGGCGATATAAAGCCGCTTGCCGATACGCGGGTATTCGCAGACATCGTGTTCGAGCCGCTGCCCGCCGACGAGCAGCTCCAGCGGCGCATCGCCGGTGTTCTGCACCGTGTGCGCTTCACCGCCGCGCGGAAAGCCGATGAAATCACCGGGCCCGATTTCACTGACGCGTTCGCCGATCGTGACCGAGCCCGTGCCGGACAGCACGTAGACGAATTCTTCTTCGTACAGGTGACGGTGATACTCGGCCGATTCGTGACCGGGCATCAGCGTGAGCAGGTGGATACCGAATTGCGTCAGGCCGGTCAGGTCGCTGAGTTGTCGTTTGAGCCGGACGGCATTGGGATTCAGCGAATGCACCGCGCGCGTCGGTTCCATCTTCGCGATATCGGCGGCCTTCAGCAGTTCCCGGGGAAAGGGAGTCGACATGGGGATCTCGCAAGCGTGAATGCATCGGTTGAACGCTGCGCCGGCGCGGCGCGCGCAGCGGCTATTGTCCGACATTTTCACGCTGGCAGCCGTGGCATCCGCACCGCCGTCGCACACGGCTCACACGCCCCCGTTCGTCGCGCGAGCGCGTCGATGCGAATGGTGCGCGCCGCGCTGCACGTCATCGAATGCACGAAGGTTGCGCCCGCCGACGTGACGGGCGCGGACGCCGCGCGACGCTCAGCGCACGTGCACGCCGCGCAACGCCGTCAGCAACGCGACGAGCCGATCGATGTGCGCATCTTCCGTGCGCCACGACGACACGCTGATCCGGAACGCCGGCCGCCCCTGCCACACGGTCGCGCCGAACCACACGTCGCCCGATGCCTGTGCGGCTTCGAGGATCGCCGCGGTTTCGTCGTCGGCGCCGGCGCGCACGAGCACCTGGTTCAGCACGACACGGTTCAGCACCTCGTAGCCGGCCGCACGCAGGCCGTCCGCAACCCGCGCCGCCTGCGCGCAATGCCGCTCGACCATCGTCGCCACGCCGGCGCGGCCGAGCGCACGCAACGCAGCCCACACGGGAATGCCGCGCGCGCGCCGCGAGAATTCGAGGTTCAGATTCTTCTGCGCATCCTGCGCGCCGCTCAGGTAGACGGCATCGCTGTTCATCGCGGTGGCGAGCGCCGCCGCGTCGCGGCAGATCACCATCGCGCCGTCGTACGGCGTGTTGAGCCACTTGTGGCCGTCGGTCGTCCAGCTGTCCGCGCCGTCGATGCCGTCCGTCAGCGCGCGCTTCGACGATGCGCGTGCCCACAGGCCGAACGCGCCGTCCACGTGCACCCATGCGCCGGCCGCCTTCGCGGGCGGAATCAGCGCCGCGAACGGATCGAATTCGCCGGTGTTCACTTCGCCGGCCTGCACGCAGAGGATCGTCATGTCGTCGAGCGGCGGCAACTGGGCGGGGTCGATGCGGCCGTGCGCATCGACCGGCGCGACGACGATGCGCTTCATCCCGAAGCCGAGCACGCGCAGCGCCTTTTTCACCGTGATGTGCGCGAGCGCGGAAATCACGACCTTCACTTCGGGCGCGCCGATCAGCCCATCCTCGTCGATATCCCAGCCCTTGCGCGCGAGCAGCGCGCGCCGCGCGGCCACCAGCGCGACGAGCGTGCAGGCTGTCGCGCTCGTACCGAACCCGACCGCGCTGCCTTCGGGCAACGCGAGCGCATCGACCACCCATCGTGCGGCCTGGCGTTCGATCGTCGCCGCGACCGGCGAATTCGCGTACGACGACGCACACTGGTCCCACGCGAGCATCAGTCGCTCGGCCGCGGCAGCAGCCGGAAGCGCCGCGCCGATCACGAAGCCGAAGTAGTTTGGGCCGTTCGACGCGACCGTCGCGGGGGTGCCGTGCTCGTCGAGCAGGCGCAGCACGTCGTCGGCCGGGCGGCCCGCGTCGGGCAGCGGCTCGTCGAAGGCGGCGAGGCCGGCCAGCGCGGCCGCGTCGGGAAACGCGCGTCGCTCGCCGGTTGCGGCCAGATACGCGTGCGCGCGCCGGTCGGCGTCGGCCAGCAGTGCAAGTTCGTCCATGTCGGTTGCCTCGGGGGAAATGGAATCAGAGTTGCGAAAGATCTTGGCCGAGCTGCTGCAGCGCGCCGTCGATCCGCTTGTAGTACGTGAACTTGCCGACGCGGGTCGCCCGCACGAGCCCGGCATCCGCGAGGATGCGCATGTGGCGCGTGGTCGTGGCCGGCGCGATGCCGAGCTTCTCGGTGATGTACGTGCAGCACACGCCGAGCTCGTCGAAGTCGCCGTGCGGTTGCGGCGGGAAATGCTTGCGCGGCTGCTTGAGCCAGCGCATCACGGCCAGACGGCTTTCGTTGGCCAGGGCGCTGATGCGGGTAACGTCGTCCATGGGGTGCGGTTTCGTTTGACGTTTCGAATATTAGCTAAATGACAAAATGTGGGCAATCGGTTTGAAGGACGATTGCTGCTGGCGATGTGGTGTGCACGGGCGTTGCATCGACACGCGACGCAAAAGCAGCGGGATCGCTGCTTCAACGTTTCGCGACAGCCCGTGTAATCTGCATCACGCCGCAGTCAGTGCCTGCGCCAGCCGGTCGATCAGCGCACGCACGCGCGTCGGCTGCGCGGCACGGCCCGGATACACGATCTGCAAGTCGACGTCGCCCGGCGAGAAGTCGCGAAGGATCTCGACGAGCGCGCCGGACGCCAAATCCTGCTCGACGTCGACCAGCGACTTCAGCGCGACGCCATGCCCCGCGATGCACCACGCCCGCACGAGCGCGCCGTCGTTGGCCACGCGCCGGCCGCGTACCATCACGCGCTTCGGTTCGCCGTCGATGCTGAACGGCCATTCGGCATACAGGTCCGGCCCGAAACGCATCACGAGGCAGTCGTGAGAAACGAGATCGTCCGGATGCGTTGGCGTGCCGTGCGCGGCGAGATACGCAGGCGACGCACATACCACGCGCCGCGCGCGGCCGAGCGAGCGGCTGCGCAGCGAACTGTCCGCGAGCGTGCCGCGGCGAATCGCAAAATCGAGCCCCTGCCCGACGAGATCGACGTAACCGTCGCCGAGATGCAGGTCGACCGTCACACCTGGATGCTCGGCCAGAAACGCATCGACGACGGGCACCACACGCTCGCGCCCGAGATCGGCCGGTGCGCTCAGCCGCACGGGCCCCGACAATGTCTGCACGCCCAGCCGCACGCGGCTTTCGAGTTCGTCGGCTTCGGCCAGCAGGCGCCGCGCGCCGTCGACGAGCGTGCGACCCTCGTCGGTCAGGCTGATCGCGCGCGTCGTGCGCGTGAGCAGCGCCGCGCCGTAGTGACGCTCGAGCGCCGTCAGTCGCTCGGACACCGTGGCCGGCGACAGCCCGACCTCGCGGCCCGCCGCCGCCAGCCCGCCCTTCTCCACGATGCGCAGGAACAGCGCGAGATTGTCGAGCAGCATTGTTCGCTCCTTCCGAAGGATATTTTCGAAGCCTGCCCGATTATCCGAAATGTCCGCAAGCGATACAGTGCGGCAACGCTCGATGTCACGGCCGTCCGCCCCGACGCTTCGATCATCCACAGGAAACCCGCCATGGAATACCGCACCCTCGGCCGCTCCGGCCTCAAGGTTCCCGTCCTGAGCTTCGGCGCCGGCACATTCGGCGGCACCGGCCCGCTGTTCAGCGCATGGGGCAACACGGGCGTCGACGAAGCGCGCCGCCTGATCGACATCTGCCTCGAAGCCGGGGTGAACCTGTTCGACACGGCCGACGTGTATTCGGACGGTGAATCCGAGCGCGTGCTCGGCGCCGCGATCAAGGGACGTCGCGACCAGGTGCTGATCTCGACGAAGACGGGCCTGCCGACCGGCGACGGCCCGAACGACGCGGGCACGTCGCGCGCGCGACTGATCCGCGCGGTCGACCACGCGCTGCGCCGCCTCGACACCGACTACATCGACCTGCTGCAACTTCATGCGTTCGACGCGGGCACGCCGGTCGAGGAAGTGATGTCGACGCTCGACGATCTCGTGCGCGCGGGCAAGCTGCGCTACATCGGTGTGTCGAACTTCGCGGGGTGGCAGATCATGAAGTCGCTGGCGGTGGCGGATCGGCACGGCTGGTCGCGTTACGTCGCGAACCAGGTCTACTACTCGCTCGTCGGCCGCGACTACGAGTGGGACCTGATGCCGCTCGGCGCCGACCAGGGCCTCGGCGCACTCGTGTGGAGCCCGCTCGGCTGGGGCCGGCTCACCGGCAAGATCCGGCGCAACGCGCCGCTGCCCGAAGGCAGCCGCCTGCATGAAACGGCGAGCTACGGGCCGCCGGTCGACGAAGCGCGCCTGTACGACGTGGTCGATGTGCTCGACGCGATCGCGGAGGAAACCGGCAAGACGGTGCCGCAGATCGCGCTGAACTGGCTGCTGCAACGGCCGACCGTGTCGTCGGTCATCATCGGCGCGCGCAACGAGGAACAGTTGCGCCAGAACCTCGGCGCGGCAGGCTGGGCGCTGACCGATGCGCAGGTCGCGAAGCTCGATGCGGCAAGTGCCGTCGAAGCGCCTTATCCGTACTTCCCGTATCGCCGGCAGGCGGCGTTCGCGCGGTTGAACCCGCCGATGCGCGGGTAAGGGACGGTAGCGGCGACGCGGTTGCGTGCCTGTGTCAGGCCGGCACGCCTGCCCGGCCGAGCCGCACGACCTTGTCGGCCGCGCCGATGACCGAGCGCCGGTGGGTGATCGCGATCACCGTGACATCGCGGGCGAGCAGTCGCACGTGTTCCATGATGTCGCGCTCCGTCGCTTCATCCAGCGCGGAACTCGCCTCGTCGAGAAACAGTACGGTCGGGTTGCCGTACAGCGCCCGGGCGATCGCGATGCGCTGGCGCTCGCCGCCGGACAGCTTCAGCCCGCGCTCGCCCACCGTCGTGCGGAAGCCGTCCGGCAGGCCGTCGATGAACGTCAGGATCGCGGCCCTCGCAGCGGCTTCCCGCAAACGCCGAGCATCGTGCGGCCGGCCGAGCAGAATGTTGTCCTCCAGGCTTTCGTTCAGCAGCACTACGTCCTGCGGCACGACGGCGACCGCACCGTACCAGTCGGCGCGGTCGATGTCCGCGAGATCGACGCCGTCGACGAGAATGCGCCCGCCGGTCGGTTCGATCGACTTCAGCGCCAGCTTGAAGATCGTCGATTTCCCCGCCCCCGTTTCCCCGACGATGAACGTGACGGCCCCGCGCTCGGCGACGAAATCGACATCGGTCACGCCGCGCCCGTTGCCGTACGCGTAGCCGACATGATCGAACACCACGCGCCCTTCGCGCGGCACGAACGCCGATGCGTGCGACACCTGCCGCTCCTCGGGTGCCGTCCAGAGCGCCGCGAACGGCACGAGGGCCGCGCGGGAGCGCGCACTCTCGTCGATCGAGCGCGCGAGCATTTCGAACGGCAGGTTCAGTTGCAACAGCAACGTGTTGAACAGCACGATGTCGCCGATCGACAGCGCACCGGCTTCATGGCGCGGCAGCAGCAACCAGAACGTCACCGAGAACTGGACCGCGAGGCAGAGACCCAGCAGCGCGAGATAGCCGACGTGCTGCAGCACGTATGCGCGCCAGCTGTCGCGCTCGACGCGCGCTTTCTCGGAGAAACGTTCGCTCATCCACCGATGGCTGCCGAAATGCCGAAGCGTCTCCATCGCATTGATCGCGCCGCCGACGAAACGCGCATTCTCCTGCCCGGCCTCGATGGCGCGGTCGAGAAGCGCGCGCGAGCGCCGCGCGGCAACGATCGCGATCGTCACTGCGACCGCGCCGTAGGCGGCCGTGATGGCCACGACCTCGAAATTGATCAGCGCGCCGAGCGTGGCGAGCGTCAGCACGATCTGAAGCGTGCCGGGGATCAGGTCCATCAGCGCGAGTTGCACGAGCACCGACAGCGCGCGGCTGCCGCGTTCGTTCGCACTCTGGATTTCAGCCGGATTGTGTTCGACGAAGAAGGCCGTGGTCTTCTTCAGGATGCGTTCGAAGAAGCGCGTGCCGGTGATGAATCCGAGATTCTTGGAACTCGTGAAGGACAGGTACTGCACCACGCGTTGCAGCGCGCTGGACAGGCCCAGCAACACCGCATAGAGCACAAAGCCCGGGATCAGCGCATGGAGCACGCCGCGATGCGACAGCGCGTCGATCAGGCGCGAGAACAGATAGGGCGCGGCGACGGCGCTCGCACTCGACAGCACGACGACCGCCGCGACCGTCAGCAGCATCCAGCGATCGGCCTTCCAGTAGGCTCGCAGCACCTCGACAATCGGATTCGGCGCGTGGTGTTCGTTCATGACGCGAAAAACCGGGGGCGACCCGGATGGCGACAGACGGCCGAAAAGTCTAACAGACCGAAAGCAAAGACACGGCGGCGTTCGGGCGGCACGGCGGCAGCAACGCGGGGCCTTCGAAGACCGGTTAGCCCTGGACACTACCAAACGGCGGATGCCCCTCACATTGACATATCGGTAAATCTCGATATACTCCGCGCCATGGAATTGCTCGACATTTTCAAGGCCCTCTCGAACCGGACTCGTCTCGAGATCCTGCAAGGCTTGAAGGATCCCGTGAAAAACTTCCCTCCGCAGGACGAAGGGGACGTGCTCACGGTGGGCGTTTGCGTCAGCAGCATTCAGGAGGGTGTCGGGCTGTCGCAGTCGACGGTGTCCGATTATCTTGCCACGCTGCAACGCGCCGGCCTGGTCGAGGTCAGGCGCATCGGCCAGTGGACCTACTACAAGCGCAACGAAGCAGCCATCAGTGCGCTTGCCAAGGCCATTGGCAAGCAGCTGTAATTTTTTGCCGCATCATATCGATAATTCCCGATATCTCTTTTTGTCGAAACAAGGAGTTCCAATGAAAGCGCTCATGCTCAAATCATTTGGCGGCCCGGAATCGTTCGAACTGCGTGACGTACCCAAGCCCGCGCCGCACGCGGGACAAGTTCTGGTCCGCGTCCATGCGACGTCCATCAACCCGCTGGACTATCAGGTCCGGCGTGGCGACTATCCCGACCTGGTGCCGCTGCCGGCCATTACCGGGCATGACGTCTCCGGCGTGGTCGAAGCAGTCGGGCCGGGTGTGACGGCCTTCTCTCCGGGAGACGAAGTCTGGTACACCCCGCAAATCTTCGACGGGCCGGGCAGTTATGCCGAGTACCACGTTGCCGCCGAAAACATCGTCGGGAAGAAGCCGCCGTCACTGAGCCATCTCGAAGCGGCAAGCCTGACCCTGGTCGGCGGGACGGCATGGGAAGCACTGGTCGTGCGTGCGGCGCTGCGCGTGGGGGAAAGCATTCTGGTACACGGTGGCGCGGGAGGCGTCGGCCATGTGGCGATCCAGCTCGCCAAAGCCATCGGCGCGAGGGTGTTCACGACCGTGCGCGCAGCCAACGTCGAATTCGCCCGAAGTCTGGGGGCCGATGAGGTCATCGACTACGAAAAGGACGATTACGTCGACGCCGTCATGCGGACCACGGGTGGCCGCGGAGTCGACGTCGTGTTCGACACCATCGGCGGCAACACCTTGTCGCGCAGCCCCGACGCGCTCGCACAGCTTGGCCGCGTCGTCACGATCGTGGACATCGCACAGCCGCAAAACGTCATTCAGGCCTGGGGCAAGAACGCGAGCTATCACTTCGTTTTCACGAGGCAAAACCGCGGCAAGCTGGATGAGCTGAGCGCGTTGGTTGCGCGCGGACAGCTGCGGCCACACGTCGGCGCCGTCTATTCCCTTGCCGATATTCCGCTCGCCCATGCCCGGCTGGAAAGTCCCCGCCACGGTGTTCGAGGAAAGATCGCGATCGCAGTCGAGCCGTCGACTCATCTCGACCGTGTTGCCGCGTCTTCATGAGCCTGTTGCGCGGATGCTCGACCGTTGGCCGTGGCACCATGAAATGTAGTCGTCATGGGTCTACCGATGGTGCCGCGAACGTCCTATCGTAGAGACCTGCGACGCGCCGGCCGGATCGGAGGCGCGCGCCCTTCTCATCGAAAGGTCCGCCAACATGAACGCCAACGAAACAGGACTGGCCGTACGCGCGGTCACTGAAAACGACTACGACCAGTGGCTGCCGCTATGGGACGGCTATAACCGCTTCTACGGCCGCTTCGACGATACGGCCCTGCCGATGCGCATCACGCAGCTCACGTGGTCGCGCTTCTTCGACGGCTACGAGCCCGTCCATGCTTTCGTCGCGGAACGCGACGGCAAGCTCGTCGGGCTCGTGCATTTCCTGTATCACCGCAGCACGACGCACGCCGGGCCGGTCTGCTACCTGCAGGACCTGTTCACGCTCGACAGCGAGCGCGGCAAGGGCGTCGGCCGCGCGCTGATCGAAGCCGTGTACGACACCGCGCGTGCGCATCGCGCCGAACGCGTGTCCTGGCAAACACACGAATCGAACCACACGGCGATGCGGCTCTACGACACCGTCGCGGAAAAACCGGGAGCCGTGCTCTACCGGAAGGAGTTGTCGCGCTGAAACGGATGAAAATGGGTGTCGGAATGCTGGCCGTCTCACGTCGACAGGCCACAGTCGCCCAGGGGACACAAGATCCGTCATTCCATCGGTTGCTGTATCCCCACGGCTACCAATTCAACGCGTCAATTTGTGTTCTCTTCCGTACAGGCGAACCCATCGTCGTCGCCCGACATTGACCGCCCGCGCTCACCCCACCGGCCGCGCCTTGATCCACAGAAACAGCGGCACGCGCGCCCACTGCTTCAGTTGATCCGTATCGGCGTGGTCGGGCGGCGGCTCGCGCAGCGACACGATCGCGAACCCGGCCGCTTCCAGTGCGTCCATATACGCCTGAAGCGGCAGCGACCAGCCCGCGAAATGCATCGACAGCCCGTCGCGCGTTTCCACGCCGTCGAAGTGCTCGCGCCCGAAATAGCTGCCCTTCAGCACGAACGGCGCATCGGGTTGCGGCCCCGCGAAGCCGCCGCGATCGCGAAACGGATGCACGAGCGAGATGAACAGCAGCCCGCCCGGCTTCAGCACGCGGCGCGCCTCGTTCAGCGCGCGCTGCATGTCGTCGAGATCCATCAGCACGTTGTATGCCATCACGAGATCGAAGCTGCCCGCGTCGAACGGCAGCGACGCCGCGTCGGCCAGCTCGTAGCGATGCGCGGAATCCGCATGACGGGCGGCGTCGAGCATCGCGGGCACCACGTCGGTCGCGGTCACGTCGTAGCCGAGCGCCTTCAGTTCGCGGCTCACGCGGCCTTCGCCGCAGCCGATCTCCAGTGCGCGGCCGGTGTCGCGGCCGATATAGGCCGCGAGCCCCGCGCGGTATTTCCAGAACGCATCGTGCCCGGGCTTGCCGGCCCAGCCGATCCATTGGTCGGCGACCTGTGTCCAGTGTTCGGTGATGGCTTTCGTGTCGGTCATGCGCGCTCCCGCCCGGTGTGCATCGTTGGCTCAGGATGCGCATGGTAAGCCGATGCGGCGGAACGCGCGACCAGGCTGTGCCGCGCGGCCGGTTTCCGTTTCCGGCGGCGACGTTCTACAGTGACATAAAACATTCCGCGCCGCCGCGCGTCGCCCCCGCCCGGCGATGCGCACCCGATTCCGAGGACATCCCATGCCGAGCATCCTGGCCGCGCCCGCCAATCTCCCCCCGAGCCCCGTCGCGGCGGAAACCCGCATGGTGCACGACGTCGCGACGCTGAAGCCGTCCGACTACCGTTCGGCGGACGGCATGTCGTGGGTCATCTCCACCATCACGCCGGCCGCGGACAGCGGATCGAACGTGACCGGCACGACGTACTTCGACACCGCGAAAGGCCGGACCGTCCCGGTGCCCGACGCGCGACGTCGCTATGCGAATCGCGGCACGTGGCAGGTCGTCGCGAGCTCGAGCCCTGCCGTGCCCGCCACCGGCCGCTACGACTGGCTGACGCTCGCCTGGCTGCCGATCAACCGGCGGCCGCTGCCGCAAACGCCCGAACACCTGTATTCGCCGTTCATTCGCGGCGGCACGATCGTGTATCGATGGAATCCGGCGGCGGAAGGCGGCGAGCAGTTCGGCAACGTGCGGATGATCTTTCCGGAATGGACGCAGCAGGTGGCCGATGCGTTGCGGTCTGCGCCGGCAGCGTCGCCGGACGGCGCCAGCACGTCGGCCGCACCGTCGGCGCTCGATCGCCTGACAGCGGACACGAACCCGATGGCCGCCGTGCTCGACTTCGGCGACGCACTGCGCGACGAGCCGGTTGAGCGAATCGTCGCGCGGCTGCCGGCGCTGCTGCGTGTGAAGGACCTGCACGAACTGTCGGCGATCGTGTTCCTGTGCCTGTCCGGATCACGCGCAGAAGACCGGCCGCGCCTCGCCGAAGCGATCAACGGATCGATCGCGTCGACCGACGACAGCGCACGCCTGCTCGCGATTGCATATGGCGCGTTCGCGGCCGGCCGGGCACGGCCCCATCCGTTCAACGATGCGGGGCAGGCCGCGCGTATCAACGACGTGTTCGGCGCGTTGAAGCGGCGGACCGCGGCGCTCGACGTGCCGGTCGCGGAAGGGTCGCCGTGGTACGAGTTCTTCACGGCATATCGGCTCGGCGGGGCGGCGCCGGGTAACAACCCGTGACGATACGCACGTAGCCCGTGCGGCCACGGCGGAAGCCGGCCTCCCGCTTGCGCGTGGAACCGGTCGCTCTTGCGAGCCGCGCGCCGTCATCGCCCGTCACGTGAGCGGCGCAGGTTTGCATCGGCACCGAAGGCGCGACGAATCCGGATCAAATGGCATGTTCGATCTATTCGACCATTTGAACCGGATCGCCCTGTGCTAGATTCCCGCCCGGCCATAGAGCCATCTCAAATAACCCGAACTAAAAAGACCAAATCATGAAATCTGTATTCCGTCATGCCGCTCTGGCATTGGTGACGATCGGCTTCCTGTCGGGCTGCGCCAGCAGCGTGACACGCGACGCCAGCGATCCGGCGGGGGCCGCCGTGACTGCATCGACGATGAAATTCGGCACGAAACCCGTGGTCGTGAAGGTCACGCTCGACAATACCGCGCAGGAAGCGTTGAAAGACAACCTGAAGTTCGACGCGAAGAAGCTACAGGCAAAAATCGAAGGCGCACTGGATGCACGCAAGCTGCTGGCAAAAGCGGATTCGACCGATGCAATGCACCTGAACGTCGAAGTCAACGGCATTCGCGTGCGCTCGAGCTTCTCGGCCGTCATGTTCGGCTTCATGGCGGGCAACGATCACGTCGACGGCACCGTGACGCTGCTCGACGCCGACAATCATCAGATCGACCGCTTCAAGGTATCGGCTTCGTACGCGCTCGGCGGCATCGCCGGCGGCATGGACGATACGCGCATGAACTGGTTGTACGAGAAGTTCACCGAGCAGACGCTGACGACGCTCGAACCGGCGGCCGGCGCGCAACAGGCGAACGCCACGCAGACGAAGACGCAGTAATGCCCGACGCCCGGCCGGCCGCGGATGCGCGGCCCGCCGGGCGGCAGCGGTCGCGCTCATCCGCCGGCGACGATGCGGATGTCGCACGCAACGATCGTCGCCGACCGGGGCCTTGCAGCCTGCTCGCCAGTCACCGGGCATACCCCGTCTCTCACCGCGCGCGGCATTACTGAATCGCCGAACTCCTCAATACGGTCGCAAGCCTCGCTTGCACAAATGCTCAGCCATCAGTCGGCCGATCAGCAACGATGGTTCATATGTGTTGCCTTCATCGGAACCCGGTGCCTGCCACCAACCTGGCGCCACGCGGTGCGCGAGTGACTGCCGGCGCCCGTATCCGGCGACGATCCCGTTCCGTCGAATCAGCCGGCATGAATCGGATCGCGGCCGAGCCCATCCACCGCCACAACGCATTCACGATTGCACGTGAAACGACGGGAATGCAGCCGCTCGGGGGAACCGACCGTCAGGCAGAGATCCCTTTCGAGACACCGGCGGACACCACGCCAGACCGGCGACCGCATTGTCGACGAGCGATTCGCAACCGATCATCAGACCAGCCTGAACGACCGCGCACCGACCGAACAATGACGGCATCCCGAATATGCGCACGCCGCGCCGGGAACCCGCACACATCGGGCCATGTCGAATCGCATCACGACCGTTGACCGCATCGCGTTCATCGGCCGATCATCGTCCTCCTGCCCCCCGCTCGATCAAGTCGCCCCTTTCCTGCTCATGTTAAGCATCGGTCCCTTCTCGATCCGCGTCGTCGCGGTGGCCGTCGCCGCGCTGCTCGCGTGGCTCGTCGCCCGTTTCATCCAGCGCCGCCCGCCGGACGGCCAGCACAAGACCGCATCGAGCCTGATCCTCGATACCTTGCTGCTCGGGCTGATCGCCGCGCGCATCGGCTACGTCGCGCAGTGGTGGCACGAGTACGCCGCCGCACCGCGCTCGATCGTCGCGCTCGGCGACGGCGGCTTCGACTGGCGCATCGGCCTCGCGGCCGGAATCGTGTTCGCGGGCTGGCGCCTGCGCCGCCTGCCCGCGCTGCGTCGCCCGGTGATGGCCGGCATGCTCGCGGGCCTCGCCGCGTGGGGCATCGCACAGGGCACGCTCGCAACGTTGCAGCACGGCGCGCCGCCGCTTGCCGCGTTACGGCTCGAAGCGCTCGACGCCACGCCGGTGCCTGCGCAACGCTTCGCGGGCAAGCCGGTCGTCGTGAACCTGTGGGCCACGTGGTGCCCGCCGTGTCAGCGCGAAATGCCGATCCTCGCGCAAGCGCAGCAGGATCATCCGGGGATGACGGTGCTGATGGTCAACCAGGGCGAAGACGCGCAAGCGGTGCGCGCGTTCCTCGAACAGAAGGGGCTGCGGTTCGATCACGTGCTGCTCGACCGCACGCTGCACGCGATGCAGGCCTATGGTTCGCGCGGGCTGCCGACGACGCTCTTCTTCGACGCGAAAGGCAATCTCGTCGAATCGCACATGGGCGAGATCACCGCCGCGCGGCTGAAGGACGCCGTGGCGGACCGCTTCGGCCAGTAACGCGCGTCGGCCGAAAGGCCGCGGCATCGCTGCGTCACATCCGCGCCTCGACCGCGGCGAGCCGGGCCGGGAGATGGACACGCTGCACGCATGATTCGCTGCCGCCGTGGCGGAAAGCACGGCGGCGTTCCCGCGCAAATTCGGGCGGCCCTGCACGACGCCCATGACATCCTCGTGCGACGTGTGGCAGGCGAATCGGAGCATTCGACCGACACGCTTTCTGACATATCGTCAATAAAGTGACGACGCGGCCCGCCGGCGCAATCGCCGGGGAATCGTTTCGCAGCAAGCCTGCAAGACATCGGTGCGTCCGTCAGTGCAGACGAAGGCACTCCGGACCGACACCTGATGCCGGCCGATCTCGGCTAGAGTGATTGCACGTTTTCGCCTGGAATGCCATTTCATTTCGCCATGCCAACCATGTGACGGGATGCCGATCGAAATCCACTGCGTAAACGAGCGCGGCCCGCGCGTGCACTACCACGCGCGGGCCGCTGACCACAACCCACTCAGTACAGGAGTCAGTCATGGCTGACGGGAATCATAACGCACCGGTTCGCTTTCACGATTGTTCCATGCCCGCTCGCACGTCTTTTCAGACTCGCCGCATCGTTCCACATCTCAGGCTCGCCGACACGGCACCGCCGGCCCTCCATCTGTGGATGAAGCTGTCCGGCCGCTGGATCGACGCAGCGGGTTTCGAACCCGGGCAGCGCTTGCGGATCGAGGTGATGCACAAGCGGCTGGTGGTCACGCCGATCGAAGAAGCGCCCGGCGACGATATCGGCCAGGATGCCGATCGCTCGACAGGCCAGCCGCGGCCGACGTTCTCGGTAATCACGGGAGGCGCGCAATGAATCGCAACGACTCGCGACAACGTGCCGGCACCTTGCCGGCCGACTTCGGCCTCGATGACGCGGGCGCACTGTCGGCCAAATCCGCGCTCGTCCTGAAGATCAACGCACTGACCGTCTCGCGCGGCCTGAGCGAAGACGAGGCTGCGGCGCTCGCGGAGATGGCCCGGCCGGTCGTCACGCCCGAGCAACGCGAAAGACTCCGGAACGTCTCGCTGGAACTGCTGATGCAGACGCTGGCGTCGCTGGGCCAGCAGGTGGAAATCGTGGTGCGGCCTGCGGGGCCGCCGCATTCGGCAGGCATCACGGTTTCAGTCTGACAGTCGGCAAAAGGAACGAAGGGGGCGTAGCGGCCGGGCCCGGCCGCCCCGCGTTCCGACGATGCGCCGGACCTGACGGTCAGGGGCGCGACAACACCATCACACGCCCCGACACGCGCTGCAGCTTCAGCCAGCCCGTGTCGGCCGTAAATTGAAGCTGCTGCAGCGGAAAATCGAACTCCGCGCGCTGCGCGGCGCTGATCACCGCATCGGCGATCCAGCGGATCAGTTCCTTGCCTTCGTCGGTCGTCTGGTGGCCGTTCTGGACACCATAGAAATAGCGGTTCCCGGCGTTGACCTCGTTCTGAACCTGCATCCAGTGCCCCGGCAGGCCCCGCTGCGTCCTGAACAGGTCGGCCACCCGCTGCGTCGTCAGTCCGCGCGCCCACAATGCGCCGTTCACGGCGGGGCGCGCCAGGTTGTGGCGATCGGCTTCCTGGGCTTGCTCCTTGATGTCGCCTTTCAGGGAATCGGGTTTCGTCATGACGCTTTCCTTGTGATGGGCCCGACAAAGGGCCGGTTGAATGGACAAGGACCACGGAGAGGAGGGGCCTGAAGCGCGGATCTGCGCGACCCTGGCGTCCGTGGCCACCACGAACGACAGGCCGGCGACATGCGCCGGCCTGGCTCACGATATCGGCCGCAGGCCGGTCGTCCCGCCTACGCCGGGTGAACGATACGCCCATTGCAGGAATTCTTCGCCTGTCAGGTATGTCAGGCTTCGATATCGGGCGTCCGTCCCCATCACGCTGTCCTTTTCCCCTTCAACAGGAACGCCGCCGCCGTACATCCCGCCATCGCAACACCCGCGATCAGGAACGTGTCGCTGTACGCCATCAACAGCGCCTCACGCATCACGCGCTGGTTCACGAGCGCGAGCGCCAGCTCGTGCACGCCGCCGGTCGCCGAACCCGGCAACGCATCGGCACGCGGCACATGCACGCGCGACAGCAGCCGCACCAGCATCGCCATCCGCTCCTGAAACGCTTCCGAGAACGGCGTCACGGTCTCGCCGATCCGCATCGCATGCAGCTTCTGCCGCTCGACGACGATCTGGCTCGCCACCGCGATGCCTATCGCACCGCCGACATTGCGCACCATGTTGAACACGCCGGACGCCGAACCGAGCTGCGCCTTCTCGATCCCGTCGACGGCCATCACCGACAGCGCGATCACGACGAGCGACTGCCCGATCCCGCGCACGACGAGCGACGGCACGATCACGTTCGACGCGGCGTCGGCGGTCAGGTGGATGTTCATCAGGCAGCCGGCCGCGACGAGCGCGAAGCCGAGCACGATCGTCGCGCGCGGGCTCGTGCGGCGCATCAGCGGCGGCGTCAGGAACGACATCACGAACTGCACGAGCCCGTACGGGATCATCGCGAGGCCGATGTCCCGCGCGCTGTAGCCGTGCAGCTCGGCGAAGTAGTTCGGCACGAGGAACACGACGCCGAACACCACCGCGCCGAACAGGAACTGCATCAGGCTCGCGATCCCGAAGTTGTAACGGCCGAGCAGCCGCAGGTTGATGAACGGCGCCTCGCGCCGCAGCTCGATCGCGACGAACGCGACGAGCCCCGCCACCGCGACGATCGACAGCTCGACGATCAGGTCGGACGCGAACCAGTCCTTGCGCCCGCCCTCCTCCAGCACGATCTGCAGCGCGCTCAAGCCGATCGCCATCGTCGCGATCCCGAACCAGTCGGCCTGGCGCAGCTTCGACAACTGCACGGGCACCGGGCGGATCGCCCACGCGATCGCCGCGATCAGCGCGATCGCGGGCGGAATCTGCAGGTAGAAGATCCAGCGCCACGAATACATGTCGGTGAGCCAGCCGCCGAGCGACGGCCCGGCCGCCTGCGCGACGTTGTTCGCGACCGCGAACAGCGCCATCCCGAGCGGATGCTTCGACGGTGGCAGCTCGGTGACGATCAGCTGGAACGACAGCGGAATCAGCACGCCGCCGAACGCGCCCTGCAGCGCGCGCGCGACGATCATCGTCGAAATGGTCGGCGCGACCGAGCACGCGATCGAGAACGCGAGGAACCCCGTTGCGCCGACGAGCAGCACGCGGCGCGCGGAGAACACCTGCACGAGCCAGCCGGTGAGCGGAATCACGACGATCTCGGCAACGAGGTACGCGGTCGAGATCCACGAGCCTTCCTCGAAGCTCGCGCCCAGCGACCCGCGGATGTCGGGCAGCGACGCGTTCGTCACGTGCACGTTCATCCCCGCCATGAAGCAGCCGAACACGCCGCCGAGCACCGCGACCCACGCGCGCAGCGAGACGGTTTCATCGTGCGCGGCCTGCGCGGCCCGTGATGCCGCGGCCGTCACGATCCGGCTCCCGGCGTGCCGCGCGTATCGACGCGCGCGATCACCGACATGCCGGGCCTCAGCACGAGGCCCGGCGGCGGCGCATCGAGGCGGATCTTCACGGGTACGCGCTGCACGATCTTCGTGAAGTTGCCGGTCGCGTTGTCGGGCGGCAGCAGCGCGAATTCGGCGCCCGAGCCCGGGGCGAGCCCGAGCACGCGGCCGTGCAGCGTGCGGCCCGAGTAGGTATCGACGTCGATCTCGACCGGCTGCCCGTCGCGCATCGCGCCGAGCTGCGTCTCCTTGAAGTTCGCGACGACGTACACGTCGCGCAGTGGCACGACCGCGAGCAACGGCATCCCGACCTCGACGTACTGACCCGCGCGCACCGCCCGCTGGCCGATCGTGCCGTCGCGGGTCGCGCGGATCACCGTGTGCTCGAGATCGAGTTGCGCCAGCGCGAGCTTCGCGCGCGACGCCGCGAGCCGCGCACGCGCCTGCTCGATCGCGGCCGTGCTTTGCGCACGGCGCCGGCGCAACACCGTCTGCTGGTCGTCCTGCGCGCGCACGGCCGCGCCGGCGCGCGCCAGTTCCGCGCGCGCCTTCAGCGCATCGGCGTGCGCCTGTTCCCAGCGCTGCCCGCTGGCGGCCGATTCGGCGAGCAACTGTTTGTAGCGCGCCGCATCCGCGTCGCGCCGGGTCGCCTCGGCACGCGCGGCGGCCGCGTCGGCCTGCGCCTGCTCGATCACGCTGCGCTGCTGGCCGACCTGCGCGTCGAGCGTCGCGGCCGCGGCTTCCTCGGCCTGCAACGTCGCATCGGCGGCGGCAACAGCCGCCTGCGCGTCGTCGAGCTTCGCGCGATAGTCGCGATCGTCGAGCGTGACGAGCACGTCGCCGCGCTTCACGGGCTGGTTCTCGTCGACGGCCACGCGTGCGACATAACCGGCCACCCGCGGGCTGACGGTCACGATGTCGGCGCGCACGTAGGCATCGTCGGTGTGCTCGATGAAGCGGCCGACCGTCCACCAGCGCCAGCCGAACCCGGCCAGCACGATGACGGTGATGAAGGCGCCGGCGGCGATCCAGTGGCGCCGCGCGAAACGGGCGGATTTCTCGGGTACGGCTGTGGTGCTCATGATCGGAATCGGAAGGGTTGAGTGCGTGCGAATTCACGAACGGCCGGTCAGGGCCCGTTCACGTCAATAACGGGCTTGCGCTGGCCCTGACGCTGCCAGCCGCCCCCCAGTGCCTTGAAGACGGCAACCTGATCGAGCGCGACCTGCTGCGTCGACGCGGCCAGCGCCGCATCGACCGCGACGAGGCTGCGCTGCGCGTCGAGCACGCCGAGAAAATCCAGCGCGCCCGCGTCGTAGTTCAGTTCCGCGAGCCGGAAAGCGCGCGCGTGCTCGGCACGCGCGGTTTCGAGCGCGGCCTTGCGGCGCCACTCGGCGCCGTATCGCGCGAGCGCCTGTTCGGTTTCCTTCAGCGCGCGCAGCACCTGCGCGTCGAACGACGCGCGTGCGGCCGCATCGTCCGCGCGGGCCTGCGCGAGCTGCGCGCGGCTCGCCGCGAGATTCGGAAAGCGCCAGGTGATCAGCGGCCCGACGCCCCACGCGATCGCGTACTTGTCGCCGAGCGACGACGGATCGCCGGTCGTCGACAGCCAGTTCACCGACCCGCCGAGCACGATCGACGGATACAGCTCGGCCGTGGCGGCACCGATCCGCGCGTTCGACGCGGCGAGCCGGCGCTCGCTTTCGCGCAGGTCGGGCCGGCGCCGGAGCAGCGCGGCGCCATCGCCGACCGGAAACGGCCGCGCCAGTGCCGGCGTCGCATGGCAGCGCGCGGCCGCGTCGGGGATCGCGCCGGGCGCGTGCCCGGTCAGCACCGCCAGCTCATACAACGCGGCGCGGCGCGCACCAGTCAGCGCCGGCAGTTCGGCACGCGTATCGTCGGCGAACGCGCGCGATCGTGCGACTTCCAGATCGGACACGAGACCGTGCGTGCGCTGCCGTGCGGTCAGCGCGGCGAGGCGGTCGGCGATCGCGACCGAACGCTCGGCCACGTCGA
>Ga0209566_100373_pt1 | contig 37171 bp, 31 predicted proteins | sample Araplavi_mTSA_r2_2_FD_184287 | JGI IMG/M metagenome (GOLD analysis project Ga0209566, IMG submission 184287) | Arabidopsis root microbial communities from North Carolina, USA - plate scrape CL_Cvi_mTSA_r2 (SPAdes) (version 2) | ecosystem: Host-associated > Plants > Roots > Endosphere | place...
CAGGTTCGGCGGGTGTTGTTCCAGGGGTTTTGTTCGCCGTCAAGGAGAAGCTGAACCCTACGCGGAAGCAAATGCTCGAATTCCTATTTACGGCAGGAGCCTTTGGATTTGTTATTGCGAACAATGCCTTCATCGCGGGCGCGGCGGGCGGCTGCCAAGCGGAGGTTGGGTCCGCAACGGGAATGGCTGCTGCGGCAGTCGTGGAAATGGCAGGCGGAACACCACAGCAATCGGCAGAAGCGATGGCGATTGCACTCAAAAATATGCTGGGATTAGTATGCGACCCGGTAGCAGGACTTGTAGAAGTCCCTTGCGTGAAGCGGAACGGAGTCGGTGCTTCGTCGGCGGTCGTTGCCGCGGATATGGCTTTAGCCGGCATCAAGAGCAGAATACCGGCCGATGAGGTGATTATGGCCATGTATGAAGTTGGACGTTCCATGCCAAGCTCCTTCCGCGAAACTGCCGAAGGCGGTCTGGCCAACACGCCGACCGGCCGCAAGCTGGAACAGCTCGTGCTGGGCCAATAACGCGAACGTCACAGTTCCCTCTGGACGCTTGTTTGGCTAATATGCCATGAGATGGAATTCAACGTTACGTTCATGTAAGGCAAAGGCAGGCAATCGTCTGCCTTTTTTCTGTCTTCGCATTTTAGTCTCAGTTCCCCTATCTTTGCATCCGCCCGCTTAAGATTGCTTCCAACTTTCATTCAGAATTTGTTCAGCGCCATTGAGTAGGATAGGAAGGAAGTCGTTCGTGTGGGTAAACTTCCCAAACAGACGGCTCAAATTTATTTACGGAAAGGAGAGGGAACGATTTGAGGAGGACACTAAGAAGGGCGCAGGCGTTAATATGGGCGCTGCTGCTCATCTTGAACATAGTGCTCCTGCCTGTTACGGCGCATGCGAACGCAGACGGTAACGACTCACAAGGAATTCAATTGCGATTAAGCAGCAGTAAGGACACTGTGCTCACAGGAGCAACCTTTACCTACACAATTGATTACAGTCTATCCAGCACGACAGAGGACTATTCTGATGCGGAAATTGTGCTTCCCTTGCCTGAGGGCATCGTATTCGAGGAAGTGCAGGGATCTGAACATGTCGTAAGCAAACATGAGAATGTGGGCGGCGTGGATAAGGTGACGTTTACATTCAAAAATCCTACCCCATCCGGCGCGACGGGAAAACTGCAGGTGAAGGCACATTTCCCTAACCACACAACGCCTGACGGGACTTCTGGAACAGCAACGGCAACATTCAACCACCATTCCGGAAGCTTGCAGGTAGAATCGAACCCTGTAACAGTTACAGGGAAGGCAACTGCGGAATGGATACTTACGAAGGAGCGAATCGTACCTGTTGAAGGTGTGAAGCCGCAGCCAGGAACGGAAGTAGTCTACGAAATTACGCTGAAGGACAACAAGAATCCGGCAGACAAAGACGGCAATCTCAACATTGACCATGTTGTGATTACCGACGTTCTGCCGCCTGAAGCCGAATTCTCCAAGGCAGCCCCCACGCCTGACTCCATACAGGGACAGACCCTGACATGGAAGATTGATGCGAAGGAGCTCAATAAGGAGAAAATAACGGATCGTTCCAAAAGCATACTCGTTACGGTTAAGTATCCTAAAGATAAGGTGATTGATCCGAGCACCGGCAACACGAAAGCGGTGGTGAATACGGCCAAAGCATCTTATCAGCCTTTGGGAGATGCGGCCAAGGAACTGACTGCGAAGGCTGAACACGACTTTATCAAGCAGCCTGGCGGAGGAATATGGATATACAAGCAAATCTGGAGCGGTCAGGAGAAGGAATTGTCGGAAGGCCAGGAAGTCAGCTTTTATATTGGCGGAGTAGGGAATGCTGCCAATGTCCCTCTGGATAAAGCCGTCATGACAGATATGACACCGAAAGGCATGACATTGCAGTATATCCGCATTCCAGCCTTTGACGGTGCAGATAAAGATGAGTACGAAATTCAGTACACGTCGAAAAGCACACCTAATGAGAGTGATTGGAAACTCTGGAAGGAATTAAAATTCAAGTCACAACACAAGCTGTTGGCAGCAGATCTGAACGCTGACATTCAAGGCATTCGCCTTGTTTTGGGAGATGTACCCGTTGCGTTCCGTCCGCATGATGTTTTAGAACTTCGTTACCAATTAACCTCTTATGATAGTGTCAAACATGATGATTATAAGTATGGCGATTTCCCTCGATTGACAGAAAAGTACCCGAACGATGACTTTACTTATCTGGACAAAAATAACGGCCTTCCCACGAACGAAGAAGCCAAGCAGCACCCGAAGCAGTGGAAACAAACGATTAACTATGCAAGCATGGAATACAGCTTCAATGGTGAGAAGACCGAGTATTTGACGGGGGTTAAGGTATTGGCGGTGGATAAGCGTCCGCTGCTGGAAGTGGATAAATCGGTTGTGAGTGGAAAAAGTACTTCCCCAGGAGGTACGGTAACTTATAGGATCGTTGTAACCAATGCCAGTCCGATTGATGTTCCGTTTCGCGACCCGGTTGTAACGGATCTGCTGCCGAAAGAATTGGAATATGTGCCGGACAGCTTGAAGCTGGGGCCGCTTAACGGCAAGCAGGTGCCTGCTCCTGCGTTCTCAGAAGCCAAGAAGGATCAGCAAGGGCGTACACCGATTACATGGGCGTGGGGTACAGAAGGCAGCAACTCCTTAACGCTGCAGAAGGGCGAAGCGCTAACCTTTACCTTCGAAGCGAGAGTGAAGCCGGATACCCCGACGGGCGAAGTTTACAATGAAGTTGAGGTCACATCAGAACGGCACAACTATATTAACGGGTTGACCAACTTCAAGAACCAGCGCTATAAGCAAGAGAACGGCAAGTGGTATGTATACAACGGAGATAAAATTGATGTGAACGGCATCGATAGCTTGATCTCCGAAAAATGGGTTCAAGGGGATTTGGATAACGGGCAATGGTCTAAGTATCCAAACATCGGCAATGTTGCGCCAGGCGGAGAACTAAAGTATAAGATCTCTGTAACGAACCGGGGATCAATTGGCGTCAAAAACCTTTTGATCGTAGATGCCCTTCCGCATATCGGTGATCACGGGGTCATCGACAAATCGCCGCGAGGCAGCAAGTGGACCCCGATTCTGAAGGAGCCGATATCGCCTCCGAACGGTGTAACGGTATATTACAGCGTCGATGAAGAGATATCGATGACAGGCGGCAACTGGGATAAAGAGCCTCCGCAAGATATATCGAAGGTGCGAGCCTTAAAGTTCGAATTCACTGGTGATGTCATACTGGCTCCTGGCCAATCCAAGGAATTGACATGGACAATGCGTGCGCCTGTTGACACGCCTGCAAGCGATGATCAGATCGCATGGAATTCCTTCGGATACACCGCGACTCCGGTCATTAGCGATAAGGCTATGCTCCCGGCAGAGCCGCTCAAGGTCGGCATTAAGATAAAGGGCGATCCAAAGGGAGAGATTGGGGATTACGTCTGGTACGATGAAAATGGCAATGGGATTCAGGATGAAGCACCGGATCATGGTGTTAACGGCGTTCGCGTCGACCTGCATCGCGAGAGTGACGGCAAGGTAATACAAAGCACTGTAACTGGCAATAATCACGAAAGTCAGCCAGGATACTATCTGTTTACTGGCTTGGATGCGGGCAAATACTACGTTACGTTCCACTTGCCGGAAGGCTATGATGCATTTACGGTGAAAGATGCAATAACGAATCCAGGGAAGAACTCCAAGGCTAATGTGGAGGGCAGAACAGACATCATTACACTGGAGCAGGGCGGCAAAAACCATAACATTGACGCAGGCCTAATTAAGAAGGATATTCCATCTATTCCGGGCAAGGGAGCCATCGGCAAATATGTATGGATCGACACGAACGGCAATGGGATTCAAGATGAGAATGGTACTGGATTAAATGGGGTTGTGGTCGAATTATATAACCACAATAATGAGAAGCTGACTACGACTGTCACTCATTCCGTGTATTACAGCTCGGTGACAAATTCGGTCTATGATCCGACTGTCACGGGATCGGTCTACGATCCTGCCGTGACCGATTACGTGTATCAGTCTGGTTACTACTTATTTAATGATTTGGATCTCAGTACTTATAAGATTCGATTCATTGCCCCAGAGGGGTATTCGTTCACGAAACGGTATCAGGGAGATGATCGCGCACTCGATTCTGATGCGGATCCGAACGGCTGGTCAGACAACATCGTACTTACGGCGGAACGACCACGAGATCTAACGATTGATGCGGGACTTATTGTAAGAACGGTCAATCCAGATCCGGAACCGGGAACGGGCGGATCTACTAATCCTGGAGGTGGAGGTTCTACCAATCCTGGAACGCCTGTAGAGCCAGGCAAACCGGGCAATCAGGAACGGCCGACGATTCCAGGTACAATCGTAGAAACCAAACCTGGGAATCCAGATGGCGATACGAATCCCGAACCAGGCGAAGCTACAGAGCCGGATAGCGATACAAAGCCAGATAAGGGTCAAGGTACTGATAAAGAGCCAGCTGAAGGAACGAATGAAGATGAAGCGGACGGTACCGATTTGGGTGGGAAGCAGGACGTTGATCGGCAGCCGAACCGCCCGAACGTCTTGCCTCAGACTGGTGAGCAATCGCCGATTGAACCAATCATCGGTATGTTCTTGTGCGTCGCTGCTATCATCATGTGGAGATTAAGCAAAAGAGGGGCAGCAGATCGTTAACGAATCAGCCGTCGAGGAGTAAACCTCCTTGACGGCTTTTGTTTGTGTATTGACGGACAAGCATTCGTACAAACTTTCAAAATCATGCGATAAAAAAGTTGCTTTGTATTCAAATTTGAATATAATGAGTTTATGATCGTGTTATTCAAATTTGAATATAGAGGTGGTAAGGGTGGGTTCTTCTTCTCGTGCTCGCATAACGGTTATTGGTCTTCTGCTCGGGCTGTTGATTGTGTCGCTGGATCAGACGATACTATCGACAGCCGTGCCGACAATTGTTGCGAAGCTTGGCGGCTTCGAACAGTATGTATGGTTGTTCTCGGCTTATCTGATTGCAAGCGTGGCGTGTATGCCGTTATTCGGCAAGTTATCTGATATGTACGGACGCAAGCGATTCTATATGCTCGGGATCATCGTATTTATGGTAGGCTCGGCACTATGTGGAATGGCCGGTTCGATGCAGGAATTAATTTGGTATCGTGCGATTCAAGGTATTGGCGGCGGTGCGCTTATGCCCGTTGTATTTACGATTCTGTTCGATATATTCCCAGAGGGAAAACGAGCTAAGATGACAGGGATGTTCGGGGCAGTATTTGGTCTATCCAGTGTGTTTGGGCCCATGGCTGGAGCTTTTTTCTCCGACCACCTGCACTGGCGCTGGATCTTCTACGTGAATCTTCCATTAGGATTGATTGCGCTTCTACTTGTTATGCTTGGCTATCAGGAGACACTAAGCTTCAAGAAGCAGCGGATTGATTGGCTGGGAACATTCACGCTGGTTGCTGCAATATTGTGCTTCATGTTCGGATTGGAGATGGGGGGCAAGGATTATGCATGGTCTTCCCCGACGATCATCTCGCTTTTTGCAGGGGCACTCCTTATGTTTGTTCTATTTATCATTGTCGAGACGAAGGTGGAAGAGCCAGTCGTCCCGCTTGGTTTGTTCAAGAGTAAGCTGTTTACCGCGAGCATGGGGGCAGGGCTGCTAATTGGAATGCTGTTGATGGCAGGAGCGACCTTCATTCCGTTATTCATTCAAGGAGTTGTGGGCGGATCCGCGACGAATGCTAGTACAGTGCTGACGCCGATGATGCTGGCACTCGTCTGCAGCACCGTTACGGCAGGATTTCTGCTGAAAAAGATGTCGTTCCGCAGCATAATGCTTATATCGGGAACATTGCTGCTGCTGTCTGTTGTGCTTTTATCACAGGTAACGCCTGACACCTCCATGTCTACGATGGTTGTATATATGATTATGATGGGCTTGGGGATAGGTGCCTCCTTCCCCGTTACCTCGATCGCGGCACAGCATAAGGTGGATTATCAGCAGCGGGGCACAGTCAATTCGCTAGTGCGGTTCTTTCAAACACTTGGCAATACGCTCGGAATCAGTATATTAGGGAGTATTCAGACCTCTTATTTACGTGATCGCTTCGGCGATGTGCTGACTGATCCAAAGCTTGTGGAGCAGCTTGGCAATCCGCAGGTTCTGCTGCAGGATCAAGTGCGTTCATCCATTCCGGAACCAATTTTGAAACAGTTGACCCGTGTGCTGTCTGATTCCATTGCCCATGTTTATGCGTGGTCCATTCCGATCGCGGTGCTTTCCCTTTTGTTCATTTTGCTTATGGGACGTGTTACAATGATGTCTAAACACTCTCATGGGAGTGCGGCAGCCGCAGAGCAAGGTGGAGAACCTGCGTGATTGCGAATGGCTGTCGTTTCATGAAGGAAGAGGTGGAACACATGTCGATGAAGCTGGCCATACTTGGTTTGCTTATGGAGCAAGATCGCCATCCTTATGAGATGAGTCAGGCTATGAAAGAACGCGAAATGCATAATTATATGAAAATTCAATACGGGTCGCTGTATTATGCCATTGACCAGTTAAACAAAGGCGAATTTATAGAAAAGGCTGAATTCGTTAGCGGTGGTTCTCGCCCGGATAAGACGATTTATCGCATTACGGAAAAAGGAAAGCGTGAGCTTGAAGAACTGCTAGTTGAAGAAATGAAAAAGCAGCCTCATTTGAATCATCCCTTTTATGCGGCGCTGTCCTTTGTGAAGTATGCGGATCAGGCAATAGTTATGGAGATTATTCAGAATCGCATTTCTTATTATGAGCAGGAAGCAGAACGAATGTGGGCCCTGTATGAAGAGCATATTTCATATGCTCCTCGTTCCGTTCTGCATATGCTGTACGGAGGCTATAAATATACAGTAACGGAACTAAATTGGTTGAAAAGCCTTCACGAGGATGCGCTGGCTGGCAAATTAGGCAGTAAAGGCGAACCCTTGCCAGTACAGAAGCTGCATTAGTGGAAGGTGTCGAAAGAACGTCCCGTTACTCTTTCTCATAATAGTCCCTTCTAGCATATTTAGACATTTTTTTTGCGACAAGCTGTTATGATGGCGGTTCTCCAGAGACTGGAGCAGCACATGCTCTCCCCCTTGGTTCTGTCTTTAAAAGCTGGAAAATACGTCTGATGGCTCGTTGGCAACCGCCATTTTCCATATTTCTAAACCTTGGGCGATTTTTGAGAATTGCTCGGTACACTCTCCTTATCAACAGGTAAGGAGAGTGTTTTTTTATGATTTTCGAAACGACAGAACTATCTAAATGTTACGGAAGCGGAGAAAATAAGGTGATCGCTCTGGATAAAGCATATTTCAAAATATCATCGGAGAATCTCTGAAGGGCCGTAGGTGTCTATAGAAAGGTAATCGAAAATACCTTTTTATTGAAATTGAATTCCATTTCATAGAAAATATGCTATGCTTATCCTAACTGATTGAGTAGTGCCTTGCAAGGACACTCAGCATCGAAGAAACTGCTCTTGAAGTCGAGAATATGGTCATTCAACTACAAGAGAGTAATCTAATAATCTTATAATTCTCGTAAATATCAAGGAGGTGAAAAGTATGGAATATAAGCCATTAACAGCATGTCCTTCCGGATATACTGAACAAGGAAATACCTATGGAAACTGGTTCTGTAATGGAGAATGGTGTCGTCCATGGGATCCGTTTTCCAAGCGACAATATGTAAGGCACGTATACATTCATTGTGTTCGTAGTTCGGATGGCGCTACCCAAGACGTGTACGCTAATTCCGAGATTGAATGCTCATGTTCCTGATTAATCCATGTTTCTGATGGTCGATTATTAGGATCGCTCCTGATGTCATTCGTTCTTGAACGACTGTGACTGGAGAGTTCCCTTAATCCTGGTGATTGTGCATCCAATTAGTGGTACGTCAGAGTGTGGGAATTGCAGCGAATTCGAATGATCGACTTGCAATTGAAACTCCTGCCCCCAGTACTTGGTTCGGTGACGTGTTCGTGTAAATGCACGTGCCGTCACCGAGCTCGGTGGGGATAAACCAGTTAATCCTAAACCAAGAGATTAGTTCACGAAAACGATCCAAGTAGTCATGTGGAATACATAAGAGCATCTTTAGATTTACTAATTGTATCTGTATTAAGGGAACGAAGATTATAAGCGCCCGTAAGAGAAAGTTGGTGCTACAATGGGCATATTTTGGAAAATGGGAGCCAGAAATTTCATAGCCCAGATACGGAAAACGATACTCACCGTATGCATAGGGGCTATCGGTGTCGTTCTGATTTTTTCTTGTTATTTTGTCATTTCTTCTATTACACATAGCAAATCACAATGGGAAGAAAAACACTTTGGCGTCATTGGTACAGAGATTTATTCGCGTGTCGGACTTGATTTGACCGAGGCTCAGATTAAAAATGTTCAAACGAAGCTTCAAACCAGAAATATTTCCAGTCTTCCCTACGTGTCTCAGGTCGTTTCTGTGCACAGCAGGAATAATGATGAAGTTAAGGAAGATAGCATCGTTGCATTAGGATTTGATTTTCAACATGCTCGGGAATTAGAGCCGAAGCAACCATTGTGGTCTACGGATCCCCTGTCAGCAGAAGAAGCGATTGTATCGCTTCCGCTAGCACGGCAGTTGGGACTTGGTGTCGGTGAAACAATGGTAATCTCGTATGCTGGGAAAGAAGTGCCTGTAACGATTCGGGATATAGCAGAGGAACGCGGATTAACAGGTTTTCGCGGAACAGTGCGGGCACAAGGGACAGTTATTCTCTCGAATACGCTTGCGCATCAGATATTCGGCGTTCCAGAAGCAAGCGCACACAGTATCTTACTGGCGACGGACAAGATGTATTCATCATTACCAGGCAATTCCTTCTTTACGGATCTTACGGAGAGAGCAATCAAAAAAGAAGCGCTATCTCATATGTCGATGGTGCAGAGTATTTTCACGCCTCCATTTTTGTTTTTTGTCGCGGTTTCTTTGTTCGCTGGAATTCTGCTGTTGGCGCAGTTGTTTAATATTCTGAAAGAAAGGCGCAAATATTATCTTGGCGTGCTCCGATCGCTTGGACTCAGTAACCGCAACTGCTTTGTCATCTACTTGAGTGAGTGTACGTTGCTGTGTGCGGTCATTACCATCTCGGGAGTTGTGCTCGGTAATGTACTCGGTTTCGGATTGCTGTCTGTGAATGTATTTTATATCGAACAATTACTGGAACGGTATTCCGCTTACGCCTATCCAATCCAACCCCACGTTGATGTGACGGCAACATGCTGGATCGCATTGACAATGTTTATTGTTTTCTTACTCCTCGCTTGTTTCGTCGGGCGTTTCATTAAGCGCACATCCATTCTGCACCTAATGGGCAAGGAGGATAATCGTGTGAATCCAGCACAGAAGCGTCTGCTCAAGATCTTAGGTTGTCTCCTTGTCACAGTGGCATTCATTTATTTCAATTATTTCGCCACAGAGGGGCTTTCAGATGACGATAGGCTTAGTGCAAAAGTATTCGGTTCGATTATAAGTTGGCTTGTTGGAATTATAACAACTGCTTATCTGATGTTTCTTATTGTACCTTATATGAAACGGGCATCCTCTGTTTTGCCGCATCGATGGTTGGATCGTTTGGCTGCTACGTTAGGCACACAGTACCCGCATATGCGGTTTAGTCGCTCATTTGGCATCGTTTTGTTGTTTACGGTATTATCCTGCTGTTTGATTGTGATGATAAGTTTCGCTTCCAATGTTGAAGATTATGCCGCTCAGAACAAGAGAGATTCTTTTATGGCTACCAACGCCTATATGTCTTATGCCGATGAGCGGGAAAAAGATAAGCTGAAAGCCAATATGAATGAAGTGCAAGAAATCGTGCAAGGTTCTGCCTACATGGATGCGTACAGAATCCTAGTTTCATCCTCCGACAATGCAGTTGATCTTACCGAAGTAACACCCCCTACGAATGGTAACAAATGGGCATATTCGCAAGTTGTGTGGGGAAAGTGGCTAGGGGAAGGTTACCAATTACCGCTTACCTCCCGTGCGCCGCAATTTCAGAGTGATGCGGAAGTTTTTCAGGCCATGAGCGATCAAGCGTCTGTCGTTCTCGTGGATGATAAATTGGAAGGCACGTACCGAGTAGGCGATCAGATTCCGCTTCGCTTGTTGAAAGGTGGGGCCAAAGAGGAGAACCTGATTGGAGAGGAAGTGGTCACGGTAGCGGGAACGTTCGCCATTGGTGATGATAACCGCTTTATGGGCAGGGTATTTATAGTGGCAGACGAACTTTACAATAAATATAGTACAAACGGCGCTTATAAGTGGCCTGGAGAGCCCAAAGGCTATGCGCTGTTACAGTTGACTGATACAGACGTGACGGCGGTAGATTCCATAAAGACACTGAAATATCATTTTACAAAAACAGCTGGTGTTACGGTGAATACACCAGGTGAGGATCAGGCAATCATTACGACGATTGTGAAAGCGGAATTCACGCTGTTCTCTTACATTATGTCATTCATGATGCTTATGGCCTTGCTCGGAATGTATGTGATTCAGATTCGCTCGGTACAGGAGCGGGTTCCCCATTTGGTTATGTTATGGCAGATGGGGGTCAGTCACAAGTCGTTGAAACAGATTTTTATCGTAGAGGGTTGTCTGATTGGGATCGTTGGGTTAATTAGCGGAATTGTGGTCGGAAGGCTCGGTTCAGAGATGCTGATGCGTTTGGCGTGGATGGGGGTTGAATTTTCGTTCCCTTATCTGAACGTGGCTGGTCTCGTCATCGGATTACTGATCTTCATCTGGTTGTTCAACCAATTCAGCACAGCCGGATTAAGACGTATTCAGCACAGTCGGACAGAGTAATATGGGAGGAGGAGGATGACTGATGGAACATATAGGTTACAGGAAGTTCTTGAAAAAGGTGCAGCAACGTGTTGTACCCGAGATTGGGGAATTGCTACCTAACTTCCCCGTAGGGACGAAAAGTCTATATGATTTTTTGGGAAACGGACTGCTAGTGATTGTTGTCTCTACTCGGTGTGCGCCTTGCGAAGATGCCCTTGCTGTGTTATCCGACTACTACCGGACGCATTCGGTGAACACGGTCATGCTAGTGGACACAGCGGAGGATAATATGCCTTTATTCTATGAAGCATTTGCTGCGCATGCGGAAGTGTTTCATATGGAAACGGAGAATTGGAAAAAACACTTTGCTGGCGTTCCATGGGCGATGGCGCTGGACAGAAACGGAGTCATATTGCAATCGGAACCATACAGGTCTTTGCCTACACTGATGTCGGTAATAGACTTTATCGATAAGGAGATGATTCGCCATGATGTCTAAGATCAGCCGGTTGTTCGATTCATTGCGAGAAACGAGTAGTCAAGCGCCTGAAAAATATCAGTTGGGTGAAGTGCCGATGTTTGCTGGGCGAACACACCATCGTAATTCCACGTTAATTGTCATTATCTCTCTGTATTGTGCAGTATGTGTTGAGTTGTTGCCAAAACTCAAAAGTGTTGCCGATGTATTCGATGGGGAGATTGTTCTTGTAACCGATGGGGACGTGAATGAAGCCCAAGCAATCCAGCAGCACTTTGATTTTTCCTTCAACGTACTGTCTGCATCCGCTGAGGAATTCCATAACGTGTACCGCCCGGAAATTACCCCATATGCCTATGTGCTTAACGCTGACCGTACGATTGCCTACATGGGGCATGTGGGAGAGGTACCGACGATAAAGGGAACGATTGCCCAATTAGGTCTTATGCCCGTGGTAGAGGAGGTCTCTCGATCATGATTGTAGCCAAAGATGTTCGCAAGAATTACGGCATGGTAGCGACTCCACAAACAGTCGCACTATCAGGGGTGGATTTACATATCCATAGGGGCGAGATGGTGAGCATTATAGGGCCATCTGGTTGTGGCAAGTCCACGTTGCTTTATACGCTGTCAGGTATTGAGCCAGCTGACAGTGGCGAGATTTGGTTCGATAAGCAAGCAATACACCAAATGAGCGAAAAAGATGTCTCTGCACTCAGGTTGAAGTCGATGGGTTTTGTCTATCAGCAATACAATCTGATTCCTGTGTTGAATGTCATTGATAACGTTGCATTGCCGCTTATCAGTCAGGGCGCACAGAGGTCAGTTGCCAACAAAGCTGCAAAGGCGGCACTTGAAGATGTCATGCTAATGGATAAGTTGAAGTCCATGCCGCATGAACTGTCCGGAGGACAAGCCCAACGGGTTGCAATTGCCCGCGCTATTGTCCATAATCCTCGCGTCATCTGGGCTGATGAGCCTACCGGAGCTTTGGATACTGTGACATCGGAAGCGATCGTAACTTTGTTGCGCAAGATAAATGCTGACAAGCAAGTGACCATCGTTATCGTCACGCATGACCAGATAGTTGCATCAGCAACAGATCGTGTAATCCGTATGAAAGACGGTAGATTAACGGATTCTGTTGAGCACGACAGGGTGGAAGGAACAGGCGGGTGTTAAGCCATGATCGTGTTTAGTTATGCGCTTGATGTCCTGTTTTCAGCGCTCTTCTTGCTGGCACTACGTAGCAAGGCAATTAACGTAATGAATTTTCGCTATGAAATCATCTCCTATAGGGTAGTGTACAATCCTTCAATTGTAAATGTTGCAACGTATTCTGTTCTGATCTCCGAAGCGTTCCTTGTGCTTTGCTTTGTGACAGGCCTAGTGTTGGAATGGGGAATTGCTTTGGCGATTTTGTTACTTGGCTTTTTCACCATCCTATATTGGAGAAAACGAAAGTTAACAGGCGCGAAAGGATGCCGCTGTTTCGGAAATTATAGTTGGATGAACCGGATGCCGGTTTATCGGAACGGGACGCTTGTCATCCTACTTGCTGTACGCTTAATATTACCGCATCGTCCACCAGGAGGGTGGATAATGATATTAGTACTAGTAGCGGTAGTGATTCTGTCATATGGATTGCAAGGGAAATCAGCTTTCTCACGGACTCGCGTTTCAAGTCTTGGCATTGCAGAAGCAGTCAGACGAAAAACGGGTAAGATCTATACATACATTATTGTATTGAGTCAACAAACCGATGTGACGGTTGGTATGGATAGACTACTGTCTGTATCGACTGAAACGAAACGACACCATGATATGGCAGTCATTTTGGATGCACCAGATTGGTTTATCGCAATGAAACGGCAAAAATGGAATAACGTATTGCTATTATCCGCAGAAAGTATTTTGCCACACGGCAGTGACTATCCATTCATTCTGGTTTGTAAAAGAAGTCATTCTAAGCGGATAGTCTATTCGATGGTGACCGAAATAGATGGGTTTGTGGAATGGTGGGGGACGAAGAATGACAAGTCAAGTGAAATGGCGCAGAGTCATTCATACAACTTATAAAATTTTACCATTAGTGTGGAAGATGTCGCCGAAAGCATTGATAGTTAGTCATATCATTATGATTGTTCAGGGGTGTTTACCGCTTGTCCAAGTCTATCTGGTCGCTAAGGTTGTAGGAACGACTGAGCGTGTGATTGCGGGAGAACTGCCGTATATATATGCCGTTTTTTGGCTTTTGGGACAAGTTGCCTTAAGTGGTTTTACAAGTATTATCGTGCTCGTAGAGCAATTAAATGGGCGGCGGATGGGTTATCGCGCGGCTAATTATTTTGAGCATTTAATCATTGATAAGACGTTACGTCTGTCATTATTGGAATTTGAAAAGCACACCTCTTATGATCTGTTACAGCTGACAAGCGGAAGCGGTGAACGTGGAATGCAAATGATTATGACTTTACGGCAGATGGTTATGAACACCATTACGATTTCTGGATACTTGCTTACGTTATGGTACTTCAGCCCATGGCTTTCCCTCTTCCTTATCATCGTCACAATACCTTCGTTTTTAGCTAACGTGAAACTAAGCGGAGATCGCTTCCGTTTAACAATTACTCAATCTCCGCTAATGAGGAAAGCGTCGTATCTACAACAGTTGTTCCGTAATCGAGACGCGATTAAGGAAATTCAGTTATTTCAAATGGGCCCGTATTTTAAGAAAAAATGGAATGACGTATACTGGGAACAAGCGGAAGAGAACATGCAACTAGAGCGGAAATCTGGCATTGTGAACTATGTGATGGAGAACATCGGGCAATTATCAATTGCTGGCGCGACGGTTATTCTTGTGTACATTGCGTCCAAGGGGCGTATGACGATTGCCGAGTATGTAGCGCTAACTATCGTGGTTAGTTCCGCATACGGCTTGATGAAAGGCTTGGTTAATTATATTGTGCGTTTCGGAGAAGATGGGATGTACGCTGAGCGATTGTTTAACTATCTGCAATACCCAGAAAGTAAACAACAAGACGCGAAGCTGGAATTACCTAAAAATCTGACGCACGGGATTACAGTGAAAGATTTATCCTTTACATATCCAAATCGACAAGAGTCCTCTCTCAAAAATGTCAATTTGCACATCGAACAGGGAGAAAGGATTGCCATTGTTGGCGACAATGGGGCGGGAAAATCAACATTTATCAAATGTTTATTGGGGATTTATCCTGTGCAAAACGGGATGATTTTTTATGACAAGACAGATATTTGTGACATTCGCAGTGATAGTCTTAAGGAAAGTTGCATTGCCGTATTTCAGGATTCCGTCCGTTATCAGCTAACGGTACGAGAAAACCTTATGGTGGGCAATATGGAGCGGGTTACGGATGATAAACGACTGCATGACGCATTGAAAGTGGTCGGGCTTTCTAGCGAGAACAATTCGCTAGAGCTGGATACTACATTAGGTCATCTGTTTCAGGATTCCACAGACTTATCTGGAGGTCAATGGCAAAGGATAGCACTTGCGAGGGTGTTTATTCGTGACGCATCTTTTATCGTGTTCGATGAACCGACAGGAGCACTTGACCCGCTTGCCGAAGAACACATATTTAACAAGATGCTTGAATTGACGGAAAGCAAGACAGCTATTTTTATCTCGCATCGTTTAAGCAGTTGTATCAAAGCTGACCGAATCGTTGTATTCAAGGACGGCGAAATTCATGAGTTCGGCACGCATATCCAATTATTGGAGCATGGAGGTTACTATGCGAAAATGTTTCAAGCTCAGTCAGAAAAATACCAAATTCAGTCCGCACTATAGATGTTCAGACCACGAGAATTAATCAGGACTACCGAGAGATATAAGCATAGGCGTGTATGTAAACCTCATGCTAACCAAATGATAGAAGAAAGCTAGCTTTAAAAAGCTACGAAAGTACAGTCCAATTTGTCGCAGCGAGTGGCGAGTCGGCGATTATGTTTGAGCTTGTTAAAGAGGTATTCCACAGATGGCGCTCTTTATATAACCACCGCACAATCATTGATGTTGCCTGCCGTCACTTCAAAACGCAGGGGATTTCCTAGCGGTCCACACCGCGTGGATCTTGCTGGTAAGCCCTCCTCTTGATCAACCGATCGCTTGGAATAGCTGCCCCCTTTTGCGCCCGCGCCGTGTTGATGAACACGTACAATGGAGGCATCAAGCATGACATATTCGTCATCGGGATTAGCCGCCAACACGGGCGAGCATGCGATCGAAAATGCCGGATTTTCCCCAACGACGGAAACGATTGTAGACCGTGCTCCGTTCCCCGTAGTATTCAAGAAAGTCTCGCCACGGCGTACCTGAGTGAAGCACCCAAAGCATGGCGTTGAACATTTTTCGGTTATCGATAGCATGGCATTCGCCACAGGTTTTTACAGCGTTCCAATGCTCGATAAAATATAGGAAAATTGATATTTTTCTTCATTGGATTGTATAGCTGTCAGTGGTTCATTGACTGGTCCAGGGAAAATGCATCCCCTGTTCTGAAAAACAATCCTGCTAATTCTTCCAGTATTATACCGCCAACAAAGGTATTCATCGGCATAATTTTGTCCAGTACATTTTTAATTTGTTCATGGGCCGGATATAGGGGATGTTCTTTTTTTTGTTGAGTATGAATAAAAGCGAAATGAGCAGGACATCCTTCCCACTAAGGGAGGGGTAACCATATGTTTACAATATCGACTACAAGTTCGGAACGGAAGGGAAACATGACATCGAGATCGGATAAGCGCGCTATCGTATTCACAAGGTTGTCGTTAGGAATTGCTGGAGCGATGCTATGTGTAGCAGCGGGTATGCTTATAGCTCCAATGTCTGTCCAAGCGTGGACGACAGAGACGGGTGCATATCAACAAGGGGCGTTAACACAAGCAACGTTGTCCACCCATGCTTCCTCACAGGTGCAGCAAACGCAGAAATTGACCTGGACCTCGAACGCCACAACTAAAGTACTGCCGCTCGTGTATGTGCAGCCTTTGCCGACAGTAAAGCAGAAGGTGAAGGAAGAGCAGGAACGTCCACATGTTGCGGTTGCAGCGGCCAAACTGACATTCACAGCTGCTGAGCTTGCTCCTCAGCAGGAGCGCATCATTCGATCGGTAAAGGTAGTTGCTACTGGCTATACGGCTGGAGCTGAATCAACTGGCAAGAAACCGGGGCATCCAGAGTACGGGATTACTTATTCCGGTGTTAAAGTGCGTCGAGACTATGTGTCCACGATTGCAGCGGATCTATCCGTATTTCCATTAGGAAGCATCCTCTATATTCCGGGATATGGATATGGGATTGTAACGGATATTGGCTCCAAAATTAAGGGCAAGAAGCTTGATCTATTCTTCCATACAACGAAGCAAGTATACGGACAGTGGGGCAAGAAAGAAGTGGAAGTCAAGCTTATTAAACGCGGTAATGGAAAAGTATCGGAACAAATGCTGGACGATTTGAATGCAGCTGTCTTTAAAAATAAAGGGATTCCGGAGTCCATGCTCTAATTGGGGCTTTGTTTCATGATGAGCGCTAGGGGTTTGCATTCGAATAATCGAGTGCTGCGCTAAGCATAATATCTCCTGTAGGAACGCAAGTTTCTGAATTTGACCCGCCTAAGCGCGGCGATGCAGGAGGTGAATGGAAATGCCGAAGAACAACAAAGCGAACCGCATGCAGCCTGCTAATGCGAAGTACACTTCTGGTGAGTTTGCAGCCCAAAGCAACGCTGCTGACACTGAGTTTGGCCAAGAGGTTGCTCCTACAGCAGGAGCTGTAAAAGGAACAGAAAAAGGCATCGTGCAAAAAGTGCAGGAAGCTGATCAACAACAATAATACAACAAGATGCAGTGGCGAGTTCTAGACTCAGCCAGGCATCGTAACGAATGGCTGCCCTTGCTTGGGCAGCCATTTTCATATCAATGGGGAAGTGAAAAATGCGATAGTAATTCATTTCCAGTTACTCGGTCCCGAGACTGAGACGAACTTCCTTCCTCCGTCGCTGGTAGATGGACATGATTTCTCTTACAATTACTACATAATGAATGAAATGACTGTAGAGAAATGGAGGGAACCGTATGAATAATCAGGGTGGCAGATGGTCGGGAGGGTTGTTTCTAATCGCGATCGGCGCTTTCTTCATGCTTAACCAACTTGGTTATATTGATATGGATCTTGGGGAATTGATACGCACATTCTGGCCGGTAATCCTCATCATAACGGGATTCAATGCGCTTATACAGGGGGCGTTCTGGGGGCTTATCCTTCTAGCCATCGGTGGCTACTTCCAGTTATCGTATTTAGGGGTTCTGACGGTGGATATTGGTTCAGCTATGAGAATGCTCGTTCCATTTATCCTCATTATGGTCGGTGTAGGGATGTTGATTCGTCCGCGAAAAAATCGGCATAGAGACAAGTATCGTGATCGTAAGCGTTGGGATGAAGGGTACTGGCATGAACATGGTGGACAACATGATCGACCGTATAGTGAACCGCGTCCGCTTGATGATGACTTTGATCAGACCTTTAATAAGCATTTTAATAAAGACGGTGTATCCGATGTTCCTCCGCCTCCGGGATATGACGAGACTGGTTCGGCAGTAGGCGGGGATAGCGACAGACGCTATAAAGAACCGTTTGGACGCAATCAAAGCCAATCATCTGAATATGATCCGTTTTCGTATAAGGGATCAGTACCACCGCCACCTCCGCCAATGGGCTCGGGATCGAAGTTCGACACGGTGAACAAGTCAGGCTTTATCGGTGATATTCATTTAGGCTCTGATTATTGGGAATTGAAGCCGATGAACATCTCGCATTTCATTGGTGACACGGTAATCGACTTGACGAAGGCGCAAGTGTCGTACGGCGAGACGAAGATCAATGTTTCTTCTTTTATAGGAGATGTGAAAGTATATGTTCCGAATGATATGGATCTTGGTGTAGTGGTAAGTTCAAGCTCCTTCCTTGGCGATGTGAGAGTATTCAATCAGGAGAAGGAAGGGTTCATGAATAATCTGCAAGTGGAGACTCCTTATTATTATGAAGCAGGCAAGAAAGTTAAAATCTCCGTCAGTACCTTCATAGGAGATGTAAAGGTCATGAAAGTGGGGTAGTGCAATCATGGTGTCACGATGGTTTCGCAGCACGAAGAGTGTCAAGTGGGAGCTGCTTCTCACCTTTGTGATTTCAGGCTGCATTATCATGAGTGTGTTCTGGATTGGCTTCGTCTATGGAGGTTCCTGGTATAGTGGGATGAATTGGTGGCTGTTCGGTATTGTGACGGTCATCATCGTATCGGTCATTATGGGTTATGTCGCAGGCGTGCGCCTTCAGCGCCGCCTGGACGTGCTTCACGATAGTATGATGCAGGTAATGAAGGGCAATTGGTCAGAGCGGATTCCGCTTGGCGATGAAGAGTCATTTGCTCGCTTGTATGAAGACTTCAATACGATGGTAAGCGGGATGGAACAGAAGCTTCGTATCTTGCAGAAGATGTCCGAGCAGCAAGTGATGGATCGGGAGCGGGAATGCGAAGCTGTTGTATTGGAGGAACGAAGACGTCTAGCAAGAGATTTGCATGATACGGTTAGTCAGCAGTTATTTGCACTCCATATGGCTTCCTCTTCCTTGACGAAGGTCATGGACATGGATATGGATCGGGCGAAGAAGGTAGTTGGCCATCTTGTTGAGATGTCCCATACCGCACAGCGCCAAATGCGCGGCTTAATTGCACAGCTTCGGCCGCTTGAGCTTGACGGCAAGACATTGCAAGAAGCGTTGGGCCGCTGGTTCCCTGACTATTGCCGACAGAATGGCTTGCAAGGTAAGATTGACATTGAACTAAATTGTGAATTGTCAGAAGCCAAAGAGCACCAGTGCTTCTTAATGATTCAGGAAGCCATGGCCAATGTAGTCAAGCACGCGAAGGCAACGAAGGTTACCTTGACTCTGCAGGAGACGCCGAATCAGATTATTCTTGCTGTGGCAGATGATGGTCAAGGGTTCGATCTTCAGAGTGCGTCATTCAAGGCAGGGAGCTATGGACTGACGACGATGCGAGAACGGGTGGATAAGCTTGGCGGTCACATGGATCTCATAAGCCGTCCGGGAGCGGGAACGACGATACGCGTACATATCCCTCGATTTGAAGAAATAGAAGAGCAGTCAAATGACGGAGGTCATTCTAATACAGAAATGTGTGAGTAACGGAGAACGGACGGGAGGCGAATCGGTTGGGGGATAAGACATCGGTATTTCTTGTGGACGATCATGAAATGGTGCGGCTAGGTCTTCAAACTTACTTAATGCTCGATCCGGAGATTGAAGTTATTGGTGAGGCTAGTGGTGGTAGAGAAGCGATTGCTGCCATACAAGCGATGGCTAGTCGGAATGAGCCATTGCCTGATTTAATCCTTATGGACTTGATGATGCCTGACTTGAACGGGGTAGAGACAACAAGAGAGCTTATCGCACAGTTTCCGAATTTGCGAATTGTCATGCTGACCAGCTTCATGGAAGATGAGCAGGTCGTCGAAGCGATTCAGGCGGGGGCAGTCAGTTATGTGCTGAAGACGGTGTCGGCTGAAGAACTGGTATACGCGATTCGTGGCGCGCTGCAGGGCAGACCGGTTATGAGCGGTGAAGTATCACAGGCATTGACCCGTGGACTGCGCAAGCGCGCAGCTCAGCCGGATGATGAGGGACTGACGGAGCGGGAGAAGGAAGTGCTGCTGCTTATTGCTGATGGCAAGACGAACAAGGATATTGCAGATGAGCTCCATATCAGCATCAAGACGGTTAAGACACATGTATCGAACCTACTTATGAAGTGTGAGCTGCAGGATCGTACACAGCTTGCGGTGTTCGCTCATCGTAAAGGGTGGGTTAAAAGCGAATAATTTCGTCTATCCTGTAAATAGACGTAGTAGCTGTGAACGTGATGGTCTCGGTTGTCTAGATATATGATATTCTAGGTCTAGACACTAACAGATTTGAACTATGCTGTTTATTGCGTCGACAGGAATTGCAGAACAGGCCGAAGGGCCTGTTTTTTTGTCGAACTTTTGTATTATCATCTTTTATGGTGTTTTATATTGTTTTTAAGCTAGGATTAAGGTTTATCGTCCATTATATAAACATATCATTACGATACTTCATTTGAACGAGTACATTAGGAGGTAGGCAAAATGGACGAACAAAAACGCAATTTATTTCGTGCATCCGACAAGGATTCTCATACATCAGCATCAGACGACAGCGCTGCTCGACAAGAGCGCGATGGCAGCCTGAGTGAGGAACAGGAACTGGGCAAGCAAAATGAACGTTACTATTACGCCTACGGCCCTTATCAGTCTGTAAAACAAGAAGAACCTTCGAGAACCACAACATCGACAGATCCAACTGGACGTATGAATGATGTGCAGGTAACGCCGCCCAATCCGGTTAAGCCGCTTCCGTTCTCCAGCGCTACGCAGCAGGGAGGGGCTCAAGCGAGTGGATATATGGCTCCGAATATGCGTGGTGACGGAGGAGGCCAATCTGCTCCGCCACAAGGTGATTGGAACTTCAAGGATTCGAAGCGCAAGAGAGGGACTTCCTTCAAGGCAATATTTGCTTCCTTCATGGCAGGGGCGCTCGTCATTTCGGCGCTTATGATTACGGCTGACAAGGTGAACCTGTTTACGGGCGGAACGGCGCTTGCTGGCGAGGGGGCTGGAAGCAGTGCGGCAGGTGCGAATGCGGTGCAAACCAATGGGCCTGGAACTACACTGCCGAACGGCTCGAACAGTGTAGCGGATGTGTTTAAGAAAGCTAGTCCTGCGGTCGTGAAGATCGAGACATTCGCAACGACAAGAGGGCAAAGCGGTGGTGGCAGCAATCCGTGGATGGATGACCCGTTCTTCCGCCAATTCTTCGGAGACGGCTATGGGAATGACAATTCCCGCCAGGATGTGAAGCCGAAGCTGCAGCCTCTTGGAATCGGTACAGGGTTCATTTTTGATAAAGAAGGGTATATTCTAACGAATCAGCACGTAATTGAAGGTGCGGAGACGATTCAGGTCCAGGTGGAAGGGAGCAAGGAGCCGATTAAGGCAGAACTGCTTGGACATAGCAAGGACTTGGACTTGGCCGTTCTGAAAATCAAAAGCGACGGCAATCTTCCAACCGTTAGCCTAGGAAATTCCGATACGACGCAAATCGGAGACTGGCTTGTTGCAATCGGCAATCCGTCTGGATTCGACCATACGGTTACCGTTGGCGTACTTAGCGCACGCGAACGCAAAATCAATGTTGACGATAACGGCAGCGCGCGTGAATACCAACACTTGCTTCAGACAGATGCATCCATTAACCCTGGTAACTCTGGCGGTCCGTTGTTGAACATGCAGGGTGAAGTTATTGGCATGAACGTGGCGGTAAGCCGCCAGGCGCAAGGGATTGGATTCGCGATTCCATCGAATGTGATGAATAAGGTTGTTGAGGACTTGAAGAACAAACGTGAAATTCCGAAGGAGCCCCTACCGTTCATTGGTGCAACACTCATTACGATGACAGATGATATTGCAGACAAATTGGGTATGAATCTGATCAAGGGTTCTCTCGTGAGCGAAGTGTTGTTCGGTACTCCTGCGTATGAGGCAGATTTGCGCGCTTATGATATCATTACCGGTATGGACGGCAATAAATATACAACCAAGGAAGAGCTGATTGAACAAATAAGCAAGAAGAAGGTTGGCGATACCGTTAAGCTGCAAGTGGTACGCAACGGCAAGTCGACTGATGTGAGTGTGAAGATTGGCGATAAGAACAAATTCACGAAACAATTGCAGCAATAAGGGAAAGGGAGTGCGTCATGACATGAGCAATGGCACTTGAAGGACGCATCCCCCCTAAGTATACAGATAGGAAGCACAGAATGGCTTATGCGATTTCTGGCTTCCTTTTCGCTTTATTGGCAGAATAACAAATGATTTGCATATTTGATGGAAATCGGAAAAAGGGGATGAGTATGATGCGATCAACGATACTGGTAATTGACGATGATGAGAAAATTACCTCCATGCTTCGAAGGGGATTGGTGTTCGAAGGGTACGAGGTGCGCACGGCTTCGAATGGAGCGGAAGGGCTGCGGGATATGATGCTGCATGAACCAGACATGGTCATATTGGACGTCATGATGCCCGAAGTTGATGGATGGGAAGTGTGCCGCCGCATGCGAGAAGGGGGCAGCAGTGTGCCTGTACTCATGCTGACGGCTAAGGATGAGGTGCAGGATCGCGTGAAGGGGCTTGATAACGGGGCGGATGATTACTTGGTCAAGCCGTTTGCACTTGAAGAGCTGCTTGCACGTGTCCGTGCCCTGTTGCGGCGTCGCAGTGATAGTGAAGGGGGATCGCATCGGCTAACATTCGAGGATATTGTGCTGGACTTACATACACGTGAAGTACAGCGGGACGGCAAGGCGATCGAGCTTACAGCGAAGGAATTTGAACTGCTCCATCTATTCATGCAGAACCCGAAGCGGGTACTGCCGCGAGATATGATTATGGAGAAGATATGGGGATATGATTACAGCGGTGAATCCAATGTGTTGGAAGTATATATTGCCATGCTTCGTCAGAAGACAGAGGAGCATGGAGGCAAACGCATCATACTAACGATCCGTGGGACGGGCTATGTACTGAGAGGGGACAGTTAGATCGATGTCAATTCGATTGCGGCTTACAGTCTGGTATTCGGCTTTGCTTGCCTTTACCTTATTTTTGTTCGGGATTGCGATTTATACATTTGTCGACTACAACATCTATAAAGATATTAAGACCCGCATTTCCAACCAGATGGATCAATTGTATATCCTCCCCTCTATCGATTGGGAACGTTCCCAGCTGAATTGGGATGTTCAGCAGTCTAATCGGTTAAATAATGAGGAAGTGTTTTTTCAGACGATTAACTTCAGTTCAGGCAAGCTAATTCGTTCTGATAACTTGAAGTCCCTTAATCTGAAGCTGCCGGTTCCGTCGAATCCAAGCCAAATTAAAGCAGGCATACGAAAGGTCGAGGTGCAATCGTTTCAATTTCTCGTGTATGAAAAGCTGTTGAAGCTGGAGAACAATGATACGATCATCGGAGCTGTACAGGTCGCTGCCTTTACCGGACATGAGGCTCGATTTATGCGTGAACTAAGGAGTATTCTCGTTGTTGCTTCCATGGTTACCGTTGTACTGGCGTTCTCACTAGGGCTCTTCTTGGCGCAGAAATCATTACGTCCAATTGAGAACATTATTAAAGCGACAGACCGGGTTCAGAAGGGTGCGGATCTCAGTGTAAGAATTCCGCGTGTCGGGCCGCCGGATGATGAGGTTGGTCAATTGACTGACCGTATTAACAGCATGCTTGGGCGAATGGAAGCCTTCTATAATGAGCTTGACGAGGCATACCGGGCACAGCGGAGATTCGTATCTGATGCATCGCATGAACTGCGCACTCCGCTGACTACGATTCGGGGAAATGTTGATCTGCTTGAGAAGATGTGGCTGCAAGAAAGCGGGACACTGGCGTTAACAGAAGTAGACAAGCAGCAAATGTCTATGGAGGCGTTAAGCGACATAGCAGATGAATCGCGTCGAATGAGCAGGCTCATCAATGATATGCTGTCACTGGCTCGGGCGGATGCCGGTTATGTGATGGAGAAGTCGATGATTGAATTGAAGTCGCTCGTTGAGGAAGTTGTGCGAAGAGCGCAATTCTTGCCGCGCAAGGCGGAATGGATTCTTGGAGACATAGCAGCAATCGATCAGAAAATAGTGTACGGTAACAAAGATTATTTGCAGCAGATGCTGTTCATCTTCATCGAGAATGCATTCAAATACACGGATGGCGGGTTTGTGCGTCTGGATGCGATTATTCAGGACGAGCAAATTGGCTTGAAGGTGCAAGATACGGGAATGGGCATGAATCAGAAGGAAGTTCCGTATATCTTTGAGCGATTCTATCGTGCTGACGTATCTCGCGGCGTTACTTCCGGAACGGGACTCGGTCTGTCGATCGCGAAATGGATCATTGATGAGCACCGCGGTTCTGTGGAAGTAGTTACGAAACCAAATGAGGGGACGACGTTCATCATTTGGCTGCCGCTTGCTTCGGTCGACGAATGCGAGGGAGTTCCGGTATAATGAAGATGCCGGATGCTTGTGGTGCAGTTTCATTGCAGCCCTTATAGCAGACGAAGCAATTGGAAGGGAAGCAGGTGTACATGTGGAAGTAATGAAAATAACACCGCGAGGTTATTGCTATGGTGTTGTTGATGCAATGGTCATTGCACAGCAAACTGCACGCAATCTGGATTTACCGCGGCCTATCTATATATTGGGCATGATTGTTCACAACAGTCATGTAACGAACGCATTCGAGGATGAGGGCATTATTACGCTTGATGGCCCGAACCGGATGGAAATCCTGGATCAAGTGGAGTCAGGAACGATTATATTCACGGCGCATGGTGTATCGCCAGAGGTTCGCCGCAAGGCGCGTGAGAAGGGGCTTACGACTGTCGATGCTACTTGCCCGGATGTAACGCGTACGCATGATCTCATTCGCGAGAAGACGGCGGAAGGTTACGAAGTTATTTACATCGGGAAGAAAGGGCATCCAGAGCCTGAAGGGGCAATCGGTGTCGCGCCGGACAGCGTTCATTTGATTGAGCGGGAAGAAGAAGTTCAGTCGCTTCAACTGGCGACAGACAAGATCATTATTACGAACCAGACGACGATGAGCCAATGGGACATTAAGCATATTATGAATCGATTGGTTGAGAAATTTCCATCAGCCGAAATCCATAACGAAATTTGCATGGCGACACAGGTTCGTCAAGCGGCAGTGGCGGAGCAAGCGGGAGAATGTGATCTCGTTATCGTTGTCGGCGACCCGCGCAGCAATAACTCGAACCGTCTTGCTCAGGTGTCAGAGGAGATTGCCGGTACGACGGCGTACCGCATTGGAGACTTGTCTGAGCTGGATGTGGAATGGCTGCGAGGCGTTAAGAAGGTTGGGGTAACCTCCGGCGCTTCGACGCCTACGCCAATTACGAAGGAAGTCATTGCGTTCTTGGAACAGTTCGACGAGGCGGATCCAGAGACATGGGAGAAGACGCGGACGGTGAATATGAAGAAGCTGCTTCCTCCTGTTCGAACGAAGTCGAAATCGTGAAGAAGCGGGCTTCGATCCAAAGTAATGTAACTTCCTATCATAAAGTCTATATGTGCAATATGTATAGGCAAATGTGAGTGGCTCCTTCAAAGGAACTTAAATGCTAAGTTCCTTTGGGGGAGTTTTTTTATTTTTTCCATGAAATCATTGGAAGCCTGTCACAAAATGGAACGGTAAGATTGTTATACATATGTGAATACATACTCATAATTGTACGAAGAAGGAGAATCATCCAATGAAAACAACGATGAAATTAGTAATTGCTACATTAAGCGGCATCCTGATGTTCGGTTCTATGAGCTTCACAGTTCAGGCGGATCCATCCCAGACAGCGAGTGACACTGCGGCTGCCACATCGACTGATCAGGAGCTAACATTAGAAGAACAGAATAAGATATATGAAAAGGAAGTAAGAAGAATAGGGCAAGAGGCTAAAAATCCGGGTGACGTGTATGTTGCTTTTATTAGCAATAAAAAATTGATGTCCGGAATGGAATTCCTCTATATAGTCAATCCGCTTACGTTCAAAACATACGAGGAATATATAAAAAAGGCTGCTACGTATCAAGGGCCAGTATTGCAGAAGCCAACCAACCTGCCGAAGGGATATAAGTTAGTCAAAGCGGAAATCGTGCATCCGAAGAGTAAGGAGTTCGAAGCAGAAGTCAAAAAAGAAGCCGCTATTGAGGGACAAGGAAAATTACTTTATGCGAAGAAATATGATTGGAAGGTACCGGGCGAAATCAAGCTTGAGTTTGTGAATGGGAAGAACACGTTTCTGTTTGAAATGTACACGATCGACCCGAAAACAGCGAAAAAGCAAACAGGCTATGTCTATGAACCTGCTAGCGAAAAGTCAAAATACAATTTCCTGTCTTGGAGGGTGAAAGACAAAGCAATTACTATTCAAACGAATACGGATATGTCCAAAGAAGATCTAATCAAGCTTTCGAAAACGATGGTACTTGAGAAAAAATAATAAGTTAAGCAGGGTTTCGTAATCGGACGAAGTATATCGGGTAATCCCCGGGGAAGCTGTGAAGGATTAGCAGTTTTTCTGGGGGTTATTTTTTTGTTTTCAGGGATGATTTGAAAATGATGTCACAAAAGGCACGGTGAGAATTGTTATATAAGATAAGACGTCAAAAGATTAACGAGAGAGGGGCAATTTGATATGAAAATGACAATGAAACTTGCAATCGCAACGATAAGCGGCATCCTATTATTTGGTTCGATGAATCTCACGGCAGAGGCAGCGTCTTCTCGTTCGATAAGCGATATAACGTTGAAGACGGCAGCAGCTAAACCAAAGACCATGACTGAGGGCGAGAAGCTGGAGAAAGCAGAGCAGGAGAGAATCGAGAAATTACTTGAAAAAAATCCGGATGATACCTATATCTTATATGTCAGTAATGAATTGACTAAAGTCAAAGGTAAAGGAGAGGTCTACTTGATGGGCAACTCCTTTCCAAAGTATAACAAATATGAGGACTATCTAAAGAAAGCATCCAGTTTGAAGGAAGCAACGCTGCAAAAGCCTGCTAACTTGCCCAAGGGATATGTCTTCTCCGCGGCAGAGATTACAGGTCCATATAGCGTTGATTTTGCTGCAGATTTGAAAGCAGAAGCGAAAAAATTAAACAAACAGATTTACTCTAAAAAACTCAATTGGACAACCACAAACGAAACCAAATTAGAATTCAAAAATGGAGACGATTTTATCAAAATAAGCAGCCGTAAGCCTGATGCGGTGGATAAGAAAAATTATAGTCAAGAGTATACCTATACAACCGCGGAAAAAATGAAAAAAGATAATCCATATGTAGGCGAGAAATATATAGTAAATTCGTTGGTTTGGATCCAACACGGCAAGCTGCTTTCCGTTCATACGAATCCAAAGAATCCAATGACGAAGGAAGAGATGATCAAGTTGGCGAAAACGATGGTCAAAAAGTAAGAATCGCCATGTTATTGTTGCAAACGTAAGATAGTTCGATATTGAACACCCTCAGGGAAGACGTGGATCAGCATGTCTTACCTGGGGGTATTTTCGCTGCTTAGGTTGAGAGTCATGTCACAAATCAAATGGTTGAAATTGTTATATAAATGGTAGATATTACATGTCAAACAGGAAAGGTGCGATTTTATATGAATACGAAGATGAAAATAGCAATTGCTTCACAATGCAGCATTCTATTGTTCGGATCCATGCACCTCATGTCAGGCACAGCGCCAGATCATGCTATAAGCGGCATCAGCTTGAAGGCGGCAGCAACGAAACCAACGACTGCGAATGAAGGCGAGAAGTTGGAGCAAGCCGAGAAGGCTAAACTTGACAAGCTGTTGGAAAAAAATCCGTGTGATATGTATCTGATATACAGCAGTTTTCAGCCAAAGGGATTTGAGGTTTTTGGTTATGGCAATTTTAATCCGCGCTATGAGAAATACGAGGACTATGAGAAGTTGTTGCGTGTTATGAAAGAGCCGGCTCCGCAGAAGCCTGCTGATCTGTCGAAGAGCTATACGTACGACGGGGTAATTGTTGCTGCGCCTTATACAAATGAGTATGCGGCAGCCATGCAGGCTGAGGCGAAAAAGCTCGGCAAAAAGGTGTATTCAAAGAAGCTTGAATGGAAGGATACGAATATGATCCAGTTGCGTTTTGTGAACGGCAAAGATTATATTCAGTTCTCTAGTTATCGGATTGAAGAGATGGACAAGAAACAACAAGGATATGTCTATATCGCTGCTTCGGATATGAAAAAGAAAAATCCAAAACTTGATCCTAAATTCAGCAGCAACTCACTAAGTTGGTATGAACAGGGTAAGGGGTTCTCGATTTCAACCAATGCAGAGAATCCGCTGACAAAGGAAGACTTGATCAAGCTGGCGACAACGATGGTCAAAAAATAGCTTTGACATCACTAAATTCTGGTGAATACATGTTGACATATATAAACTACGGTTGTAGTATATTGATTAACTACATCCGTAGTTTTATTTATTTCAATTGATCGTTGAAAGGAGTGTTGTGGAATGAATGCAGTATCAAAGTAATTTAGTGGCTCTAAGTAGCGTGTTGTTACTAGGTTCAACAGTGGATCAATCTGCACACCATCATTTCCGCTACGGATGCGGAATTGGAAATCATGCACGTCTTATGGACAAATCCGAATTGCCCATTCAGTGAGGTCGTAAAACAGCTGACGGAGCGCATGGCGTCCAAAAAATGGGAGTCTGTAACAAAATGGAACGTAGAGATTGAAATAAATGAGGACATACTCATAATCGCAGAAGAAGGGGAATCAATCCAATGAAAACAACGATGAAATTAGTGATTGCTACATTAAGCGGTATCCTGTTGTTCGGTTCAATGAGCTTCTCAGGTCAGGCGGCTCCATCCCAGACAGCGAGTGACACTGCGGCTACCACATCGACTGATCAGGAGCTTACACTAGAAGAACAGAGTAAATTAGTTAATAAAGAAGTAAGAAAAATAGGTCAAGAGGCTAAAAATCCGGGTGACGTATATGTTGCTTTTTTTAGCAATAAAAAATTGATGTCCGGAATGGAATTCCTTTATATAGTCAATCCGCTTGAGTTCAAAACATACGAGGAATATATAAAAAAGGCTGCTACGTATCAAGGGGCAGTATTGCAGAAGCCGTCCAACCTGCCGAAAGGATATAAGTTAGTCAAAGCGGAAATCGTGCATTCGAAGAGTAAGGAGTTCGAAGCAGAAGTCAAAAAAGAAGCCGCTATTGAGGGACAAGGAAAATTACTTTATGCGAAGAAATATGATTGGAAGGTACCGGGCGAAATCAAGCTTGAGTATGTGAATGGGAAGAACAAGTTCTTATTGGATATGTACACCATCGACCCGAAAACAGCGAAAAAGCAAACAGGTTATGTCTATGAACCTGCTAGCGAAAAGGTAAAAAAGGAGAGTCCTGAAACCGCTTATAGTTTACTGTCTTGGAGGGTGAAAGACAAATTAATTTCGATTCAAACGAACACGGATATGTCCAAAGAAGATCTAATCAAGCTTTCGAAAACGATGGTACTTGAGAAAAAATAATAAGATAAGCAGGGTTTCGTAATCGGACGAAGTATATCGAGTAATCCCCGGGGAAGCTGTGAAAGGTTAAGCAGTTTTTCTGGGGGTTATTTTTTGTTTTTCAGGGATTATTTGAGAATGATGTTACGAATGGCATGGTGGGAATTGTTATATAAGATGAGGCGTTAAAAAACTAACTAGAGAGGGTCAATTAGAAATGAAAATGACGATGAAAATAGCAATTGCTTCACAATGCAGCATGCTATTGTTCGGATCCCTGCACCTCATGTCAACAGCGTCAGATCATGCTATATACGGCATCAGCTGAAGGCAGCAGCAACGAAACCAATGGCTGCAAATGAAGGCGAGAAGTTGGAGCAAGCGGAGAAGGCCAAACTTGACAAACTGTTAGAGAAAAATCCGTGTGATATGTAGCTGATATACAACAGTTATCAGCTAGAGGGGTTTGAGAAGGAGGATTCACTAAATTCTGGTGAATGCATGTTGACATATATAAACTACAGTTGTAGTATATTAATTAACTACATATGTAGTTATATTTATTTCAAAATGATCGTTGAAAGGAGTGTTGTGGAATAAATGCAGAAACAAGGTAATATAGTGTGGCTCTAAGCAGCGTGTTGTTACGAGTGGATCAATCCGCACACCACCATTTCCGCTGACGGTACAAATTATGAATGCATGCAACATAAACGAGAGCATTTTGAATGTAAAATCTGTTGACACCGATGAAGTAAAAATATAACATGTATTTATAACTACAAATGTAGTCTAATATACGAATGTACTTTGGGGGTTGCATGCATGAATCTGAATCAAATACCACCGATTACGGATGCGGAATTGGAAATCATGCGCGTCTTATGGGCAAATCCGAATTGCCCATCCAGTGAGGTCGTAAAACAGCTGACGGAGCGCATGGGATGGAGTCCGAATACGACACGAACGCTTCTAAATCGCTTGGTGCAGAAGAAAGCGGCGGGGGCGAAACTGGAAGAAGGTTCGAAGCGCACCCAGCTATTTTTTTCGATCATCAGCGAGCAGGAATACTTGCGATCGGAAACTACGTCTTTTATGAAGAAGCTGTACGGCGGGGCATTAAAGCCGATGCTGGCTCACTTCTTAGAGGATAAGACGCTGAATCCACAGGAAATCGAGGATTTAAAGGCTTTATTTGACGGAAATAGCGGCTACGAACCGGAAATGAGAGATTGCAAATGAGTTCGACATTGCATGAATGTTTATTATCGTTTTTTGGCTGGGTGATTCGCGGCTCATTTATGGCAAGCATCCTGGTTTTACTGGTTCTGATGCTGCAACTTCTGTTAAGAAACAAGCTTGAAGTCAGATGGAAGTACCTGCTGTGGATCCCTGTGGCGATTCGATTGCTGCTGCCTTGGGCACCGGAGTCTTCACTTAGCCTATACAATGTTTTTTCATTGGAGACCATAGTTCCAGAAACTAAGCAACAAACTCAAAATACATCAGCTTGGCACAATTTGTGGAGAAGGCCAGGTGAAAAGAGCGAAGCGGCAGCTCAAGCAGAGAATTCTATTGATTCGGAGAAAAGCAACCTCTTAAGAGGGAGTGTAGAAATATCGGATTCGTCTCATGAATCTGGTACTGTATGGAACATACGCTTCTGGTGGAGTGGGTTCAAGCAACTGGGTTTCATCAATATGCTGATGTCGGTTTGGCTTTTGGGTATCCTGCTTTTTGCTGCGAAGACTGTCTTCGACCAACTTCGATTGAAGCGAGCCTTACATGCGGCCCAAAAAATTGAAACGCCTTTTTTAACGACAGTGTTTCGTGAAACGAAGCGGCTAATGGGCGTAAAGCGTGATGTGAACTTTATCGCTAGCGAGCTTATTCCCGGGCCTGCCGTTGTTGGCTATAGCAAGCCAGCGATTCTCATTTCGCCAAGTTTGCTCGTCACACTGCAAGAGGATCAACTTCAATACATATTGGCGCATGAATGTGCCCATATACAGCGGCGGGATGTGGCGGTGAATTGGATGATGCATATCCTACTCATTTTCCATTGGTTTAATCCATTATTGTGGCTTGCCGTACATAAAGCAAGGCAGGATCAGGAGATGGCCTGTGATGCATACGTGCTGGATCGGATGAGTTCACAGGAGCATGTACAGCAAAACCATGCATACGGGCAAACGATTATCCATGTGTTGGAGCATTTTTCGGGAAAACATCATTACCCGGGGGTTGCCAGCCTGTCCTCTACTCATAAACAAATGAAAAGGAGACTTATCATGATCAAACAATTTAACAAAAAATCCTACCGCTTATCTATTCTGGGATTGGCAATGATTCTTATACTAAGCAGTGTGTCGTTGGTTAATGCAAAGGAAGGAAATGCGGCGAGTGCGCCACAAAAGAGCTCCGTGCAGGAGCAGGATCCACAGATAGCGAGTGACTCTGCGGCTACCACATCGACTGATCAGGAGCTTACACTAGAAGAACAGAATGAAATAGTTGATAAAGAAGTAAGAAAAATAGGTCAAGAGGCTAAAAATCCGGGTGACGTGTATGTTGCTTTTTTTAGCAATAAAAAATTGATGTCCGGAATGGAATTCCTCTATATAATCAATCCGCTTGAGTTCAAAACATACGAGGAATATATAAAAAAGGCTGCTACGTATCAAGGGGCAGTATTGCAGAAGCCGTCCAACCTGCCGAAGGGATATAAGTTAGTCAAAGCAGAAATCGAGTATCTGAAAAGTAAGGAGTTCGAAGCAGAAGTAAAAAAAGAAGCCGCCATTGAGGGACAAGGCAAATTGCTTCATGCGAAGAAGTATGATTGGAAGGTACCGGGCAAATTCAAGCTTGAGTATGTGAATGGGAAGAACAAGTTCTTATTGGATATGTACACGATCGACCCGAAAACAGCGAAAAAGCAAACAGGCTATGTCTATGAACCTGCAATCGAAAAGGTAAAAAAGGAGAGTCCTGAAACCGCTTATAGTTTACTGTCTTGGAGGGTGAAAGACAAAGAAATTACTATTCAAACGAACACTGATATGTCCAAAGAAGATCTAATCAAGCTTTCGAAAACGATGGTACTTGAGGAAAAATAATAAGCAGGGTTTCGTTATCAGACGAAGTATATCGAATAACTCCCGGGGAAGCTGTGAAGGATTAGCAGTCTTTCTGGGGGTTGTTTTTTTGTTTTTCAGAAATGATTTGAAAATCATGTCACGAAAAGCATGATGAAATTTGTTATATATGATAATACGTTCAAAGATTAACTAGAGAGGGGCAATTTGAAATGAAAATGACGATGAAATTAGCGATCGCAACGCTAAGCGGCATCCTATTATTTGGTTCCATAAATCTCATGGCAGAGGCAGCGTCTTCTCGTTCGATAAGCAATATTACGTTGAAGACGGCAGCAGCTGAACCAAAGACCATGAGTGAAGGTGAAAAGCTGGAGAAAGCAGAGCAGGAGAGAATCGAGAAATTGCTTGAAAAAAATCCGGATGAAACATATATCGTATATGTCAGTAATGAATTGACTAAAGTCAAAGGCAAAGCAGAGGTCTACATGATGGGCAACTCCATGCCAAAGTATGACAAATATGAGGACTATCTGAAGAAAGCAGCCGGTTTGAAGGAAGCAACGCTGCAACAACCTGCTAACTTGCCGGAAGGCTATAGCCTCTCCAAGGCAGAAATTATGGGGCCATTTAGCGTTGATTACTCTGCACAATTGAAAGCGGAAGCGAAAAAATTAAACAAACAGATTTATTCCAAGAAAATCAACTGGACAACCTCAAACGGGATACGATTAGAGTACAAAAATGGAGACGATTATATTACATTAGGAAGCAGAAATCTTGATTCGGTGGATTTGAAGAAAAATAAACAAGGATATACCTATGTAAGTGCAGCAGAAACAAAAAAGAAAAATCCTAAACTCGAAACTAAGAATTTATTGAACGAGCTGAACTGGAGAGAAAATGGGAAGTTGTACTATATCCTAACCAATGCTGAAAATCCGTTGACGAAGGAAGATCTGATTAAGCTGGCAAAAACGATGGTGAAAAAGTAGAACCTTCATTTTTATAGTGGCGAATCAAGGTTCATTTGATATATGCGACCCTCAGGGAAGAGGAAGAGAGAATGTCTTTCCTGAGGGTTGTTTGTGTTCCTTGAACTACTGAAAAATAACTTTGTCTGCAAACCAGTTGACATTGCTAAACTACAAATGTAGGATGAGTATAACTACAAACGTAGTCTTTTAGTAAAGACTTTGGGGGTTGCATGCATGAATCAAATACCACCGATTACGGATGCAGAATTAGAAGTCATGCGCGTCTTGTGGGCGAATCCGAATTGCCCATCCAGTGAGGTCGCAAAACAGTTGGCGGAGCGCATGGAATGGAGTCCGAATACGAGCCGTACACTGCTGAATCGATTGGTTCAGAAGAAAGCGGCGGGGGTGAAGCTGGAAGAGGGTTCGAAGCGCACTCAGCTATTCTTTTCGATCATCAGCGAGCAGGAATACTTGCGTTCTGAAACGACTTCATTTATGAAAAAGCTGTATGGCGGGGCGTTAAAGCCTATGTTGGCCCACTTTCTAGAGGATAAGAAGCTGAACGCACAGGAAATTGAGGATCTCAAGGCTATATTTGACGGAACCCGCGAAGACGGAATTGAAAAGAGAGATGACGAATGAGTCCGACACTGCATGAATGTTTATTATCGTGTTTTGGCTGGGTGCTCCACGGATCTTTTATGGCCGGTATCCTTATCGTGCTGGTTCTTATTCTGCAATTTTTATTTAAAAACAAGCTTGAAGTTAGGTGGAAGTATCTGCTCTGGCTACCAGTAGCGATTCGTCTGCTGCTGCCTTGGGCGCCGGAATCTTCACTCAGCCTATACAATATTTTTTCGTTGGAGGCCATAGTTCCCGTTAATCAAGCGCAATCACAAGCTCAACTTCCATCAGCTTGGCACAGCTTGTGGACAGGATCAGAGGCAAAGAGCGAAGAGGAAGATCAAGCAGAGAATTCAACTGATTGGGAGAAAAGCGACCTCTTAGAAAGAAAAATAGAGGTATCCAACTCGTCTCTTGAATCAGATACCACATGGGACATGGGCTTTTGGTGGAGTGGGTTCAAGAATATGCTGATGTTAGTTTGGCTCTTGGGTGTCTTGCTTTTTGCTGCGAAAACCGTTTATGACCAGTTTCAATTGAAGCGAGCCCTTCGTGAGGGCAGAACAATTGAAACGCCTTATTTATCAACCGTGTTTCGTGAAACGAAGCAGCTCATGGGTGTAAAGCGTGATGTGCGGTTTGTAGTAAGTGAGCGTATTACCGGACCGGCTGTAGTCGGTTTTCGCAAGCCTGCGATCGTGATTTCACCAAGTCTGCTCGTCACGCTGAGAGAGGATCAGCTTCGGTGTATTTTGGCGCACGAATTTGGGCATATACAGCGACGGGATGTGGCGGTGAATTGGATAATGCACATTCTGCTCATTCTTCATTGGTTTAATCCATTGTTGTGGCTTGCTGTACATAAAGTAAGACAGGATCAGGAGATGGCCTGCGATGCATGTGTGCTGGATCGGATGAGTTCACAGATGCCTCTACAGCATAACCATACATACGGGCAGACCATCATTCATGTGCTGGAGCATTTTCATTTGTCGGCAAACGACATCAGCCAGGTTTTGTCGGATTATCCGCAACGCATAAACAAATGAAGAGAAGATTGTTAATGATCAAGCGATTTCATAAAAAATCTTATCATTTGTCCATGTTCGGGATGGCGATTATGATTGCGCTTGGCAGCTGACGCTGGTAAATGCGAAGGGGAACGATGTTGATGCTGCCGAGTCATCCTCTGCTGTCAACGAGATCGCCTTGAAAACGGCGACAGCTAAACCTAAAGCTGAAGGTGAAGGGAAGCAGCTGGAGAAGGCGGAGAAAGAGAGAATCGCCAAGTTGCTTGAAAAAAATCTGGGCGATACGTATATCGTATATGTCAGCAATGAAGTAAAGGAAGGAAAAGGAGGTCTCCCAGTTGAGGGTTTTTCCCTTTCTGAGTTTAATCTCATGGGAAGCCCTTCTCCAAGCTTCGATACCTATGAGGATTACCTCAAAAGAGCATCGGCCTTGAAAGAGGCAGTACCGCAGCAGCCGGCTGACTTGCTGGAGGGTTATCGCTTAACTAAAGCGGATATTTATTCTGTGTTCACTCCCAAGGATTTAGCAGCAATAAAAGCCGAGGCTAAAAAGCTTGGCAAACAGGTATATTCGAAGAAGATGAACGTGACAAAAACCGACAGCATCAGTTTAACGTACACGAATGGAGAAGACTATATCAATATTACGAGTTCTAATATTGACGAGAAAGATAAAAGGAAAGAAAAGGAGTATAAATATACATCCGCTAAAGAGATGGAAAAGCAACAGAAAGCTCCGAAGTGGATGACCTTTGGGAATTATCTTACCTGGAGAGAGGGAGATAAAAGCTTTCAAATGGTAACGAATAAGGACAATGCGTTGACGAAGGAAAGCATGATCAAATTAGCGAAAACGGCAGTAAAAAAATAGCTCTGCAAACGGAATAATAGTAGAAATGGTAAAAATAATATATAGATTCGTCTTAGATTATGCGTACAAGCCCATGCATTCTGAATAGGATGCATGGGCTATTTTTTTGGGGAGCAATGAGTAAATAGACGGCAGACATTCGGTGCAGAGTATCGTCAATCTGATTAGGGTAACAATCTGTTTTGTACAAAACAGGTTGACATTATAAAAGTACAATTATAGCATGAGTATAACTACATGCGTGGTCTTGAACGATTGAGTTTGGAGGTTTCATGAATGAATAAAGTACCGCCTATTACGGATGCTGAACTGGAGGTTATGCGCGTATTGTGGGCGCATCCCGATTGTCCTTCCATTGAGGTAGTCAATCAAATGACAGATTTGATGGAGTGGAGCCCGAATACGACTCGGACGCTCCTGAGCCGATTGGTTCAGAAAGAAGCAGCCGGTGCAAAGCTGGAGAAGGGGTCGAAACGAAACTATTTGTACTTCCCGCTTATCAGCGAGCAGGAGTACCTGCGATCCGAAACCAAATCCTTCATGAAAAAGCTGTATGGCGGAGCTTTGAAGCCGATGCTGGCTAACTTTTTGCAGGATAAAAAGCTAAATGCGCAGGAAATCGAGGATTTAAAATCGTTATTTGACGAGAACCGTGATGACGGTGGATCAAAAAAGAGCGATGCGTAAATTCGAATTCATGCGCTACTACAACCCTTGGAGAAGACGGCGATACAGCCAGTCTTATTCTAAGGGATTTTTTTTATTTATTTGATAAAAAGTCGATCCGTGTCACAATTCTCGTTTTTAAGTTGTTCATATAGATGAAAGGAAA
>Ga0209566_100374_pt1 | contig 36983 bp, 29 predicted proteins | sample Araplavi_mTSA_r2_2_FD_184287 | JGI IMG/M metagenome (GOLD analysis project Ga0209566, IMG submission 184287) | Arabidopsis root microbial communities from North Carolina, USA - plate scrape CL_Cvi_mTSA_r2 (SPAdes) (version 2) | ecosystem: Host-associated > Plants > Roots > Endosphere | place...
GGATCGTAGAAACCTACGTTGAAGCGATTAAACAATCCGGCAGAGAGATCCCGTTCATACATCGTACGAATATGCAGAACGCTGGCAAAGAAATTAAAGATATGGTTCAGAGCCAGTTTGGACCGGATCAATTTTATATTAGTTGGAAATATTCTAATGCACATTGTTACTCCCACCCGGAACCGCAATTCGAAAACCTTTGGGGAGCGTGGGAAGGCATCGATCTGGAGAAAACGAATATTTTGTACACGGTTCGGAATGATGATGTGTTCACCCATCGGTGGGGCGACCCGGAGTACGTCCGTAGCTATGTAAAGGGAATGCTCAAGCCATACGTGAAGGGATTTTACTGGGGCGCTGACGGGTATGTGTGGGGAAGAGACTTTCAGCATGTCGATCATGGACATAAGACATGGCAATATGACTTCGAGCGCCACATGTTCCAATTCCAGTTATGGGGCCGGTTGTCCTACGATCCTGAGACCGACGATGAGACGTGGACGCATCTTCTGCAAGCTCACTATGGGCCTGATCATGCCCCTCTTTTCTTGGAGGGCTTGCGCAGTGCATCTCAAATCATCCCGGCTGTAAATCGGTTATTCTGGATCGATTACGACTTTCAATGGCATCCGGAAAGCTGTTTATCCGAAGTGACCGGATTTAAGACGATAGCTGATTTTATGAGCTCATCGCCCATGCCAGGTATCGGCGTGATGCCGATGGCGGATTTCGCCAAGGCTGCGCATGAGGGGAATGCAGAGGAGGCTAGGCTAGCCTACAGGGAGACACCTGCCGATATCATCGGAATCCTGCAGCAAGCAGCGGATCAAACCGAACGAGTCGCAGCTCAGCTGTCGCAAGATTTGAGTGAGCTTTGCTGTTCACATGCTGCTTGCACACTTTATGATTTACTGGCTTATGCAGAGATGGCCAGGTATTATGCGTGTAAATTTCAAGCCGCATTGGACTTAAACCGCTTTCTGCTTGGCGGCAGTATTTCGTTTCAGTCTCACGCAGTCACGCTTCTGGAGCATGCAACCTTGCATTGGGAAAAGTTAGGGCATTACTGGAGTCAGCACAATAAGCCTTACTTCATGGCCCGTGTTAAGCGTACCTTTGGATATCCTTTTTATCTGGAAGAAGTGCGAATGGATGTCGAGCGTGCACGAAGACTTCAAAGGTAGCACTTCATAGAAGGGACGCAAGAAGGGAGGATTACGCTTGAAAAAAGTGGAGCTGTTGTACGGTAAAGGCGTGATGCCCATCGAGGTGCCGGATGACGCGGTTGTGATCGAGCCTCGCCATATAAATGGACTGAAGGATGAAAAAGCGGCTGTCGTGGAGGCGCTGCGGAACCCACTGGGAACGCTGCCGTTAAAGCAGACTGTAACCTCTACGGATAAAGTGGCGATTGTCATTAGCGACCTGACAAGACCGACTCCCAATCATAAGCTGGTTCCTTGGATATTGGAGGAGCTGTCGCATGTTCCGGCGGAGAATTTTGTCATTATCAACGGAACGGGTACCCACCGTGACCAGACCAGAGAAGAGTTTATTCAAATGTTGGGGAGCCAGGTCGTTGAGCGCATTCGTGTCATCAATCATCATTGTCATCAAACCGAAGAACTGTCAAAAGTCGGTAGCCGTACATTTGGCTGCGATGTTTACTTGAATAAGGCGTATGTGGAAGCGGATATTCGTATCGTCACAGGATTTATCGAACCTCATTTTTTTGCCGGTTTTTCAGGCGGGCCCAAAGGGATTATGCCTGGTATTGCCGGCATCGAAACGATCTTGACCTTCCACAATGCCCGTATGATTGGAGATCCGCTTGCCACATGGGGCAATATGAACAACAACCCTCTGCAGTTGATGGCTCGCGAAGTGAATCAAATGTGCAAGCCGCCCAAGGAGCTGTTGGCTCTCATCGAGGATCCCGCATTTCAGCGATTCGATCAATGGCAAGTTCAGAAGCAGGCTGTCGTGCTGACTTGGGCCGATGTGTACATGCGTTCGGAGCTTACAGACGAAGCGGTTCGAAACGCCATGCTAAAGCCAATTGAAAGCGTCGAATCGGCATTAGCGAAGCTGCGGCTTACATACGGGGAGCAGATGTCGGTGGCTGTTCTGCCCATGGGACCTTTGACTATTCCTTATGTGCGGGACTAACGGGGAAGGAGTCGTATGCGATGCAAGGTTTTGCTATTCTTCTTGGCTTTAATATGCTAGGTATCGCTCTACAGCAAGTGGCTCATGTTCCGCTACCCGGTAATGTGATCGGGCTGATTTTATTTACGCTTTCGCTGTTTGCCGGCCTGGTCAAGCTGGAATGGGTCGAGAGCAGCTCGCAATTTCTGCTGCGGCACATGCTTGCTTTCTTTGTGCCCTATATCGTGGGCATCCTAGCTGTCTGGCCGCTGATTCAAAGCGTGCTGGTGCAGGTTGCAGTCAGTCTTATCGTCAGTACGCTGGCTGGCCTCTTAATTAGCGGCTGGGTGACGACTGCTATGCTGAAGAAGAAGGAGGCTTCGTCTCGTGGATAGTTCCATCTTTCAGCAGCCGATGTTCGGCATTTCCTTAACGCTCGTCGTCTATGCCGCAGCACAGAGGCTTCATAGGAGATGGCCTAAGGTCCATCCTTTATTTGTTACCTCGCTCGGCATTATTGTGATCTTGCTGGTGTGCCGAATTCCTTATGAGGCCTACAGAGTCGGTGGAGATTCCGTAGCGCTGCTCTTGGGTCCGGCCACCGTAGGATTGGGTGTCCCGCTGTATAAGCAGATGAAGTCGATCCGCAGCAACCTGGCGTCTATTTTTGCCGGACTTACGGCAGGTTCCTTGAGCGCACTTCTATGTGCGGGCGGTTTAGCTTGGAGCTTGGGTGCGGCCAAGAGTATCTGGGTTACGATGATACCCAAATCAGTGACAACGCCAATCTCTGTTGAAATCGTCCGCCACCTAGGCGGCGTGCCTGAATTAGGCGTCATTGTGACCACCCTGACCGGCCTGATCGGCAGTATGATGGGGCCCGAGCTGTTAAGAAAGTGCGGCGTCCGCAGCGATATCGCCATTGGAACTGCGATCGGCACAGCCTCCCATGGCATCGGAACCGCCAGGCTGGTCAAGGAATCGGAGCTGCAAGCCAGCGTTAGCGGGTTTGCTATGGCGGCGACGGGGATTCTCATATCCGTATTAGTAATCCCGCTGTACTGGCTGTTATGATTGCCATGTAATAGGTTGGTCAGGTTTAAGCGAAGCGTATATCGGACGCTTCATCAGTCACCGCCGGAGTGAATATTTCCTGGCTACTAAGTGTGGTTGTACAGTAGTTAATTGTGGGGATCATGATGATACACCACATGTCTGGACAAGAGATAATCTTCTCCATAACATTCTTAAAGGCTCTATTCGCTTAATAGCGATAGAGCCTTTTCTATAAATGAATATTCATGATTAATCAAATGGGAGCTTTTGGCCAACTGATTCCGGAAGGCTATTAAAAGAAGAATGGTGATCTAAAGAAAAACGGTGATTGCTCAATGGCTAACAGATCAAAAAGCACGAGCGGAGTAACAGGGTTGAAAAAAGGCGTGAAGAATGGTGAAAAAGCACTTGTGTTTACTGTCTTAGCCCCAGAAGCAAGATAAATGGTATCACCCTTGATCTTTTGTAAAGTACCATCCAATACTTGACCATGGCGTGTCATGACATATACGTGTTTGCCAACGAGAGAGTTGAGTTTTTTAGGATTGAATGAAATCTTCATCACCTCCGCTTTTTGTCATATTGTAACAACTAAAGAAGCGAGTCTTACCAAACAAATGTCATTGTAACGATGACTAACAAGATGAAAAGAACCAGGATTGTTGTTGCGGAAGTTCCAATAGTGCCAACTGTATTACCCATAGTCATTAACCTCCTTATTGGAAGATCTTTGTAGACTATACACAATACGAACTTGTCAAAGTAAAATCTTGGACGAAGACATTAAATAATTCTAAGCTCGATAAGATGATGTTCTAACATGGATGGTTTACCATGACTTTTTTTTCCCGAGAAGCCTATCCGCCCTGTAAAAACTGAATGAGCATGACGTAATTTTCCTTGAACAAGGATTATCCATTTTAGAATGGCGCAGCATTTTTTATGATGGGTTTAGGCAGGATGCTCCGTATCGATCCTTGCCCAAACGGACGGGGGGGAGGGACAAAAAAAGTGAGACCAAAGGTGTTTATTACAAGGCAAATTCCAGAGCAGGTTTTAGCCAAGATCAGCATCCATTGTGAGGTTCGCATGTGGCCGGAAGAGGATGTAGCTATACCGCGAGAAGTGTTGGAACAAGAGATTGTAGACGTCGATGGTTTGTTCTGTTTGTTAACGGAAACGATTGATGAACAGCTTATGCATAGGGCTCCTCGGCTAAAAGTAATTAGTAATATGGCCGTCGGATATAACAATATCGACATTGCAGTTGCAGACCGAAGGGGTATTATGGTTACGAATACACCAGGTATTTTAACTGAGACGACCGCAGATCTTACTTTTGCGCTATTGATGGCAACGGCCAGGCGCATAACGGAGGCTTCTGAGTATTTACGCCAAGGCAAATGGAATACCTGGTCGCCGATGCTTCTTACAGGCCAAGATGTATACGGAGCCACGATTGGCATTATTGGTATGGGAAGAATCGGGGAGGCTGTTGCCAGAAGAGCCAAAGGCTTCGATATGAACATTTTGTACGCTAATCGCAGCCGAAAAATTGAGGTTGAGCATTCGCTAGGCGCAACTTATGTTGATATGCAAACACTTTTGAGCGAATCCGATTTTGTTTGTGTACTCGTTCCGTATTCAGAGAGCACTGTAAACTTGATAAGTGAATTAGAGTTGAAACAGATGAAACGCACGGCCATCCTCATCAACACATCGCGTGGAGGAATCGTGGATGAGACTGCACTGCGAAATGCACTTGCAGATGGGACGATAGGGGCAGCAGGTTTAGATGTATTCGCACAGGAGCCGGTTGCAAGGGATCACCAGCTATTGTCACAACCCAATGTCGTGACACTGCCTCACATTGGAAGTGCGAGTGTAAAAACAAGACTAGGCATGGCGCAATTAGCAGCGGACAATCTATGCCTAGCTTTACGGGGAGAAGTTCCGCCTAATCTCATCAATAAGTAATGGGCGTGTAACGCAATTCAGATGGAGGCTTAAAATGGAGCAAAAGTTGTCCGCAATAACAAAAAAGCAGTGGCCTCTTTTTTTACATGACGTTTGTTTCCATTACGTCTAAATCCCCTAGAAAACGAAAGCTTATGCATGACATTATTTTCTTCGAACAAGGATTAACAGTACAAACGAAGCGGCAAGTTCATTTAAGATAACTTTACAACAACTTTACAACCTTCGATAAAGAGGAAAGGAAGTGGCCAGTTTGAGTAGAGGTCCTATTATTGATTGTGACGTTCATCCAACCCCGAGAAGTATGGATGAGATTCGATCCTATATGAAGCAGCCTTGGAAAGATCGATATTCAGGTGGAGGGCGAGGCTTTTATGGCAATCCGCTTCACGGGGCGCGTTTAGACGCGAAACCTCCTAACGGCGGGCCGATTGGTTCGGATCCGGAATTTGTCCGTCAGCAGCTGATTGAAGAATATGGTCACAAACATGCGATTCTGCTGCCGAGAGCTTTCTGTAATTTGCATCCCGATCCTGATTTTGCAAGCGCTATCGCAGCTGCCTTTAATGACTGGTTAGCGGATACTTGGCTGGGCAAACATAACCCTGATGGTGTATTCAAGGGCTCCATTACAATCGCCCATCAAGATCCCCAAGCTGCTGCCAAAGAGATTGAAAGATGGGCCGGCCATCCTCATTTTGTTCAGGTCATGACAGATTCAGGCGCACGGGCCCCTTTTGGTCAGCGGCAGTACTATCCGATCTATGAAGCATGTGAAAAATATGGATTGCCACTTGCCATTCACCCTGGGACAGATGGGATGGGGATCAATATCCAACCGACGCCCGGTTATCCGACACACTATATCGAATGGCATACTTGTTTATCATTAGGCTTTCAGTCGCACTTGGTCAGCTTTCTCACAGAAGGGGTATTTGAGAAATTCCCTAACTTTAAGGTTGTGTTGACGGAAGGGGGCGTCGCCTGGCTTCCAGCTTTAATGTGGAGATTGGATGCCGAATACAAAGCACTCCGTTACGAAGTGCCTTGGGTAAAACGTAAGCCGAGTGAGTATCTAAAAGATCATGTACGCATTACTTCTCAGCCGCTTGAACGTCCGGACAATGATGAGCATTTATTGCAAGTTCTGGAAATGATGGATGCCGAAAATATTCTCATGTTCGCAAGTGACTATCCGCACTGGGACTTTGATTCACCGAAACTCGCCTTTCCGAAGCTTCCGGATGCGTTGAGAAATCGTATTTTTTACGAGAATGCCAAACAATTTTATAATTTGTAACCGATTGGGAGGACAACTGCCATGCGGCATGAAATTTGTTATGTAAAAGACTTACCGATGGGCGCCAATAAAATAATGACACTAGAGGGTAGATCAGTGGGCGTTTTTAATGTGAACGGCGAGTTCTATGCGTTAAAAAACAGTTGTCCCCACCAAGGTGCTCCATTATGTGTAGGTACAGTCACAGGCATGACCTTACCTTCCAAACCTGGCGAGTATCTCTACGGCAAAGAAGGGGAGATTGTCAGATGCCCCTGGCACGGCTGGGAGTTCGATATTTTGACTGGAAAATCCATCTATGATCCGCACAAATGCCTTGTTAAAACGTATGATGTGGCGGTCGAGAAGGTGGAAGAAGAAATAGCTGTTGAAACCTATAAGGTTAAAGTTGAGGAAGAGAAGGTTATTGTTTACATCTAAAAATGGGAGGGCTCCTATGAAAGTAATTCGTTCCATGTCTTTGTGTGCACTTGGAATTATGCTGACGGTATCGACCATTTTGGCCGGCTGCAGCAGCAACGAGTCGACTTCTGCCCCTGCACCGAAAGATAAGCAAAAACTTACGATTAAAGTCATGTCTTCGCTACAAACGGAACCGCCTGATATGAACAGTGCTTTCTGGACGGGACTGGAGCAGAAAACAAATGTGCACATGGATATTGATTGGGTACCCATTAACGATTATATGAACAAAGTTAACATTGTCGTAGCTTCAGGCAATATTCCGGATGTGCTGACCATTACGGAAGTGACCTCACCTAACGTCGTGGATGCGATAAATAAAGGTACATTTTGGGATTTAACGGACCTTTTAGGGGACTTCAGCAAATATCCGAATTTGAAAAATAATGTTCCTGAAAGCGCCTGGAAATTAATGCGCTACAATGGCAAAATATACGGCTTACCCCGTACTCGGCCGCCGATCAATGCCGTGGAATTAATCCGCAAAGATTGGCTGGATAAACTCGGGCTTTCCATGCCGAAAACGATGGATGAGCTTCTCGAGTCTCTGAAGAAAGTCGTTGAAAGCGATCCGGACGGCAACGGGAAGAAAGATACATTAGGTTTGGACTATGACGAGTCTTGGATTACTGCGTTCGGTAGTATGACACCTGAATATACGCCGGATGGTGGATTGTATCCGAAAGAATTAACGAATGCATATACGAGCATGGTGGAATGGTTCCGGAAGGCCTATTCCTACGGCTTAATGTCTCAGGAGTTCGCAGTCATGAAGGATTCGCAATATTACAGCATGTTCGGCTCCGGTTTAGCTGCATTTTACAGAAAAAATGCTTGGCATCAGTATGGATTGGAGCAATCGGCGAAAAAAGTTCAGCCTGGCGCTGTGGTCGATTATGTTCCTTATTTAACCGGTCCTAACGGTACCACCGCAGTTCTCACACCGGGCTTCTACGGAGGACTATTTATACCGAAGTCGGTGTCCAAGGACAAAGCGCTGCGAATCCTCGAATTTTATAATCAGGTGGCTAGCTCCGAAATTACGGATTATATCACTTACGGGACCGAGGGCGTTCATCATAAAAAGGAAAACGGTGTGATTGTGATGACGGACCAAGGCAAAAAAGAGATCAACAATACGACCATCGAACCCTTTATTCTCAAATTAGATCCTTGGTCTAAAACAGATAGTCCGTTAGCACCTAATGAAGTGAATTTAAAAAACAGAGAAAAAATTAAACCCGTTGCGGACATTGCCAAAATTGATCCTTACACCGTTATAAATTCACCATCTTGGGTGACGCAATGGCCGAAATACCAAGGGGAGTTTGCATCAATAAGAACACAAGCGATTATTGGGAAAATCTCCATGGAACAGTATAAAAGCTACGTTGAACAGTTAAAGGCTAAGAAAGAATTTGCCCAATCCTATAAAGAATTTGGCGACAATTACAAATCGTTGTTTGGGAATTAGTCATTGATCTATACCGGGCTAGGCATAGCCCGGTTCTTTTAAAATGTGAGATGAAGGAGTGCCAACCATGGAGCAGATCAGTCAGGCTGCAGTCCCTGAAGCGTTACTGAGCAGTCGAAAGTCCACGACCTGGAAAAGAATGCTTCAATACCGCTATATGTATGTGCTTGTGCTGCCGGGACTGCTGTATTTTTTACTTTTTAAGATGGTGCCGTTCTGGGGACTTGCAGCTGCATTTCAGGATTATTCGCCCTTATTAGGCATCATGCAGAGTAAATGGGTCGGTTTTAAGCATTTCATTGATTTATTCCAATATGACCACTTCTACATCTTACTCCGCAATACATTTTTGATTAATATATTTAGTCTTGTCTTCCTCTTCCCTCTGCCCATTTTGTTAGCGATTATGCTCAATGAGGTTAGACATGAGGTGTTTAAGCGAATTAATCAGTCAATTGTCTATATGCCTCATTTTTTATCTTGGGTCATTATTGCAAGCTTAACCTTCTTTTTGTTGTCAACAGATATCGGGTTAGTGAATAAGGCGATCCGAGGTGCGGGGAATGAAGCGATAGCCTTTCTGCAAGAGCCTAAATACTTCTGGGGATTATTAACAGCTCAAAATATGTGGAAGGATACAGGGTGGGGGACGATCATTTTTTTGGCAGCTATAGCCGGCGTGGACCCTGCAAGGTACGAAGCGGCTGTGATGGATGGAGCCAGCAGAATGAAACAAATCTGGCATATTACTCTGCCTGCCATTCGGCCAACGATCTTAATTCTGCTTATTCTTAAATTAGGTCATATGGCTGATGTCAGCTTCGAACAGATATTGCTGATGATAAATCCATTGGTGCTATCCGTAGGCGATGTCTTCGACACCTATTCCTATCAACAAGGGATCCTTAGCGGACAGACGAGTGTGGGGGTAGCTGTGGGTATGTTTAAAGGTGTTGTCGGACTCGTATTGGTCGTAATCTCGAATTATATAGTAAAGAAATTAGGGCATGAGGGAATATACTAAAATCAGGGGGTGAAATTGATGAGCTTTGTTCAATCGAAGCGCTTAACCTTATTTGATTATATCAATTACAGTGCTCTGACGATTATTTCGATCATCTCCTCATTTCCCATTTTATATCTAATCATCGTTTCATTAACGGATAAAGATGTTTACGTACCTTTCCAGTTTAATATTTGGCCTGAAAAATGGTCTTTAGAAGCTTATTCCTATTTATTATCAACACCAAGCTTTCTTGCAGCTTATAAGAATACAATATTCATAACCATTATCGGTACATTTTTAAATCTATTGTTTACGTTTACCATGGCATACGGATTGACAGAGAAACAAATGCCCTTCCGAAATATGATGATGGGGATGGTCATCCTAACCCTCGTGTTTAATCCAGGAATCATTCCCAATTATTTGCTTGTCAAGCAACTGGGGATGCTGAATTCACTCAGTTCCCTGATTTGGCCGGTATTGACGAATGCATGGAGCTTGATTGTGGTTAAAAGCTTTTTGGAAACCATTCCTTCAGAGCTAAAGGAATCAGCTAAAATAGATGGCAGTACAGATTTAGGCATATTTTTTCGTATCATCCTGCCATTATCTATGCCAGCGGTTGCGGCATTTACTTTATTTTTTGCCATAGCTCACTGGAACACTTACTTTAATGCCATCTTATATTTGACAGATACCAATAAGTGGACATTGCAAGTGCTGGTTAAGACGCTGGTATTGGATGCAAGCTCCAGTATGACGGGGAATTCGGCGGCAACCGATCAAGTGCTCCCTGAAGAAACCATTCGAATTGCCTCTGTGGTTTTGGCTATGCTCCCTATTCTGATTGTGTACCCTTTTTTACAAAAGCATTTTGCCAAAGGCGTTATGCTGGGTTCAGTTAAAGGATAAAATTAACGGGATTATGTTTTGTCCGGTTTGTCCCTTTCATTTATAATAAAGTCAGGTGTCTGAAAGGGGAGGGTACATATCGCTGCATGGATTCGTTCCGTCTATCAGAATTTCTCAGAGAAGAACAACACGAAGTCATTCCTTTCTAGATTCATCTGGTTTGGATGTTTGTCTACATGTATCCCTATCTTATTAATAGGCGTTATTTATTACCAGGTATCGATGAAGTCTGCTGTGAAGGAAGCTACTCAAACATCTGACTATTCCTTAGTTCGCGCCAAAGATAGACTTGAGCGAATTTTCGGCTCTGTTGAGCGTTCCTCTCTCCAACTTGCAACGGATCCACTAATTAAGAATTCATTTTTTGACAGCGATGTTAATGAGAAAATATTAGCCCATCTGGAAATCTCGAAAATGCTTCAGAGCACAAAAAGCTCTAACGATTTTATCGATGATATGATTTTGTATGATGATACCTCCGAAGACATCTTAAATACCGAGCATGGTTTTGCGCTCAAAAAGATGTATAAATTGCGCTGGGCACTTGATTATTTAATGAAATTCGAGCCCAAGGATCAATGTCTTTATATGAAGCAAGAATATATGGGAGATACACTCGCGTGCGTACGTTTTTTTGTGTCGACAGACATCCATAAAGCAAGAGGGCTTTTAATTGCCAAGCTAAATAATAATCTGATTGAAAAATATTTGGAAGAGCCGACGGCCTACAGTGCGAATCAATCTATGCTCGTCCTGGATTCGTTCAATCATATTCTTGTTCAATCAGGCAAATATTTTCAAAATGATGAAACCATTCTGAACGAGCCATCGATTAAAAGCATTATTAAATCGGAGGAATCCAGCCATAGTTTTTTCATGAAAGATGAACAGGGGGTGAGCTATCTCTACAGCTATCGCAAAACGGAGCTTGGTCGTACGTACATTTCTAAAATTGCCGAAAGCGATATTTTTGCACATTCAAGCTGGATTCGCTGGCTAATCATTGTTTCCATTTTACTTTGTATAAATATCAGCATAGCTGTAAGCGTTTTCCTAAGTTTGAAGGCATATCGGCCTATTCGGCAATTAATTAAGTTGGGAGAAAAACTAAATAAAGAAACACCTTTCAAGGCACGTTCTGACAGTGATATTACTTTTATTCAAGATAGTTGGATTTACTTAAACGAACAGGCTCAAAAAATTAATCGTTATATGCAAAAATGGGAGCCAACCATTAAGGAAGGTCTATACCAGCAATTATTGGAACACCGTCATCATGAACATGTACTTGTTACCGGTTTAAAAGAGCAGGGGCTTTCAATTTTTAATGATCATAGAGCTTTTGTCGTTCTTATGGTAAGTTTGGAAAACATGCATAAGGAAACTCGTTTCCAGCGCACGGATGGTCCCATACTGTCTTTTATCGTAAAAAATGTAATGAGCGAAATGCTGCAAAAACAGAGCCAATTGGAAGGAGAGGTCGTCATTAACCGAAGCGGACTCGGTACGGCCGTCATTTCCTTGCCCCCCCATTTATCTGATGACGAAATGAAGCTTAAGCTTTCTGATTTTTCTTCTGATTTGGTCGATGTGTTTCATACTTATTTGAAGCTGCATGTCTGTATTGGCGTGGGAGGGGTAGTCCGCAGCGTGGAAGATCTTCCTCTTACCTATAGAGAAGCCTTGGAGGCTCTGCAATATCGTCTCTACGAGGAACAAAATCAGATCATCTTTATTCAAGATTTGGAGATCCAACAGAAGCAGGCGTCTTTTTATTATCCCTTTTACATCGAAGAGATGCTGATCGATAATCTTGAAAGCCAGCGCATGAAAGAAGCTGAGGAAAATCTTAAAGAATATATCCTGGCTGTACGTTCGTCCAAATCCCATGTCATTATTTCGCAATGCTATAATATGCTGCTTAGCTCGATGACCAAGTCGCTTATTCGAAAAGGATATATCCATATTATTGATATCGATTTATTGCACATTTTACAAGAATGCAAAACGTCAACGGAGGTTCATGATTGGTTCCTGCAGCAAGTTTTCCCTTACTATGAAAAAGTGATTGAAAAATCAGCAAACCAGAACTCGCTTGTATTACAAGTCTGCCAGTACATCAATCAACATATCCATAAGGATATTTCCCTCGTGCAATGTGCGGATCTAACTGGAATTAGCCCGTCTTATCTCAGTAAATTGTTTAAAAAAGAAATGGGCATGCCCTTTCTCGATTACGTGTTGGAGCGAAAATTAAAAGAAGCGCAGCTTTTGTTAATGAATACCAAGTTAAGCGTCCAGGAGATCGCCGAACAAATTGGGTATTCCGAAAGAAGCCTGATTCGTATTTTTCAAAAATATATCCATATGACACCGAGCCAATTTAGATTAAATCACTTATAGAAAAAAAAGCGAGGGCCCATGACCCTCGCTTTTTGCATACGACGCGCCGCCTAGTGCAGCAGCTTAAATATTCAAGTCTTTCAACGCACGGCCGACCGCCTTGATATTAGCAATACGCATCTCTGAGTAGTCCCGAGAGAGAACGATCCCGGCGGCGCCGGCTTCATAGGCTTTAAGCACCGATTTGTAGACGGTTTCCGGGAGCGCCGGGAAGTTGTCTTCTCGCCATAGAATATCGAAACCGATACCTGGATAGACAGGCACTTTGCCATTCACATTGGTGACGAGCCGCTTTGTCAGCCGGTAAACGTAATCCTCGGTGAAGCCGGTGCGATCCAGCTCATCCAGCTTTGGCTCTACGTGTTTGTCCAGCCCCATGATGTCATAGAAGCCAGCAAGCAAGTTCTCCAGCGACAGCTCGCGCATGAAAGTGCCATGTACGCTGTCCAGCAGCCATCTCCGGACGCGAGGGGCGGCAATGTCGTGGTAAGCGATCGGCTTGATGAAGTCGCAGTAGTTGGCCATTTCTCCATACTCCAGCTCGGCAAGCTGGAACAGATCGTAGGTGCTCTGTTGGTGGTCGATGTGGATGCCAAACCTGGCATTCGGGTTAATGGCTTTAACTGTACCATAAAGCCGCTGCGTTTGTTCTTCTTTCGCCTTGTGCATCTCATACTCCCAAGCTAAGATTTCGGGGTATTTGAGCAAGAACCGCATCATGGTAACAAATGCGCCGTCAATTGGGTTGACGGTTTTATTTTTCAATCCGATGATATATTCGTATAGCTGGCGGTAGCCTTCGCGGGCCCGATCGGGATCAATGCCTTTGCGGCGGGCGCGCGCATTGCAGTGTTCGCAGAAACAACTAGGCACTTCGGCGTGCAGCAGGACGCGAGAGAGGGGACCGGAGCGCTCCGACCCGTATTGCAGGCCTTCCAGGAACGGATAGCTTTTGAACATATCCTCCACAGTGGAGATCCAGAAGTTGTTCAGATCGGGATTATTGAAACAAGTATTGGCATATGGACGGCCGTAGACGTCAATGGACATCACCTTGGTCCAGTTATCGATGTAATCGACGGGTCTGCGCTGATGCGGCTCGAGAATACGTGCCATCAGCTTCATCCCACGCTTGCGAATCGGTTCTTGCAAATCGGCCAGTACGTCACGGTCGGCATATTCTTCGGTAAGCGGGTCTCGCTTGTGACGGAGAAAAGTACCGCCAAAATATTGCTCGTGATGATGGATCCACACCTTCGTTATGTTACGGTTACGCTCGTCGCGCAGCGGTACGCCGTGGTCCTGGGATAGCGCTGCTGCCGAGCGGCCGTGCGCTCCATAATACCAGTGGGTGGAGACGATAACCGTATCGACACCGCCATGCTCTTGCATGATATCCAAACAATGGTCAGCCCCTTCGTCATAGACGCTTTGGGGTCCAAGCTGAATACCGACAAACCTTTCAGACATGCAGATAACCTCCTGTACAATCAGAATTGGATACATGCTTGTTCCAGGCTATTCAAGTCCGAGCAGCCTAGCTGGTGTTCGGCGTGTCATCAAATGGATGTCTTCGGACGAAACACCATGATCGGCCAAATATTGGATATACTCCGTGATCATTTGGCTCCAAGGCGGCAATCCGATCATACCACCGTCAGTGGACACAAGGGTAGACTTGCAACCTAGCTCTTTCATGGCATTCAAGTTGACCTCAAAATTTGTTTGAAAGCCACCTTTCCCCCCAGGCCGCCAGTAGGTGCGCTCGAGCAGCACGCCGTATTGCTCCACTAATCTGCGTTGGTCAGGTAGTGTCATCCCTACAACCGGATGCTCGGGATGGGTCACAACGATGTGCCCAACGCCTTGCGTTCGTGCTTCCTCGACCACGACAAAAATTTCAGCTGGTGACAGGTGTCCGGTACCAAGCACCGCTCCATACTCAGCCACGAGTCGTAGCACGTCCTTAAGTGCAGGGACCGGTTTTCCATCCGCTACTGTTTCGACGCCACCGCTTTTACCTTCCATACTGCGATGCCGGGTCGAGAACAACGTTGGCAGCCACACGATTTTGGCCCCAAGCCGCAAGGCCGCTTCCACGGCATGCGGATTGATGCCGCCGATGGAAGGGCTCAGGGTTATGCTGCCAAACACTTGCACTTGCGGATGCATTTGGCTGACGAGCCAGGCGCGGTCCATCGTTGGAACGAAGTGTGACTTTATGACGATTGCCCGTGCGCCGTGCTTGGCTGCCTGCTCAGCCAGCTGCAGATCATGATGGGTACGGGGCTTTACATCCGGCGCAGAATGGATATGCATATCGATAATGCCGCTCAAGCTCACCGTTGTCATGTTCAGTGCCGCCTTTCGTTGCTCTAGCGATCTATGCTCCGCAAAAGACAAGCAAGCGCTCTTTCGATCATGCAGGCTGGCCGTCCCGACCGAGCTTACCGATATCGAAGCGGTCCTTCAATTCCTCGACGCTCATATCTCCAGTGAAAAACTCGCTGGCCGATGTCAGGTAGCGGTAGCCGGTATGCAAAATATGCGCGTAGCTGCTGTGCGGCTCAGCTGAAAACGCGCTGCGGACATCTTCTCCGGACACGGAAGTGCGGTCTTCCCGAAGCTGCACGGCTAGCTTCAGCGCAGGTTCTTCGCCGTCGTAGAACTCGGCATCCGTTAAGTAAAGCTTGACCTTCTCAGGTACGGGGTGGAAGATGGCGTCTGCGTAACGGTCCACCTCCAACGTGAAGCGTTGCCGGCGGCGCTCGATCAGGTCAAACAAAGCATGCACATCACTGTACTTGGCCGCATCTGTCTCAAGATGCATCGCCAGCAGTGAATTTTGCATCACGATTCGATTCACTTCACGGGTACCCAGCACATCCAGCTGGTTTATTCCCGGAATGCTCTCCATCCGTTCCTCAAAAACCGCCGTTGGGTACAAACCGCCGTCTTCATTGGTGAAATATAGGTGATACATGAATGCGTCGTTGTATACACTGCACTCCGAAGGGGAGTAGTCGATCGCCTCGGCGTGGCGCAATGTTTTGGCATCAAACGAGCTGAATACTGGCTTCATACAGCGATCTGCGGCGCGGTGACACAGCCATCCCAGCACGTAGATGAGCTTGCGCTGCAGCGCTTCCGTGAAGCCGCCTCTGCTGCGGAATTCATCGCGGATTTCGCCCATCATCGGTGCGGTGAATTTATCTCCGTACCTCGTCACGCTCGCGAGACGAGCCAGGTTGTAGTACACTTTCCCGGCCTGTTTGAACGCCGGACAGATGTCAGGCGAAACCTCCATAACATGAAAGCAGTCTTCCATCGAGGCAAAATGTGTAATATTCTCAGACATGGCTTCGATCCTCCAGTTTCTTGAATTTTCAGTTATACGGCAGTTTCCGTAAAAAACGCATTCGCTCTAAGCAGTTGCTGGTAACCGTTCCATACAGCCTGACCGTAGCTGCTGGACGGTTTTACGCTTAGCGCCGCCTGGAGCGCCTCCGAGTCAACTTGCGCGCCTCTTCGAATTAGGAGTATCAACTGCAATAGAGCATCGTCAACTGAGTAAAAGGCATCGCCGCCGAATCCTTGCGGCTCGTGCGTATTGGGCTCGGAAACGGCTTTCGCGAACGCGTCCAGTTCAGGAATCGATTCACGGTCCCATGCGCTGATTTGCTCGATCCAACCGTCAACCGTGCTGGTATTGGCCACAAACGTATGCAATTCGATGGTGTTGCGCTGGCGCATCGCTTTAAACAGCGCTCGGACGGAGTCTGCTAGGGGGGCGTCTCCGTTTTCGCCAGCATAATAAAGCCGGTACATATATGCATCGCGGTTTACGGCTTCTTCGCGTGTTGAAGACCAATCTCCCAGTGCTTCGACACCGCTTAAGGCCATCAAGCCCAGAGCAAGCGCTAGTTTCGCCTGCACCCGCTCGTCATTCGAAGCAGTGCGGCAATAACTGAGCAGTTCCTCCGATTGCGGTGTATGAGGACGCACGGTATTAGCCATCAAAGCAAAGTGCCGTTCCTGCCGGATGGCCTCCTTAAAGGCGTCTGAAAACGGCCCGGATGCGGTTAACAGGTGAAGGCAGTCGGTTAAAGCTTCGATTTTTGCAATCGGTTCGTTCATCATTTGGTGTAATTCCTCCTTCGAAATATTGCGTAGCTATTCGTCTTATGGAATAGCGCTTAGTTGCAACTGCAGCACACCCCGAACACGGGCGTGCTGCAGTCGGGTGCCTTCAATAGGGCAGGGATGGTGCGGTTACTTCGGCATTTTCTGGTAGAGCTCATTAATCTCATCGATCACTTTATCTCCGCCTGCAGCTCTCCACTTTTTCACCTCGTTGTTCCAGCCGTTTTCATCCAGCTCGCCGATGATGAATTTAACGCGGGCATCTTCGATAATTTGATTCAACTCCGTACCCCTTTCCGTTTGCGTTTGAGAGATCAAGCTGATCGCCGGATTAGGTACGACATTATTGTTCATATCCTGCTTTGCGGAAAGCCAAGCTTGGTCGATCGGATTGCGTGTACCAGGTAGGGAAGCTTGATACCCATCAACCACCTGAATTTCGTTGCGGCGGTTGTTGACGACGGAGTTGATTGCTGCTTGCTCAGGGCTGACGACGGCTTTGCCGTCCTTTACGGAGTAGTGCTTGCCTTCGATGCCCCAGGTAAATAACGTTTGCATGTCCGGAGCGGACAGTTTATCGAAGAAGCCCAGCACCTTTTTCAGATCTGCTTCCGTTTTAATGGAAGATTTAGGGAAGAAGAAGTTGCCGGTATAACCGTTGGACATAAAGACGCGTTCCTGACCAGTTGTGCTTTTTAGACGAACAAAGGTATCGTATTTGGCGTTCGGATTCGTCGAGCCAGCAGCGATGCCGATGATCATATCCGGATCACCGATCCGCAATCCGGCTTGACTTTTGTATAACAGCTCATGCGCTTGGGAGCGGCTTTGCAGCGAGAAATCTTTGTTCATCAAGCCTTCCTGATACAGCCTGCGGTAAAACTTTAGCGCTTCCAAATATCCAGGGTGGAAAAGGGCGGGAGAGAGTTTACCGTCTTTTACTTCCCATTCGTTAGGAGCACCGTGAATTGCCAGCACATACCCGAATCCGCGCAGCGCGCTTTCATCAACCAGGCCAATCGTATCGTTTTTACCGTTTTTGTCGGGGTCATTCAGTGTAAAGGCTTTGATGACATTGTAAAGCTCATCTACAGTTTTAGGCTGGCTGAGTCCGAGGTTGTCGAGCCAATCTTTGCGGTACACGACGCCATCTCCAATGAGAGGACGAGAGCGGTATAGACTGTAGATTTTGCCGTCGATTTTGATGCCATCCAGCACCTGAGGATACAAGTATTTGTTCAGATTCGGAAAATCTTTCAAGTAAGGGCCGATTTCCCAAAACACACCGGATCTTACCGCATTAACCAGCGTTGTTGATTTGTTTTCGAAAACGATCAAGGCTTGCGGCATATCGCCGGAAGCGATGATGGCATTGATTTTTTCATTCACGTTGCCACCCGGTATCCAGGTGATTTTTAGCTTTGTGTTCGTGAACGCTTCGACTTTTTTAACGAAATCGTCATCTTCAGCCGGCGGCTGATTTTGCGAAAACTGGTCTACCATGGTTAAGGTAAACGGCTCATTCGAGGTGCTTCCATTCGGTGTGCTAGACGCTGCCGAGTTCGTACTTTCATTAGAGCATGCGGCTGCTAAGACACTGGATAGAAGAAGCAGCGTCGTCGGGAGGGCCACAGCTCTCCTAACTTTGAACGTGTAAGGCTGCTGGTCTGCCAATCAAAAAACCCCCATTCATTTAGTCATGTTCCTGTCAGGCGTAAGCCGTCTTTCGCTTGCAAACCTAGTCTAGACCTGCGTGAAAGGGGCGGTCTATAATCACTTCAGTACAGCGTGCAGCCCATAGGGCTCATAATCATGCCGGTTCGCAAAATAATCTTTAAGGCCGATCAGCCGGTGTAACCGCTAAGAACAGGTGGTTTTCTTGTTTTTCTGTATTCTCCCGGCGTCACACCTTCCATTTTGCGGAAATATCGGATGAAGTTTTGGGGATTATTGTATCGCAGCCGTTCGGATATCATGGCGATTTTCAAGTCAGTTTCCAACAGGAACTGACGCGCTTTTTGCAGCCGGTATCTGGATAAATAGTCGCTGAAGTTTGTGTCCAGCTCCTTTCGCAGCACGCGTTTCAGGTAGCTGGGGTGGACGTCAAGCCGATCCGCGCAAACCTCAAGACTCAAATCTGTGTCGTATTCCTCATGGATAATCTGCACCAGTTTTTCCGCCACTTTAACGTATTTGATTTCCCGATGATTCTCCAACAGCTCCACAATATTTGCGACAATTCCCTCCAGAAACCAGATCTTCAGCTCATCAGCCGATCTTAGGTTAAACAACTGGGAGAAGATGGAGCTTTCGTTCTCCAGCAGATGCCTCGCGTTAATGCGCAAGTCCTGAACGATCTTAAGCACGTCGATCAAAATGCGGGCAAGATAGACTTGCTGTTCGCGGTAGCCAACATCCTGGGATAGGAGCCAGTCGAGAAATTCGGTAAATAGGTGTTCGACGGTTTCCCGGTCGCCTGCGTTCAGCGCATTGATCAGCTCCGACTCCAAGTGCTTGGGGAATACGGGGATCGTATTTTCCTCTTCATCGGGTTGAACGTCCTTTAAGTACAAGATCGATTCTTCGCCATATTTGATACGGTAGCGCAGCGCATCCAGCGCTTCCTCGTAAGCCCGGGAAGTATTGACGATGGAGCTGAACGGCTTACTGATTCCGATGCTGACACGGACGCCTAAATAGGATTTGATCATCTGCTGTACATGCTCGCAAATGTGATACATTTCCCGTTTTACTTCGTCCTCATCGGTGTGATCATGCTCGATGATCACAGCCTGGAATTTATCGATAAGCACCGATTGGAAGCGGCTCATCTGCGCAATCAGCTCTTTGACGATGTTGTTGATCGCAAACATTAGCAGGTCCCGGTCCTTTTCTTGAAAACGCACCAAATCGAGTGAATCGAGTTGGGTGGTGAAAACACTAAGCAGCTTCCATTCATCTTTGATATGAAATGCATTGCATTTCTCATGAATTTCGGTATGACCTAACTCTCCACGAAACAGTTTTTGCAGGAAAGATTCCTTTAGTAGCAGCTGTTGAACGTGTAATTGGCCTTTCATCACAAACTGTGAGGTTTTCATACTCAGAAACTGCTCGCGAATCAGTTCCAATTCGTCTCCCTGTTTATTGGGTAGCGATTCTGCAGCTTGTTCGTAAATTCGAGCAATAGGACGATACATTTTCCTGCTGCCGAGCAAAGCGAGAATCAGAATGAAGAGCAGCATCACGGAGCCGATGATCAGTGCGATCCAGCCGATGGAGCGAGAATCCTTTGTAATTTGCCGAAAGGGGGATACCGAGATGTAAGTCCAGCTGTTATATGAAGAACGGATATATGTAAAACCGATCTCTTCGTTGCCGGTTTTGAGTGAATTGAAGCCATTGGCATCCGCCTGCTTTTTGATTTTGGTCATGATGGCGTCTCCGGCGAGCGATTGGCCGATCCGGCTAACGTCGGAGTGGGCGATGATGCGGTCCTGAGCATCCGTAATCATAAAGTTGCCTAGTTCTTCGCTGTTCGCCATCATATTATGAAATGCTTTTCCCGGGAAAACGACGATGGCGAGTCCGGTCGGCTGAGAGGAATATTGGGGAATTTTTTGCACCAGCACGATGCTGTTTTCGTTTTTCTGCGCATTGCTGACGCCGGTATTCGGTAAATAATCTTCATTAAGCAGCCATGCTGAAGGCGTTTTCATATTTTGCAGCAAGTGCGTATATTTCTGTTTACCACCGGCTTGATCGAGATAATAAACGCCTTCGCCATCCAGCACCCAATTATTATCGAAGTTAACCAGATACACCTTATTTATGCCATATTCGTAAAAGCTCATAGAAGAAATCTTTCGGTTCAGCTTTGTAAACGTCGAAAATAAACGGGGATCCACCGATAAATTCATCGCGGTCAGCAATTCTGACGAATTAACATAATTCAGCATCGTCGATTCGACGGATTTTAAAATCTGCTCAGTATGGTGCTGCGATTGCTGCAAAATGAGCCGGTTGCTTTCTTGCACCTTTTCCTGGATCATGTCAGCTGCCCTGTGATACGAAAAAATTCCTTGCAAGATCACAGGGATCGTTGCAAGGAGCAAGCTGAATGCAAGCAGTTTAAAGAAATAGGATTTCCGTTTCAATCTATTTCCCCCCAGTTGGACGTATTACCCCTTAACTGAACCCAACAATGCGCCCTTTGCAAAGTGCTTTTGCAAAAACGGGTAGACGAGCAGGATCGGCAGCGTACTTGCGACGATAACGGCCATTTTGACAATTTGCGCTGGCGGGACATTGTTCGCATCATTGTAGTCGGCACTGCCGAAGCCGCCCTCGGCGACGATGACGATTTGCCTCAGCCACACCTGCACAGGCCATAGTTTGGAATCGTTGATGTACAGAACAGCCTGAAAATAAGTGTTCCAATGTGTAACTGCATAAAACAAAGCGAAGGTGGCAATTGCTGGCATAGATAGAGGTAAAACAATTTTAAATAAAATCCCCAAATCATTGCAACCGTCAATTTTTGCTGCCTCATGCAGCTCTTCGGGCAAATTCTGGAAGAAGTTTTTAAGGATAATGAGGTTAAACGGGCTGATCAGAATGGGGATCGTCAGCGACCATAACGAGTTCAGCAGTCCAAGGTCCTTGACCACCAAATAAGTCGGAATCATACCACCGTTAAACAGCATGGTGAATAGAACCATCAGCATGATCATACGTCGGCCGTCCAGATCCCGCCGTGCTAGTGCGTAAGCCATAAATGAAGTGAAAATCAGATTGAGAAGCGTTCCTATCACCGTAATATAGATCGAAACGCCGATGCTTCGGATAATGATGTTATTGCTGAAGATATATCGGTAGCCCTCCAAGGAAAATTTGGTGGGGAACAATACGAACGACTTGGCGAGCAGTTCCTCTTTGGCTGTGAAAGAGGCGGCAATGATATACACGAACGGAAGAACGGCGATCAGCGCGATTACGAGTAGAAGAAGCATGTTGATGCCATCGAAAATACGGCTGCCCCATTTTTTATCCTGCACCATAACTCAGTACACTCCTTCTTCACCCATTTTTTTAGCTAACGTGTTGGCGATGACAACAAGTACGAAGCCGACAACGGATTTAAATAAACCGACGGCTGCGCTGTAGCTGAATTGACCTTGACGAATACCTGTCATATAGACATAAGTATCGTACACTTCACCAACTTCCCGAGTAGATGCGTTCAGCATGAGGAAAATCTGCTCAAAGCTGGTATCCAGAAACTGGCCCAGACGCAGAATGAATAGAATGACGATCGTACTACGGATGCTTGGCAGTGTAATATGCCAGATTTGGCGCCAGCGTCCAGCGCCATCCAGCTTGGCAGACTCGTACAGGCTCGTATCGACGCCGGCTAATGCTGCTAGAAAGATGATCGTGCCCCAGCCCGTATCCTTCCAGATAACCTCCGAGGTGATCATGTAAGGGAACATGGATTTGCTGAGCAGAAAGTTTATTTTTTCGAATCCGAGCTGCACCAACAGGTTATTGATGACGCCTTCCTCATTACTAAAGAAGATATAGACAATGCCGACGACAACAACCCAGGATACAAAATGCGGTACGTAAATGAGTGTCTGCAAAAAACGTTTGTAAATCTCATGCCGCAATTCGTTAAGCATTAATGCAACAATAATCGGTAGCGGGAAAAAGAAGACAATATTGAACACTGCGAGCACGGAGGTGTTTTTGAGCAGCAGCCAAAACTTGTCGTCGGTAAAGAAACGTACGAAATGCTGAAGGCCAACCCAGTCGCTGCCACTTATTCCGAGAAACGGCTGATAATTTTGAAAGGCAATGACAATGCCCCACATAGGTAAGTATTTAAATATTAAAAAATAAATGATCCCCGGTACGGCCAAAAAGTACATCCAGCGGTTTCTGACGATACGTCTCCAACGTTCGGACTTCAAGCGTTGGACTGCCGATCGCCCAGTACCGGATTCAATTAACAGAGTCTTTTTCAACCCTTTCGCCCCCCCTAATTGCATTTGTTTCTGTTCTAACACTACGGGCTTTAGCCAAGTGTAGTCTATAATCAGTTGGGCTTTGGCGGGTAAATGAGCATAATCATTGATGGCTCGTTAATGATCATTTCGGATCATTTGGTGTTTCGGCGGGTTTGTCGGGAAGGACCCCGATGTATAAGGTCAGTATCGAGTGAAATAAGAAGGAGGATTGAATTAACGGAACGATAGTATAACGGCAAAATAAACAGGCTGCTGAAAATCAGCAGCCTGTTTTTAAAAAATGGAGTGAATTTTAGTGATAAATTAATTTAAGGAATCCAACTGCATCTTAATATCTGGGTTGAGATTCAAAGCATTCAAAATGATCTGGAGGGCTTCAGCTCGAGTGGAAGGAGCCTTCGGATCGAATGTGCCATCAATTTTACCGTTGATGATTCCGGTTTGAGCAGCATCCTTTACAACGTCTGCGGCATAAGAAGAGTTCAAGTCAGAGAAGTCGCCTTTTGTTATGTCCTTCGTAACAGATTGCAAGTTCACGATACGGGACAAGATCATGACCATTTCTTGGCGGCTGATGTTATTGTCAGGTCGGAAAGTAGAATCGCCGTAACCGCCAATGACCCCTGCTTTTGCGAGTTCCATGATAGCGTCAGAAGCCCAATTGTTACCAACGTCCGAGAACGCTGCTTCCGTCTTCGTGCCACCTGAAATATTGAATACACGAGAAATGATAACTGCAAATTCACCGCGAGTTATGTTGGCGTCAGGTTTAGCTGTACCGTCTCTAAGGATTCCTGGATTAGCTCTTCTAATGAAGGGAAGATGATTACGGTTCCACAGATTAAATCATGGTTGTTCATTAATACACCTGCATGCCACATGTACATACAAGTTGAGTGAGTGATATAATTTAGCAATAACTACAAAAGCTTCTATAAGCCCATCGTAGAGTGAACAATCGAATGAATAAGATGATCCCTAAACATATTCATCTCAAGCATGAACTTAAAGCATGGATCATAAATGGCGGGCTGCAAAAAGGCGAATTGCTACCGTCCTTCCACCCCCCCTATAGAAAAGTTCATAAAAAACTATAGCTAAACTTGTACGTACAAGTTATAATATGATTAATAGAAACTTATTTACCTTTCGCTTCCACCAGACATTCAAGTTTTCCAGGTCATAAAGGGGGAGCGGGCTACTTTCACATAAGGAGCGTGTCGTTCTTGTTAGAAGATTTGAAGCAAGCTGTCTTGGAAGCGAACTTGGATCTTCCGAAATACGGTCTCGTTACATTCACTTGGGGAAATGTTAGTGGTATTGACCGCGCCTCTGGACTAGTCGTCATTAAGCCTAGCGGCGTCCCTTACGAATCATTAAAACGGGACGACATGATCGTCGTAGACCTGGAAGGTAATATCGTAGAAGGCAAGTTGAAACCATCTTCCGATACGCCGACCCATTTGGTGCTCTATAAGGCATTTGAGACAATCGGAGGGATCGTTCATACCCACTCTCCATGGGCGACTAGTTGGGCACAGGCGGGGTGTGCCATACCGGCACTCGGTACAACGCATGCTGACTATTACTATGGTACGATCCCGTGCACACGAGATATGACTGAGGACGAAATTAAAGGCGCGTATGAGCTGGAAACTGGCAACGTGATCGTAGAGACATTCCGTAGCTTCGATCCGGCAATGATGCCGGGTGTTTTAGTTAAGAGCCACGCTCCATTCAATTGGGGCAGGGACCCGCATGATGCCGTCCATCATGCGGTTGTACTGGAGGAAGTTGCTAAAATCGCCCTCCATACGCTTCATTTGCAACCGGGTGCTGGTTCCATGGATCAAAACCTGCTTGATAAGCATTTTCTGCGAAAGCATGGTAAGCATGCATATTACGGTCAGGGCGCTAGCGAAACCAAAGTACCAGAAATAGCTCACATTTAAACTTATATTGTACGCACGAGCATTCCCAGCTCAGCCTGGGATGGCCTTCAACACAAGTCTACGGGTGGAGGAGAAACAGGCGAAAAGCATCCTAAATATATGGCTGCCGCAACCTTAGAAAATAGTTACATGTGATTGGATACAAAATGGATCCATGCATCATTATTTAAATTTATTCATATATGATCCTCGGGAGGAATTTCGATGTTAGATATGACAAATCACAAATTCTGGTTCGTGACCGGTAGCCAACATTTGTATGGTCCGGAAACGATTGAAGAAGTGGCATCGCATTCGCAGGAAATGGTCGCAGGTCTTCATGCAAGTGGTAATCTCCCCTGTTCCGTGGTATTCAAGCCGGTACTGACCACGCCAGATGACATTCGACGACTCTGCATTGAGGCTAACTCGGACGAATCTTGTGCCGGATTAATCACCTGGATGCATACCTTCTCGCCCGCCAAAATGTGGATTGCAGGTCTGAGTGAACTGCGTAAGCCGCTTTTGCACCTTCATACGCAATACAACCGGGACATTCCGTGGGATAGCATCGATATGGATTTCATGAATACGAACCAAGCGGCGCATGGTGACCGTGAATACGGCTTTATCGGTGCCCGCATGGGATTGTCTCGTAAAATCGTTGTCGGCTACTGGGCACACACAGACGTGCAGAACCGTATTGGTTCCTGGATGCGCACTGCCATCGCTTTGCAAGAGGGACGCCGATTGAAGGTAGCTCGGTTCGGTGATAACATGCGCCAAGTTGCCGTAACGGAAGGCGACAAAGTGGAAGCTCAAATCAAGTTCGGTTGGTCGATTAACGGTTATGGCGTAGGGGATCTGGTGGCTCGTGTCCATGATATAACAGAGGCTGAAATCAATGCGCTGATGGATGAATACGAATCACTTTACGATATTGCACCAGAAGGCCGTCAGTCCGGAGCTGTGCGCGATGCGATCCGTTATCAGGCACGTATCGAACTTGGACTCAAGGGCTTTCTGGTAGAAGGCGGCTTCGGAGCATTCACCACTTCGTTCGAAGATCTCCACGGCCTGCAGCAACTACCGGGCCTTGCCGTTCAGCGTCTCATGGGCGCAGGTTTCGGCTTCGGCGGTGAAGGCGACTGGAAGACTTCTGCGTTTACTCGGATTATGAAGTTGATAGCCGGTAACGTTGGCACTTCTTTTATGGAAGACTATACCTATCATTTTGAGCCAGGACGTGAGTTAGTGCTTGGATCGCACATGCTGGAGATTTGCCCGTCGATATCAGCGAACAAGCCCAAAATCGAAGTGCATCCGCTCGGCATCGGCGGGAAAGCCGATCCAGCCCGCCTAGTGTTCGATGGGCAGGCGGGACCAGCGCTCAACGCCACCGTCATCGATCTGGGCAACCGTTTCCGCCTGCTTATCAATACGGTTGATGCTGTTCCGGCACCTCAGCCGATGCCGAAGCTGCCAGTTGCGCGTGTACTATGGCAGGCACATCCTTCTCTTCAGGAGTCAGCTGAGTCTTGGATTCTGGCTGGTGGCGCGCATCATACCGTGTTCTCCAATAAGGTAACGGTTGAGCAGTTGATAGATTGGGCAGATATGGTCGGCATCGAATATGTGCTCATCGACCGCAATACGAATGTGCAGCAACTTCGCCGTGAGCTGCAGTGGAGTGATATCGCCTGGAAGCTGAGATAAACGAATGTAGTTGGAAGCAGGCCCTTCCCCAATGTAAATGGGGGCAGGGCCACTTCTCTTACGCTTTATATGATGGAGGGACATTCTATGCGTACTGAAGTTAAACACGCCATTCAAAATGGTAAAACCGTGCTTGGCATTGAACTTGGTTCAACCCGGATCAAAGCAGTTCTCATCGGTGAAGATCACTCGCCTATTGCATCCGGCAGTCATGACTGGGAAAACAGTTATGTGAATCATATTTGGACGTATCGTATCGAGGATATTTGGAAGGGCGTACAGGACAGCTATCAAAAGATGGCTACCGAGGTGAAAGAGCGGTACGGTGTTCCCTTACAAACCATCGGAGCTATCGGCTTCAGCGGTATGATGCATGGCTATATGGCGTTTAATAAGGAAGGCGAACTGTTGGTTCCATTCCGCACTTGGCGGAACAATATCACCGAACAGGCTTCCAAAGTGCTGACAGATTTGTTTCAATACCCGATTCCCCAGCGCTGGAGCATTGCTCATCTCTATCAGGCTATTTTGAATCAGGAGGAGCATGTCACTGACATTGATTTTCTGACAACCTTAGCTGGATATATTCATTGGAAACTAACCGGGCAAAAAATACTAGGCGTCGGGGAAGCATCTGGCGTATTTCCGATCGATCTGAATTCGAAAACTTACAACGCCAACATGATCGAGCGATTTAATGAATTGATTGCAGCTCAAGAATTAACATGGGGACTAAAGGATATTTTACCTCAAGTTAAGCTGGCTGGTGAAAACGCTTGCACACTAACGGAAGAAGGTGCCAAGCTTCTGGATGTGACAGGTGAGCTTAACGCTGGTATCCCGCTCTGTCCTCCTGAGGGGGATGCTGGGACCGGTATGGTTGCAACAAATAGTGTTGCCCAGCGTACCGGTAACGTATCAGCCGGAACCTCAGTTTTTGCCATGATTGTACTTGAAGAAGAATTGTCCAAAGTGTATACCGAGATCGATCTAGTCACTACACCTACAGGCAATCTGGTTGCCATGGCGCATTCCAATAACTGCTCTTCCGACCTTAATGCCTGGGTAGGTTTGTTTGATGAATTTGCGAAGGTGATGGGCTTTCAAGCAGATATCAATCAATTATATGGCACACTGTTTAACTTAGCCCTTCAAGGAGACCCGGATTGTGGCGGCTTACTGGCTTACGGCTATCTGTCAGGGGAGCATATGACTCATTTTGAAGAAGGCCGTCCGTTATTTGTACGCTCGCCCAATAGCAACTTTAGTTTGGCTAATTTCATCCGAGTCCATTTGTTTACTGCATTAGGTGCACTAAAAATTGGAATGGACATACTCCTCAAACAAGAGGGCGTTAAATTAGAGGAAATCTTGGGTCATGGCGGTTTTTTCAAGACCGAAGGTGTCGGGCAGCGTATCATGGCAACTGCCTTGAATGTTCCTGTTTCCGTTATGGAAACCGCTGGGGAAGGTGGGGCATGGGGAATCGCTTTATTAGCCTCTTATATGATCCATAAAGCAGAGGATGAAACATTAGAGGACTTTTTGAAGCAGAAGGTATTTGCAGACAAAGCGGGTAAGATGATCCCCCCCCAACGCAAGGACGTGGAAGGCTTCGAAGCATTCATGCAAAGGTATACTAAGGGCCTGGCTATTGAAAAAGCAGCTGTTGAGTATCTTCAGTAGATCAGGCTTCATTACCAACATCCAAATAAATGTACGAACATACAAAAGCCTGGAACATACTTTCCAGGCTTTTGTATGTCTTCGTTGCTTAAGGCCTTCGTGTACTAGAATAGCTTTCCATAAGCCGCTGTCAAGTGAATTAGTCCGCCTCCACGTCGTCTAACAGTCCGCCTCGCCGGTATTGAAGCGGAGATATGCCCATAGCTTTGCGGAACGACGTGCTGAAATAGTGCTGCGAGTGGTAGCCTACTCGCTCGGCTATTTCCAATATGTTAAGTTCCGTTGATACAAGTAACTGTATAGCACGCTTCATCCGCATTTGCGTCAAATATTGCCCTAGCGAAACACCAACCTCTTGCTTGAACACCCGGCCGAAATAGACGGGAGATACCTGCAGACTCTCAGCAACCTCTTCCAGTGTCAATTCTGGTTCAGCATAATGTTCCTGTACGAACAGTTTTGCTCTACGAACGAGCGGGGACAATTGAATTTCCTGATAGACGCTTTGTCTTGCTTCCAGGTATGCAGCTGGAACTCCAGATAACCCACCAGCTACATTGGTGAAATTCAGCATGGTGGAAATTTTCAGGTATTTGGATATCGATTGCTCCATCTGTGCGAGCGTTTCTTCAGCGATGATATCCCAAGTCAGGACGATGATAAGGCCTCCACGGTCGCGAAACCGCACATGGGGCAAGTGTATCATGTATTCACCAATGATGTTTTCGATGGCAAACAAGAATAGCTGTCGGTCATTTTCACGAAGGAAGTGCTGTCCCCGACTTACTTCAGGCCAGCGGATGACACCGAGCAGACGGGGAGCATTGCTGGGCAATTGCAAAAACTTGAGCTGCTCGTGAATTTGATCGGAATTCAGTTCTCCGTCTATCCACTCTAAGCAGAAGCGTTCACGTAGTAGCAGCAAATTTTTGGCGATTTGCCGATTGGCAAGCTCGAAATGCATCTGCTGCATGGACTGCTGATCCAACTGGTTTTTCGCTTCCGTTATCACATGGGTGAGCTGATTGACTCGAATCGGCTTAAGTACGTAATCGTCCACACCGAGACGGATCGCTTTTTGTGCATAGGAAAACTCTTCGTGACCGGTGACGATGATCACCCGGCACTTCGGCAATTTTTCTCGAAGTTCCCCGATTAACGTCAGACCATCCATGATCGGCATGTTTAGATCGACGAGCATAAGATCCGCCTTTAGGTGAAGGGCCAATTCCAGTGCTTCCTCACCGTCTTCGGCTTCTCCGACGACATCCATCTGAAGCTGCTCCCACGGAATTGAACTCCGGATGCCACTGCGGATGAGGGCTTCATCATCTGCCAGTATGACCTTCCAAGTCTTCATCTTGATGCACCTCCTGATATAATTCCTTCAAATAAGGATGGACAATAGTGATCGTCGTACCTTTCCCATGTTCGCTTTCCACGAGTAATCCGTAGGCTGCGCCGTACGTTAAGATCAGGCGTGACTGGACGTTTAACAGCCCGTAACCTCCAGAGGATACCTCTGATGAAGGATCGGTCACTCCCGTTCGAATCGGGCTGGTCGACTGCTGGGCAATCTCTTCCTTGATCTCCTCCAGATTTTGCCGCAGCCGATTTAGCGCGGAATTATCCATTCCCTTACCGTCGTCACTAATGTGCAGCAGCAGCTTGCCATCCCGAACTTCACTGGAAATCCGAATTAGACCCGGGCCTCGCCGTTCTTTAATCCCATGATAGAGAGCGTTCTCAACAAATGGCTGAACGATCAGTTTCATGATATACAGTCCTTCAGTTTCCGGGGCGATGTCCAGCTCATACTCGAGCTTGCTTTGATAGCGTGTCTTTTGAATTTTTAAATAGCTTCGTACATGTTCGATTTCTTGTGATAACGGAATAATCGGTTTTCCTTTGCTGAGCCCGATACGAAACAGGGTGGATAGTGAATCGACGACCTCGGTAATCTCATTAGCTCCACGCTGATGGGCTAACCAATGGATCGTATCTAGTGTGTTGTACAGAAAATGAGGTTTTATCTGGGCATGCAAGTTGCGGAGTTCTGCTTCGCGTTTCTGCTGTTCTTTGCGTCCAACTTCTTTGATCAGCTTGTTAATTTGGCTGAGCATGATGTTGAAGGCACGGCCAAGTATACCGACCTCATCATTTTGCTGTCCTGTATAGCGTATGGATAAATTTCCGGTTTCAACTTTCTGCATCAAAGCCATAAGCTTGCGGATTGGTTGGGTGATCGTAAATGATAAGTAATAAGCCAACCCGAGGCCGACCAAACAGACGAAAAAAATAAAGCAGACGATATAAAAACGAATTTGGCTAATGTCATTGATCGTATCCTGCATGGGAAACACGCCAACCGTCGTCCAACCGGTGAAATCCGATTTACGGTAAATGATCTGTACAGGTCCATGACTTGTTGTATCGGTCGATTGCACCGAAGTTTTGGTGAATTGGCCAACGTTTTTTGTTACTACATTTGAACCGCTGTCGCCTAACCATTCTTTAGGGATCTCGGCCAAAATCGGATGAGGAGGCGAGTAGATGCTTTCGCCATTGCCGTCGGTCACCATCAAGTAACCGGACTTACCCAGACGGACGTCACGTACTGTTTCAGCGATGACCCGGAGCTTGAGGTCGATCATGATGACGCCCTGAACCTGCTGTGTGGCGGGATCGAGTATGGCCCTGACTGCGGTGACTACTTCTTCGTCTTTGTAGTTCACATGATTCGATATGCCGCGATTGTGGGGGTGTCCCAGTAACCGAAAAATACCGCGACCGGCCACGGCTTCCTTATACCACGGCTCTTCCGTCAGCTTGACCGATGAACGTGGATACATATCGTTGCTGATATAGTCGCCTGCGCTGTTCGTGACCAGAATACCGGCAATTTCGGAATGTAGTGTTGTAAACCCTTGCAGAAACTTCTTCATCCTGTACATTTGCTCCGATTGGGAGTAGCCGGCAGCAACAGGGGCCCCTTCCATAAAGTCCGAAATGTCAGGATTGAACGAAATCATATACGTCGTATTTTGCATTTCATTCACGAACGCTTCGAGTGACTTGTTCACATTGTCGATGAGCTGCAGCGTATTAGCAGTGACCCGCTTTTCAATGGTGTCGTTAACAGCGAAGCTGATCAAACTGCCGAGAAGGATGGAGGGCAAGATGCTAACGAGAACAAACAGGACAATGAGCTTAAAACGCAGTGGCATATGCTTCATTTCGACGGAGGGAATACTTCTATTTCGCATAGTAGCTGTCCACGTTTGTTTTCGTCACGACGGAAATCCCCGTATCTGTATAAACCGGTAACTGATTGCCGGATTCGCCATTGGAATCACCCAGGCCATGATGAAGATGAAACAAGTACTGCAGTGACCAATACCCCATATTCCAGGTGCCTTGCGCCAAAGTTTCGGACAGCACGCCATTTTTGACCATATCGAGTGTTCCTTTGTCCGTATCGAAGCCGATCACTTTGATTTTGCCTGCTTTTCCAGTCTGAAGAAGCGCATTGCCGACCCCGATACCACCGTTCGCCTCCGTAGCGAAAATGCCATTCAAATCCGGAACTTGCTGAATGATGCGGCGGGTTGCTTGCTCAGATTCTGCCTGGTCGCCTTTTCCATTTTCGATCGCTACCACTTGGATGTTCGGATAAGAGCTCTTGAGTGTATCGATGAAACCATCCGTGCGTTCTTGATGGTTAAGCTGGCCAGGTCGTGTAATAATCGCCACTTTGCCAGTTCCTTCGATCAACTTGGCGAGCTGGTTGGCAGCTGTTGCACCAGCCGAACGGTTGTCTGTACCGAGAAACGTGCGTACCTTGCTGTCCTTGGTATTTGAATCGAACAAGACAACTGGAATGCCCGCTTGGACGGCTTTGTCAATCGTGGCTGAAAGCGCTTCCGGATTAATCGCAGTAACAGCAATGCCGGCGGGCTTTTTGGCGATAACCTGCTCGAGCACGGTGTTTTCCTCATTCGCGTCATATTGGGTCGCTCCACGGTATTCAACAGATACGTTCAGCACCTTGGCTGCATCTTCAAAACCTTTTATCCCCCGTTTCCAGTAATCCATACCGGCCTGAAATGTCACCATGACGTACTTCTCGTCGACTTCTCCTCGCAATCCGCTTTCCAAACCATATTCTTTCGAATTTTTTGAGTTGAACTGGTGCAAGGCGACATAACCGATGAAAGCAGCGATCAGGATCATATAAACGACGATTAATTTTTTCAAGTCTTATCCCCCTGTGGCGTACTTTTTTCATTATATCGCAATTTTTCAGTAAGATCTTTGAAAAGTGGAGCACGTTTTTTATAAAAATTAAACCTGTGAGGAAAGTTTAATTTTTGAAAAAAACGTGCGTCAATTTCGAAAGACGATGATTCCCGGCGGGTGCTATATTCATTTTGCAACAACAAAACAATCTGGGGGGAAGGGTTAATATGAAAAAATTCAGTTGGTTAACTATGGTTGTATTTATGATGTTTGCACTCGCAGCATGTGGAGGGCAGCAGGCAGCTAGTGGGGGTGCAGCAGGAGGAGGATCTACGCCAGGAGCGGTAAAAGCGGATGACAAGCAGTCTTCAGGCGGTGGAAGTTCGGGAGATTCGGCAAGTAAATATGTCGGCATCTCGATGCCGACGAAGTCTTCGGAGCGTTGGGTACATGACGGTGAAAATATGGTGAACGAATTCAAGAAGCTCGGCTACAAAACCGATTTGCAGTATGGCGAAGACGTGGTCGAAAACCAAGTCTCCCAGATTGAAAATATGATCACCAAAGGCGTCAATGTCTTAGTTATTGCCCCTATTGACGGGGAGTCGCTGACGGATGTCCTTAAGAAGGCCAACGACAAGAAAATCCAAGTCATTTCCTATGATCGTCTGATTCGTAAAAGTGATTTCGTCAGCTACTATGCGACGTTTGACAACTTCAAAGTCGGCGTGCAGCAAGCGCAGTATATCGAGCAGAAACTCGGCCTCAAAGACGGCAAAGGCCCTTTTAACATCGAATTATTTGCTGGATCCCCGGATGACAATAATGCAGGTTTTTTCTTTAACGGTGCGATGTCTGTACTGAAGCCTTATATCGATTCCGGCAAGCTGGTGGTGAAGAGCAAGCAAACGGCATTCGAGCAAGCGGCTACGCTCCGCTGGGACGGTGCGACGGCACAATCGCGGATGGATAACTTACTCAGCAAAAATTACACGAGTGATAAGGTTGATGCGGTTCTTTCTCCCTACGACGGTATCAGCATCGGGATCATCTCATCGCTGAAGGGCGTAGGCTACGGCTCGGCAAAGCCGATGCCGGTCATTACAGGTCAAGATGCTGAACTCGCATCGGTGAAGTCGATCGTTGCCGGTGAGCAGACGCAAACGGTCTTTAAGGACACCCGCGAGTTGGCTAAAAAAGCGGTTGGGATGGCTGACAGCGTATTGAAAGGCACAAAAGTCGAAGTCAACGACGAGAAAACATACAACAATGGCGTAAAGGTCGTTCCTGCCTTCCTGCTCGAACCAGTTTCAGTCGACAAATCCAACTATGAAAAAGTACTCGTTGATAGCGGTTATTACAAAAAAGATCAAATCAGCAAATAATCGAGACAGATGATCATAGGAACACGGATGCAGTGGCGGCCGGACTGGCTGCCACTGCAGTTGTTAGATTGGGAAAGGCGGTGAAGAATGTGTCTGATATAATTCTGGAGATGAAAGGGATTACAAAGACGTTTCCGGGTGTAAAAGCATTGGAGGACGTTAATCTGAAGGTCAAGCGGGGAGAAATCCACGCATTGATGGGCGAGAACGGCGCAGGAAAGTCAACTTTGATGAAGGTGCTTAGCGGTGTTTATCCTCACGGAACGTATGAAGGCGACATTTTGTTTCAGGGACAAATATGCGAATTTAAAGGTATCAAGCATAGTGAGCAGCTCGGCATCGTCATTATTCATCAAGAGCTCGCCTTGATTCCATACTTGTCAATCGCTGAAAATATCTTCCTCGGCAATGAGCAGACCAGACGTGGCGTGGTCAATTGGAACGAAACGATCATGAAGACCAAAGAGCTTCTGAATAAGGTAGGGCTGGCTGAATCGCCGCAGACCCTGATTACGAATATCGGTGTCGGTAAGCAGCAGCTGGTCGAGATTGCCAAAGCACTAGCAAAAGAGGTAAAGCTGCTTATTTTGGACGAACCGACGGCGGCACTAAATGAAAACGACAGTGAGAATTTGCTGCAGCTGCTGCTCGAATTTAAAAAGCATGGTATTACGTCGATCATGATATCGCATAAGCTCAATGAGATTGCGAAAGTAGCCGACTCAATCACGATTTTGCGCGACGGACAGACGATCGAGACGCTAGATATGAAGAGAGACCAGGTGGATGAGGACCGTATTATTAAAGGCATGGTAGGGCGTGATTTAACACACAGGTATCCGCCACGAACGCCAAATATCGGCGATATGATTCTCGAAGTCAGCCATTGGAATGTCTATCACCCGCTGCATCCGGAGAGAAAAGTCATCGACGACATCAATTTTTACATCCGCAAAGGTGAGGTGGTCGGTATCGCAGGCCTGATGGGGGCTGGACGAACGGAGCTGGCGATGAGTCTATTTGGCAGGTCGTACGGTGCGAAAATCAGCGGTCGGGCCATGATCAACGGGAAAGAAGCGGATTTATCCGATATCAATAAAGCGATTAAGCAAGGACTGGCCTATGTGACGGAGGACCGGAAACAGTATGGATTGATTCTGATCGATGACATTAAGCACAACATTACGCTCAGTAATCTGAATTCGATTTCCAAAAGGTGCGTTGTAATCGAGAACCAGGAAATTATTCAAGCGGAAGCGTTCCGCAAGAAAATGAATATCAAAACGCCAAGCATTCTGCAGAAGACCGGAAATTTGAGCGGCGGCAATCAGCAGAAGGTCGTACTCAGTAAGTGGATTTTTGCCAAGCCTGACATCCTTATTCTGGATGAACCGACGCGGGGGATCGATGTCGGTGCGAAATATGAAATCTATTCGATTATCAACGATCTGGCTGGGCAAGGGAAAGGTGTCCTTCTTATTTCATCGGAGTTGCCTGAGATTCTCGGCATGTGCGACCGGATTTATGTAATGAGCGAAGGACGGATGACTGGCGAATTAAATAGAGCGGAAGCTTCGCAGGAGGCTATCGCTAGATATATGACGAAAACAAGGGGGACTAGGCATGCAAACCATGGTCAGCATGTTTAAAAGTAATATACGCCAATACGGGATGATCATTGCGCTGGTGCTCATCTCGCTGTTGTTTCAAATTTTGTCCGACGGTACGCTGCTTAAACCTTTGAACGTGACGAACCTGATTTTGCAAAACAGCTACATTCTGATTTTGGCTATTGGTATGCTGCTCGTCATCATTACCGGCCACATAGATTTGTCGGTTGGCTCGGTGGCCGCATTCATTGGGGCGCTGTCTGGCGTAATGATGGTGACAAATCACATGCCTTTTCCGGTTTCCGTGATCCTTTGCCTGCTGATTGGAGCTCTGGTCGGCGCCTGGCAGGGATTTTGGGTCGCATATGTCAAAATTCCGTCTTTCATTGTTACGCTGGCTGGAATGTTACTGTTTCGCGGTTTGACAATGATTGTGCTAAATGGAATGTCACTTGCGCCGTATCCGAAGATGTTTCAAAAAATAAGCTCCGGTTTTATTGCGGATCCTCTGGGAGATAGTCATCTGCTTACGATCCTGATTGGAGCAGCGCTCGCAATCATTTACATTCTGATTGAGCTCAGGAACCGCAAATCGAAACTTACCTATCAGTTCGAAGTTATACCTGCAGGCTTGTTTGTGATTAAGCTAGCGGTTATCTCTATAATCATTCTTGCTTTTGTTTTTGTATTGTCGCAGTACGAAGGGATACCGAACATCCTGATTCTATTGTCGGTGCTAGTGATTATTTACTCATTTGTAATGAACAAGATGGTTATGGGACGTCATATTTACGCGCTTGGAGGTAATGAGAAGGCGGCTAATCTCTCAGGCGTGAAAACAAAGAGAGTAACATTCTGGGTGTTCGTCAATATGGGCGTACTTGCGGCCATGTCCGGTCTTGTATTCGCTGCGCGACTGAACGCAGCTACGCCGAAGGCGGGAACGAACTTCGAACTAGACGCCATCGCGGCCTGTTTTATCGGCGGTGCTTCCGCAAGCGGCGGAGTCGGCACAGTGATAGGTGCTATAATTGGTGGCCTCGTCATGGGCGTCATGAACAATGGCATGTCCCTTGTCGGATTAGGCATCGACTGGCAGCAAGGCATTAAAGGTCTAGTGCTGCTCCTGGCCGTCGCCTTCGACATTTATAATAAGTCGAAATCGTCGTAAATTTGTAGCTAATGGAAGCAAAAAGCCGTGATACTAACTTTGAATGAACCATTGAAGCAGATCCGTTTATGTGCTGGAACCTCATGATCGGACGAGTGAAAGTTTTTCGAAATAAGATAAAAAACAATCTCCTCGTTACACTGGTACCCATAGACTGGACACATTGAAAAGTGTTCAGTCTATGGGTACTTTTTTGTATACTAGTATTAGCAGCGGAGGGGATTACATCATGTCTAAGAAAATCTTTAGCGAAAAAGAGCAAATAAAATTATCAACGAATAAATACGTGATCAGAGTAAGCGATAAAGCAATAACTTATGCGGATGAATTTAAAC
>Ga0209566_100375_pt1 | contig 36980 bp, 31 predicted proteins | sample Araplavi_mTSA_r2_2_FD_184287 | JGI IMG/M metagenome (GOLD analysis project Ga0209566, IMG submission 184287) | Arabidopsis root microbial communities from North Carolina, USA - plate scrape CL_Cvi_mTSA_r2 (SPAdes) (version 2) | ecosystem: Host-associated > Plants > Roots > Endosphere | place...
CAGCTCGGCAAGCTTGCCGGCGTCCCCTTTTTTATGAAAATCTGGTTCGGTAAGGATGAGAGTATCCACCAATGGTAGTATATGCCTGAGGTAGCCCGTATGATTCTTGGTCGAAAGCATACCTGCCATAAAATGTAGCTTACGATAGCTGTACACGCTCGTCAGCGCTGCAGCCAGCGTCTCTGCACCTTCCGGGTTATGCGCGCCGTCCAGCAAGATGCGGGGATGGTTCGACACCATCTCCAACCGTCCAGGCCAACGCGTCGCGGCGAGGCCCTTATACAGATCCTCGTCATCGACGATCAACGCATAGTACTGACGAAGCACTTCCAGCGTCATGACCGCAACAGCGGCATTTTTGAGCTGGTGATGTCCATTCAGGGAAATCGGCACTTCGTTCATACTGCGAAAAGGACCGGTAAAATCAAACGTCTGATGATCCAATTCGCTGGTCACCGTCGTGAAATGAAATTGCTTGCCAAGCGTATACAGCGTCGCTTTCTTATCTTTGGCTGTTTGCTCGATAACACGCCATACGCTTTCAGGCTCAACCGCTGTAATAACCGGTACGCCTGCTTTGATAATGCCCGCCTTTTCCGCCGCCACCTGCTCCAGCGTATCTCCGAGAATCTCCATATGGTCGTGGCCGACATTCGTGATCACGGTTGCGATGGGGTTGACGATATTCGTGCTATCCAGCCTTCCCCCCAAACCAACTTCCCATACGACAAAGTCCGGATAAGCCACTGTGCCAAAATAAAGAATAGCCAGCGCGGTCGAAATTTCGAACATCGACGGCGCCCCGACTTCCGTCTCCGCCAGCTCATCGATAATCGGCTTCATCTGATTGACTAGACGGAGCAAAACCTCATCTTCAATGTCCGCCCCGTTTACTTGGATACGATTCGTATACCTCTCCAAATATGGAGAGGTAAATGTACCTACATCGTAGCCGCACGCCCGCAGGACGGATGTCAAATATGCGCAGGTAGAGCCTTTGCCGTTCGTACCCGCCACATGAATGAACTTGAGGCGGCGTTCCGGGTGTCCCAGCTTCTCCATGAGCAGCTGCATGCGCTGCAGCCCGGGCTTCATGCCCAGCTTCTCCATCCGGCCTACGATCCAGGCGATCGCCTCGTCTGCCGTTTGGAAGGCCGGCGTGGATTCGTTGATTTCATTCATAGATCTCATCCTCATTTACTATATGAATCACCTTGTCTGCATAACTAGGCGATCGCTTTATTTTCCATGATTATCCTTTTAATTCCGCTAATCGCGCAATTACTTTGTCCCGCTTATCCGCATAGTCCGCCAGCTTCGCTTTCTCTTCTTCGATGACCTTGGCAGGCGCCTTCGCAACGAAACCTTCGTTCCCCAGCTTCTTCTCGATGCGCTCCACTTCGCCGTGCAGGGTCTGCAGCTCTTTGTCCAGACGAGCCAGCTCTTGCGCGATGTCGATCAAACCGGCCAGCGGCAGGTACAGCTCGGCACCCGTAATCACAGCCGTCATTGCTTTCTCCGGCGCACTCATGTCAGCATCAATCTGCAGCAAGGACGTGTTGCAGAAGCGGCGCAAATATTCTTCGTTATGACGTAGAATGGTCTGATACTCTGCGCTCGCCGGCTTCACCAGCAGCTCTACCTTCTTGCTCATCGGCACGTTGACTTCGGCGCGGATGTTACGAACCGAGCGGATCGCTTCCATCAGCAGCTCCATCTCACGCACAGCATCCGGCGATTCGAAAGCAGGATTCACTTGCGGCCATGCAGCCAGCGTGATCGTCTCGCCTTCATGCGGCAAATGCTGCCAGATTTCCTCGGAGATGAACGGCATGAACGGATGAATCAGGCGCTGTGTCTGATCGAGCACGTAAGCCAGCACAGATTGCGTCGTTTTCTTCGCAGCCGCATCGGCGCCGTACAAGCTCAGCTTGCTGAACTCGATATACCAATCGCACAGATCATCCCAGATGAAATTGTAAAGGAGACGTCCCGTCTCGCCGAACTCATAGCTGTCAATGAGACGTGTAACATCGCGAACCGTTTCGTTCAAGCGATGCAGAATCCAGCGGTCGGCGGTTCCGAGATTACCGGACAAGTCGATATCCTGATACGTCACGCCTTCCAAATTCATCAAGGCAAAGCGCGATGCATTCCATATTTTGTTAGCAAAGTTACGGGCTTGCTCCACGCGCTCCCAACGGAAACGAAGATCCTGGCCAGGCGTGCTGCTCGTGGAAATCATGTAGCGCATCGCATCGGCGCCATAATTCTCGATAACTTCAAGCGGGTCGACGCCGTTGCCGAGCGACTTGGACATCTTGCGGCCTTCCGAGTCGCGCACCAAGCCATGCATCAGCACGTCTTTGAACGGGATTTGCTCCGTGAACTCGAGCGCTGTGAAAATCATCCGGGCCACCCAGAAATAAATGATATCATAGCCCGTTACGAGCACACTTGTCGGATAGAAGCGTTTCAGGTCTTCGGTCTCATTCGGCCAGCCCAGCGTGGAGAACGGCCATAGCGCGGAGCTGAACCACGTGTCGAGCACATCGTTATCTTGCTGGATGTTGCTGCTTTGACAGTGCGAGCAGGTGCTAGGATCATGACGCTCTACGGTAACGCTGCCGCAATCGGCGCAATGCCATGCCGGGATGCGGTGTCCCCACCACAGCTGACGGGAAATGCACCAATCGCGAACATTTTCGATCCATTGCAAATAAATTTTCTCGAAACGATCCGGCACGAAATTAACGCCATTGCCTGATTTTTGCGCGTTAATCGCTTTTTCAGCCAGAGGCTGCATTTTGACGAACCATTGCGTGGACAAATAAGGCTCGACAACCGCGCCGCTGCGCTCGCTGTGGCCAACTTGATGCACATGCTCCTCAATTTTCAAGAGGACGCCTTGTTCTTTAAGATCCGCGACGATTTGTTTGCGGCAGTCAAAACGGTCCATACCTTGGTAAGGTCCCGCATTCGCATTCATCGTGCCGGATTCGTCCATCACGAGAATTTGCGGCAGGTCGTGGCGCTTACCGACTTCAAAGTCATTAGGATCGTGGGCAGGCGTAATTTTTACAGCGCCGCTTCCGAATTCTTTCTCTACATATTCGTCGGCAATAACCGGAATTTCCCGATTGACGATCGGCAGCAGCAGTCTTTTGCCAATGAGATGCTTGTAACGCTCATCGCCGGGATGAACCGCAACAGCCGTATCGCCCAGCATCGTTTCCGGACGCGTCGTAGCGACAACAATCGAACCTGTGCCGTCTGTCGTTTTGTACTCGAGATGATACAGAGCGCCTTGAACCTCTTTATATTCAACTTCGATGTCCGATAATGCGGTGCGTGCCGCCGGATCCCAGTTAATGATGTAATTGCCGCGGTAAATCAGACCTTTTGCGTATAGGGAAACGAATACTTCGCGAACGGCTTGAGACAGCCCTTCGTCCAACGTAAAGCGCTCGCGGGAGTAATCCAGCGAGAAGCCCATCTTCGACCATTGCTCGCGGATCGTGTTCGCGTATTGCTCTTTCCATTCCCAGACCTTCTCCAGAAACTTCTCGCGTCCCAAATCATAGCGGCTTTGGCCCTGTTCACGCAGCTTCTGCTCGACCTTCGTTTGCGTGGCAATCCCCGCGTGGTCCGATCCCGGCAGCCATAGGGTGTCATAACCCTGCATCCGCTTGGTACGGGTCAAAATATCCTGCAAGGTAAAATCAAGCGCATGCCCGATATGCAGCATCCCCGTTACATTCGGAGGCGGGATTACAATGGTATACGTTTGTGCGTCAGGTCGGTTGCCCGCTTTGAAAAATTCATTCTTCATCCAGTAGTCATACCACTTACGCTCCGCTTCCTTTGGATCATACGTAGTTGGCATTTGCAGCTGATCTTTGATTTGATTGGCTTCGGTCATAGCATTCCCTCCAACATAGTTATCGCTTAAGCAGACGGTGAAGTCCGCAAATTCTTTTTGATGAAAATAAAAAAAGCCCTTCGCCGCAAAGGACGAAAGGCATGCTTCCGTGGTACCACCTTCATTCCATACAGCCGGGTAAACAGACCATATGGCTCTCAAACAGATAACGGCTGCGGCCGGCAAACGCTGACAAGAATATGCGGTAGACCGCACAATCCAGTTCACGTTCACAACTCCAGGGCGACTTCGATCGGCTGCTTCCTATGGAACCTTTCAGCGCTGCAGTTCCACTCTCTGAAGGGCATACCGCCTACTACTCCCTATCAACGTTTCCAATATTGCTCAAAATGATTTACACCATATGATATCGAACATTTGTAACAGAGTCAATATATCATTCCATTATTACCGATTATGATTAAAATATGCATCCACGCATAAAAACGTGAACAGCCCCTAAAAGGACTCGAAAGAGAAAAAGCCCCAATCGTTCAGCACGATTGAAGGCTTCGTATATGTACACCTTTTAAGGAAGGTATATGATTTGACCAGCGGTTATTTCCTGATCGCTCAAGCGGTTCAAGAGCTGCAGCTCACGCGGGTTCAATTGATAGCGCTTGGCGATGGAGTCCAGCGTTTCCTCCCTTTGCACGATGCACATTCTTAGTTTGCGGAATTCATTGTCACCGGACTGATTGTGCAGGAAAAGGCGTTTCCATTCCACCGCATCGATCCGCGTTTCTTCCGCTAGCGCCGCTTGGGCCTCTTCTTCGCGCTTCTTGTCCTGAAGATAGGAGCTGGCTTTGGTCAAAAGCGATTTGATGCCGTATGGGTTAATATCCACGGCTTCGCTCGCTTTTTTACCGAATGCGACTTTAAGCTCCTTCTTCTCCTCGGAAACGACCGTGCTGTCCGCATGCGGTGTCACCTTAAACTCGGTTTGCTCCAATTCCGCTGAGAAGGACTCCAGCCCCGGAGGCTCTTGCACTTGAATTTGTGGCTGTTCCATCACCGGCGGACTATAGACCGGCATTTGCTGCAGCGGCATGCTGAACTGCGGAGTCGGCTCCGGATACGGAACCGGAGCAGGCTGATGGTAAGCCTCGGGCATCGCCTCCGGCATTGCCGCGGGCGCTGGCGCAGCTTCTTGCACAGGTTCAGCTGGCGGCGCCGATTCGACGCGCGGCACATTGGCTTCATGGACGAAGCTAATTTCTTCCTCTTCCCGCCAGCTCTCGACGGGTGCCGAAATCATCTCGACGCCCTGCAAGGAAAGAACGCCTGTCACATTCAAGCTTCTGGCCGACAACAGATCGATGTCGAAATTCTCGATTTCAACCAAAATGTCCTCTACCCGGTGAATCCGGTTTAGAGGCAGTGTAATTTCCACTGGAATCAAGTGCTCCAGCGTGCGGCTCTCCCCGCCTTCATTGCTGGTGTAAGCGCCGGTAAGAAGCAAGTTGCCTTTAAGAATCGCCTGATTATCAAGGGTTAGCACCTGAATATGCGGAATTAACTCGACATCATCCAACTCTTGTATGCCTGCCAACCCTTCTTGCAAATGGACACGTTCATAGATATCGAATCTTAACCCTGGTTGCTGTTCAGCCACTGTCCAAATCCTCCCTTCCTTCAACCCGCGATGCGTACGCGGCATCCGGATTGCTCAACCCTATGCCTTGTTTGTCTCTAAAAGTATATGGGTGAGGGGGGCCAGGCATGACTATATTTTTATTTCGCCTGCAGCGCGCCAAGGAGATTCCGCAAATCCTGCGGCCACTCGGCCTGCACAACAACCTGTTCCTGCGTCAGTGGATGCGGGAACGTAAGCTGCTGTCCGTGCAGCGCCTGACGCTTCAGAAGCGCAGCAGATCCTCCGTACAGCGTATCGCCGATCAACGGATGTCCCAAGTGGCTCAGATGGACTCGGATTTGATGCGTACGCCCGGTTTCGAGCTCCAGCTCCACCAAGGCTGCACCTTTCAGCTGCTGCTTGACGCGGTAATGCGTGATGGCCGCATCGCCGCCCGGGGTAACCCGGCGCTTGCCGGAATGATGGCGGTCGCGTCCGATCGGCGCATCAATCGTCCCCCGCTTGGCGCGAAAAACGCCTTGCGCCAGCGCCGCATAGGTGCGATCGATCCGCTTCTCCCGCATCGCCTCGTCCAGCAGCACATGCGCCCACTCGTTCTTGGCGTACAGCACCGCACCGGTCGTATCCTGATCGAGGCGATGAATATGACGGATCGCGCAGGCCTGTCCGGTTGAAGCATAGTAATAAGCAACGGCGGAGGCTAACGTTCCTCGCTGCCCGGCTTCTGCCGGATGAATGGACATGCCTGCCGGCTTGTTCACCACGAGGCAGAAGTCGTCCTCATAAGCAACATCGAGCTCACCATACTCGGGCGCAAATGCCGCCGTTTCCCGCGGAAACAGATGGAGCAGCGTTTTGCCGCCTTGAACGCGGATTCCCCCTTGCGAGGCCAACCGCAAAAATAACTTGCGCGGGACAGGAATCAACGCCGACAATGCCTCCACGGCTTGCGGCTGAAGCGGTTTCCAATCCGGATGAGGCAGGGGAAGCTCCAGCCATTCCTCTTTGCGTTTCCAGACCATTATGAGCGCTCCCCTTTACGAAACATGGCGATAATCGCAAGCAAACCTACTAGAAAAATCAGGACCACGAGCATCAAATCTATCGGAAAATCAAAAAAGTAGTATCGTTTCATAGCTGAAAAACTCCTAAGTAAAAGGGATATCGTACACTTTATTTTAACAATTACCAATAACAATTGCATGCGAAAATATGATAATATAAGACTTGTATTTTATTTTTTCGACTTCGTAGATGATAGAGCTTGTAGAAAAAGAGAGCAGGAGAGGACAATTTTGGGTACTGCAATAATAGAACATTTCCGCAATTATAGTTGGCTGAAGCGTATGCTGCTTTTCATTGCTGCAATCACGTTCATTTGTTCGAGTTTCTTGTTTTTAACTCCACCTGGAGAGAACATCCGGCTTTACCTGGCCAAAACGGTCATCACCACACAGCACCGGGATTGGGCCTGGATTTTTGTCGGAGCCGAACGAAGGGATGAGCTCGTTGCCGAGATGCAGAACTTGACGGAGATCAATTCCGTGGAAAAGCAGGATTTGCAGGCGGTCAAATATAATACGAATCGTCCAATTGAGAGTTTAGTGAAAGTGGAAGATATTTCCGGCCAGTTCTGGAAAGGTAAAAAGATGTATGTGTATGACCCGCGCTCTATTCGCGTCGTAGTGCCGGCTAAGCAAGGCGAAGGCGAACGCATCACCTCGATGGTGCAGCGCACAGGCGCTGTTGCTGGCGTGAACGGCGGCGGTTTTAACGATCCGGACGGTCTGGGCAACGGTTTTGCCCCGATTGGTGCTATTATGTCCGGCGGTCAGATTTTGTATACTGACCAAGACGGCACCGTGCCTCAGCATATCGTCGGATTTACCAAAGACGGCACGCTGATTATTGGTAAATACACGATTAACGAGCTGCTGAAGCTGAATGTGACCGATGCGGTTTCCTTCTACCCGCGGGTTATCGCCAACGGCAAGCCGCTTATCACAAGCGGTGACGGCGGATGGGGACGCGCACCGCGTACCGCGGTTGGCCAGAAAGCGGACGGAACCGTCATCTTCATCGTCATCGACGGCCGCCAGACGCACAGCGTAGGTGCTACGCTGAAAGAAGTACAGGATATTTTCCTTGCTGACGGCGTTATCAACGCAGGCTTCCTGGATGGCGGAGCATCGTCCGAGATGGTTTATAACAATGATCTGATTACAAGCCCTTCCAGCCGCTACGGCGAACGCAGATTGCCTTCCGCGTTCCTCGTCTTTGATCACCCGGATCAAGTGAAAGTGGAGAATGTATGGGCCGGTCTGACAGAGATTGATCCAGGTGGCGCGTATGACCACCCTGATTACTTGAGAGAACAAGCTGAATTAAAGGCCAAAGGTGCGAAAGCGACGCCTACGCCAAAACCGACGGCAACTCCGAAACCAACGGAGAAGCCGGAAGCTTCAACGGGTACCGAACCGGGTAAAAATGGCGCGTCTAACCCGCCTTCATCCGGTGTGAACGGCGGCAGTGGTTCAGCGAAGCCTAGCCCTTCGGTGAAGCCTGAGGCTACACCATCCGCGCCTGCGAATTCCCCGAATCCAGGGAATAATTCGCAGCAGGGTGGCAACAACAATACCGGCCAAACCGGCTCAGGTACTGCACCAGGGGGCGCTCCAAGCCCTTCCGCAGGACCTAAGACCAGCACTGCACCAGAGACGAGCGCCAGCCCTACGGGGCAGGCTCAGTCCGGTGGTGCAAGCACTGGCGCTGGTACTGGCGCAACACCAAGTCAATCGCCAGCACAGCCTGCTAAGACCAACTAATACATAAAAAATGCCAGCCTGTAGTTGCTAAGACTACGGACTGGCATTTTTTTATGCTCGGAGGCTTAGCTAGGTTCGATCGGCTTGCCTGACCAGGCATGGCTTGGCGACTCGCGACACTGTCTGCTGCTGTAATTGGATTTTGCCCAATTACAGCGGCACACTTGGCAGCTTGGCCGGCTCCAGTCCGAACCTGCCCGCTAACAGACGCGTTCCGTCTCCAATTGGGTAAAAGCGGACTGCAGCACAACAACCACACCGCTGGCACTCTCCAATTGGGCAAAGTCAATCTACAGCTGCCTCGACGCTCGAATGCCACTGCCCATCGGGCGAAACCGGGCTACAGCGCCTCTCACCGCCCTCCAGCGGCTGCGCGACAAAAAAACAAGCCGTCCCCCCCACAGGAGGACGGCTTTGCTATTAAAGTCTTCTCAGCGCCTCACGATGCGCCTCTATCGTTGCTGCCACGTCCTCGTCTGTATGCACCGTCGACATGAACATGCCTTCGAATTGCGAAGGCGCAACCGACACGCCCAAATCCAGCAAATGCCCGAAATAGGCATTGAATTTGCCTAAATCTGAAGTTTTGGCCGTCTCGTAGTTGATCACTTGCTGCTCCGTGAAGAACGGGCAGATCATCGAGCCTACGCGGTTGATCGTGCTAGGCACGCCGGCTTCCACCGCGTTGCGCGCGAATCCGGCTTCCAGCATCGCCGATTTGCGTTCCAGCTCCTCATAGACGCCTGGCTCGCCGAGCAGGCGCAGCGTCGCGTAGCCCGCAGCCATCGCCAACGGGTTCCCCGACAGCGTACCTGCTTGGTAGATAGGACCTGCAGGCGCGATATGCTCCATAATGTCCAGGCGGCCGCCATACGCGCCGACTGGCAGACCACCGCCGATGACTTTGCCGAGGCAAGTCAGATCCGGCGTAATGCCGTACAACCCTTGTGCACAGTTCTTGTGAACGCGGAACCCGGTCATGACTTCATCAAAAATCAGCAAGCTGCCGTACTGCTTCGTAATGTCGCGCAGCCCTTGCAGGAACCCTACTGCAGGCGGAACAACGCCCATATTGCCGGCAACAGGCTCAACAATCAAAGCCGCGATATCTTCGCCGAATTTTTCAAATACCAAACGGACCGATTCCAGATCATTATAAGGAACTGTGATCGTATTCACAGCTACACTGTCCGGCACGCCGGGGCTATCCGGCAGCCCCAATGTCGCGACGCCCGATCCCGCCTTAATGAGCAGCGAATCGGCATGCCCATGATAGCTGCCTTCGAACTTCACGATCTTGTTGCGCTTGGTGAAGCCGCGTGCTAGGCGCAACGCACTCATCGTCGCTTCCGTACCGGAGTTAACCATCCGTACCATCTCAATGGACGGTACGCGCTCAATCACCAGTTTCGCCATCTCGGTCTCCAGCAGCGTAGGCGCGCCGAAGCTCGTCCCTTTCACAGCCGTCTCCTGAATGGCCTGCAAAACAACCGGATGCGCATGCCCGACAATTAAAGGGCCCCAAGAGCCGACGTAATCGATATAGCTGTTCCCGTCAATATCCGTAACGCGGGAGCCTGCGCCTTTATCCATGAACAACGGGGTAAGGCCTACCGATTTAAAGGCGCGAACCGGGCTGTTGACGCCTCCGGGAATGATCTTCTTCGACTCGCTGAAAGCAGCAGCGGAACGCGTGTCGATTCTGCTCGAATTTTTCATTAACTTCATACCCCACCTTACTACCATATGGTAAAATTGATTGATCCGATTACAAAGGCGGTACAGTCCGAACATGATAGAATTCGTAAAAAGAGTACCTTTATTCTCCCAATTAAATGAGGAGCAATTACAAACGGTTGCGCAAATGTGCACCAAACGCACTTACAAAGCGGGCACCGTATTATTTTCCGAAAAAGATCCCGGCTCCGTGTTCTACATCGTGTACAGCGGCTCCGTCAAAATCTACACCGCCAGCAGCACGGGTGAAGAAAAAATACTGTCCATCTGCAAAGCCAGCGAAAGTTTCGGCGAGCTCTCTCTGATCGATGGCAAGCCGCGTTCCGCGTCCGCACAGACGCTGGAAGAGAGCGTTTTGATCACACTGACCGAACGCAATTTCCTGGACATGCTGCGGAGTCATTTTGATATTACCCTCGGCATCATGCGGGAGCTGAGCCGCCGACTGCGCGAAACGAATCAGGAAGTGTTCGACCTGACTTTTCTCGATGCCAGAACTCGCGTAATCAAAAGTTTAATCAAGCTGGCGAACAAACACGGAGTCCGCAACAGCAATCAGATCACCATTAAGCTCGTGCTCAACTTTGATGAAATTTCCCAGCTCGCCGGCGTGCCAAAAACGACACTTATGCAAGTCATCCGTGACTTGGAAGAAAAAGGGATCCTCGCGCTAACCCCATCCGATTTCAGGCTAGATCTCGCTAATCTCCGCTAATCGCATAGCGCCTATCCGACCGACGCCGGGGTCACTCGAACGTCAGTACCAGCACCGACGCCAGCTCCAGCAGAGCCGCCTCGCTGCTTGAACTGCTCAGCCAGCTGCACGGCTGCGTCCTTGCCTTGTTGGATGCAGTCCGGTATGCCAACGCCGTGAAACCCTGCGCCTGTCACGAGCACGCCAGGCAGCTCAGCAGCAAGCTGTTGCCGGAAGCGCGCGACTTGCTCCAAATGGCCGACTGGGTACTGCGGCATCGATTTGGGCAAACGGGTGACTTCCGTGAACAGCGGCTCCGCCGTAAGACCCAGCAGCTCGTTGAGGTCATGGCGAGCCTTCTGCACCAGCTGCTCATCGCTCCACTGCAGCCACTCCTGCTGCCCTGAGCGGCCGATATAGCAGCGCAGCACCACTTTGTCAGCCGGCGCAGTGTGCAGCCATTTGGCCGATGTCAGCGTACACGCCGTTATCGTTCTGTCTTCATATCGCGGAACGAGGAAGCCGGAAGCATCGAGCTCAATCGGCACATCCTTCCGGTCAAACGCCATGATAACGTTAGCAACGGATATATAATCGATCTGCTCCAACATAGCCGCTGCGCGCAGATTGGATAAGAGTTCCGATGCCTGATACGTCGGTGTCGTGACGATTACGCCATCCACAACCTCACGCTTGCCATCCTCTAAGACAACTTCCACAAGCCCATCATCCGCTCTGGACACCGAAGCCACGCCTGTATTCGTGCGCAGGTCTTCACCCTTAAGCGCATGGACAAGGCCATGAACTAACGTCTGCAGCCCTTTTTTGAACGTCACGAACGCCGAGTTGCGAACAGCAGCGGGCAGATGCGAGGTTTCTCCCGTCGCATTTTTGCGACTTGCCATCATGCCCAGAATTAAACTGCGATGCTTCTGCTCCATCGCTTGAAACTGTGGGAACGTCGATTTCAAGCTCAGCTTGAACGTATCCCCGGCATAAATACCGGCAAGCAGCGGCTCGACGACGCGGTCCAGCACTTCTTTGCCCAGCCGGCGCTGCAAGAAGTGTCCCAGCGATTCGTCAGAGACCTCTTTCCGCTTCGGCTTGATCAGATCCAGTGCCGCACGTGCCTTGCCTAACGGCGAGATCAGCCCTGTCTTCATGAAAGGCGTCATCTGTGTCGGAATCCCGAGCACCAAGCCTTGCGGCATCCGGTAAAGCTTGCCTTTACGGACGATATATGTCTTTTTCGCTTGCGGATTCTGGCTTGTCAGCTCGCCCTCCAGGCCGAGATCATAGGCCAAATCAATCGTCGGACGCTTGCGCGCAAGGACCGAATCCGGTCCTTTTTCAATGACGAAGCCTTCTTTATAAAGCGTATGGATTTTTCCGCCAAATGCAGCGGATTTCTCGACGATCGTAATCCGTGCTTTGACGCCATCGGATTCCAGGCGCTTTTTCAAATAGTAAGCCGCACTAAGCCCCGTAATGCCCCCGCCGATAATCAGAAAATGAGGCTGTGCGCTGCTCATGACTGGTTCGCCTTCTCCGCCCATTTATGATACACGACGTCACTCAGCGTCTCCATATACAACGGGTCTGTGTTCAGCGACTCCGTGCGCTCCAGATGCAGCCCCAGCTCCTGAGCCAGCGCTTGCGCCTCAATATCGATGTCGTAGAGCACTTCCAGATGATCGGAAACGAAGCCGATTGGACAGAGCAGCACATTCGCTACGCCTTCCTCTTTGCGGATCGTTTGCAGCACATCCAGAATGTCAGGCCCCAGCCAAGGCATTGCGGTTTGCCCCGCACTTTGCCAGCCGAACTGCCAGTTCGTAATGCCGACGCGCTCGGCAATCGCTTTGGAAGTCGCCAGCAGCTGATCCGGGTAAGGGTCTTTCATTTCCAGAATTTTTTCAGGCAGACTGTGTGCCGTAAAAATAACGCGAATCTCCTTGCGGTCCACACCGTCAAACTTCGTTAAAGCCCGTTCCACTCGGTCGCTCAACGCTTCCAACAGCTTCGGATGCTCATGATAGCTGAGTACGAACTCGATGCCCAGACCCAGCTCCTGTGCTTTGTCCTTGGCCCGTTTCACGTAGCCGCCGACGCTCATCACCGAATAATGCGGCGCCAGCACGACACCGACCGCTTCCGTGATACCGTCCTTCACCATCTGCTCAACGCCGTCTTCCACGTACGGCTGCGCATGCTTTAGGCCTTGATAGCACACAAACTCAAGCTCCGGATGTTCCCGGTTAAGCGTTTCCTGCAAGCCTTGCACCTGTTTATTCGTATTTTCACGCAGCGGGAAAAAGCCTCCGACAATCGCCTCGTAACGGGAAGTCAGCTCATGCAGCTGCTCCGCTGTGGGCGGGTGCCCCCGTCGAATATGCGTATAATAAGCTTCGACTTGATCCAAGCTTACAGGGGTACCATAGGACATCACCAATACACCAATACGACGTTTTGACATGTTTAAACACCACTCTTTTCTGCTTGCTGGGATAAGACGGAATGCGAATACGTATGGATAAATGTCGTCAATTCTTTGAGCTTCTCCAGGGATGCTTCCGGGAACAAGCCGTGGCCAAGGTTAAAAATGTAACCAGGCTGCTTCACGCCTTCATCGATGATCGCCTTTGCTTGCTGCTCAATAACATGCATCGGCGCTGTCAGCACGTAAGGATCCAGGTTGCCTTGAACGGCAAACCGGTCCCCGACCCGTCTGCGTCCTTCTTGGATCGGAATGCGCCAATCCAGACCGATGACATCCGCTTGCAAATCCTGCAAATACGGCAGCAGCTCACCGGAGCTGACGCCTGGGAAATAAATTTTCGGCTCCTTGAGATCAGCCAGCGCTGCGAAGATTCGCTTCATCGTCGGCAGCACGTACATTTGAAAATCAGCAGGCGACAAAGCCCCCACCCAGCTGTCAAACACTTGAACGGCTTTCGCACCGGCTGCGATATGCGATTTCAAATAGGTAATAACCATATCGCCAAGCTTATCCATCAGCGCGAACCAGACCTTAGGCTCCGAGTACATCATCGTTTTGGTCAAAATATAGCTCTTCGAAGGCTTCCCTTCAATTAAATAACTGGCGATGGTGAACGGTGCGCCGGCGAATGAAATCAGCGGCACTTCAAGCTGTTTATCTAAAATTCGGATCGTTTGAATGATATGAGACAAATCCTTATCGACATCGATCGGACGCAATCGCTCCACATCTTGTGCAGTGCGGATCGGTGTATGGATGACAGGCCCGATATTTTTGACGATATCAAAATCAACACCTAACGATGCGACCGGATTCATAATGTCAGAGTACAGAATGGCGGCATCGACACCCAGCTTTTTAATCGGCATCATGGTGACTTCTGCGGCCAATTCAGGCTGCTCGCAAATTTCAAGCAAGGAATATTTCTCTTTAATTTTGCGATAATCCGGGTCATAGCGTCCTGCTTGACGCATATACCAGACAGGCAGCGTGTCTACCTTCTCTTTGCGGCACGCTTTAATAAAATTATCATTATAGCTCATGAGGCACCTTCCTCTTTATCCAGAACCGTTAGTTTCCTACTATTCTCATCCATTATGCCCTAATTATTCTCTCGTCACAACCAATGTAAGCTCTTGGTTTCCGACAAATGTATGACAAAAAGAACCATCCCCGCAAGCGGTGAATGGTTCTCGAAACGGCTTAACGCTGCAAGTAACGGGCAACATCTTTGGCAAAGTATGTCAAAATAATATCGGCGCCTGCACGTTTGAAACTGATCATCGTTTCCATCACGACAGCTTCCTCATTGATCCAGCCTTGCAGGGCGGCCGCCTTGATCATCGCATATTCCGCGCTCACGTTGTATGCCACAACCGGCAGATCAAAGTTATCCTTCAGCATGCGGATAATATCCATATAAGCAAGCGCCGGCTTGACCATCAGGAAGTCTGCGCCTTCGACCACATCGCTTTCCGCTTCACGCAGCGCTTCACGGCCATTGGCCGGATCCATCTGGTACGTCTTGCGATCGCCGAATTGCGGTGTGGAATGAGCAGCTTCCCGGAACGGGCCGTAGTAAGCGGAGGCATATTTCACCGAGTACGCCATAATCGGCGTATTCTCGTAGCCAGCCTCATCAAGACCTGTGCGAATCGCATGCACGTAGCCATCCATCATGTTGGATGGGGCGATAATATCAGCGCCTGCTTTCGCTTGGGAAACCGCTGTGCGGACAAGCAGCTCCAGCGACAAGTCGTTATGGACATCAGCCTGACCCGTAACCGGATGATGATGAATCACGCCGCAATGTCCGGTATCGGTGAATTGGCACAGGCAAGTATCGGCAATGATCAGCAGGTTCGGATTGATTTCTTTAATGCGGCGTGTCGCTTGCTGAACGATGCCTTCATCGTCAAAGGCGGAAGAGCCTTGCGCATCTTTGTGCTCAGGCACACCGAACAGCAGAATCGCCTGAATGCCCAGGTCGGTGATTTCTTTAATTTCCTCTTCCACACGGTCAAGAGAAAAATGATAGACACCCGCCATCGATGAAATTTCTTCTTTAATATTCGTGCCATATGTGACAAAAACAGGCTGCACGAGGTCGTTAACGGTAATTTGATTTTCGCGAACAAGGCTGCGAAGTGCGGATGTGCCGCGCAAGCGGCGATTACGAACAACTGGGAAACTCATGGATATGCCTCCTTATGGCAAGAAGACTAACTTAAAAAGCTTAAGTTAATCTTCAACATGTGATTTGGTTTGGGATAAGCTGTCTGCGAGGGAAGCGATGGTCGCCTCTTCCGCCAAATAAGTAACCGGCAAGCCCAATTGACGGGCTGTATCTGCCGTTTTGGGCCCGATACAGGCGATTTCAACGCCTTGCAGCAAGTGAAGCGGATCTTCCACGCCTAATTGACGCAAAGCTTCGAATAAATTCGTAACGGTAGATGAACTTGTAAAAGTAATAATATGAATGCCTTGGTTTTGCAATAGGGCAATGATTTCGTCCCCGTCTTCGAGTGCCAGCACATTCTCGTAGACATCGACTTCGGTAACCGCCATCCCCAGCTCGCGCAGCTTGGCCGGCAAATAATCGCGGGCCAGATCCGCTGTCGCCAGCAGCACGCTTTGGCCTGGCTGCAGTTCGGATTGGATGGCCTCGTAAATGCCTTCCGCCTCGAACTTCGCCGGAAGCACATCCGCGGTAAGCCCGCGATCCGCCAACGCTTCCGCGGTCTTCGGGCCGACGGCTGCAATACGCGCGTTCGCCATGCGGCGCACGTCAATGCCGCGCTCGCGCAGCCTGCGCCAGAAAAATTCGACACCGTTCACACTCGTCAGAACGATCCAGTCGTAGGTGTGCAGCTTGTCGAGCGCTGCATCCAGCGCCTGCCGGGCAGCCGGAGAGCTTGGCGGCTGCAGGCGAATGACAGGGAACTCGACCGCTTCGCCGCCGAGCTCGTCGATCAAATCGACCAGCTCGCTCGCCTGGCTTCTGGCCCGGGTTACCAGCACTCTGCGCCCGAAGAGCGGCTTCTTCTCGATCCAGGCCAGCTTCTCGCGAAGCTGCACGACTTCGCCGACAATGATCACCGCCGGCGATTGAAAATTTGCCTTGCGCACTTTGTCCGCGATGTCAGCCAAAGTCCCGGTAAGGGTCGCCTGTTCCGTCCATGTTCCCCAGCGTACAAGCGCAACGGGCATGTCCGGAGATTTACCCCAGTGTATCAGCTCCTGGCAGATTTGTTCCAAATTGGCGACGCCCATGAGGAAGACCAGCGTGCCGATCGCTTTGGCCAGATGCTCCCAATCAAGGGCTGTGTACGTCTTATTCGGATATTCATGCCCGGTTACGATCGCCACCGAAGACGTGAAGTTGCGATGCGTAACGGGGATGCCGGCATAAGCGGGCACGGCGATCGACGACGTAATCCCGGGGATGATCTCATAGGTCACTCCGTGATCTGCGAGCAGCTCGGCTTCCTCGCCGACCCGCCCGAACACACTCGGGTCTCCACCCTTCAGGCGCGTGACAATCTTCCCCTGCAATGCCAGATCGACGAGCAGCTGGTTAATTTCTTCCTGCTTTAACATATGCTTATCCGGCAGCTTCCCTACAAAGACTAGTTCTGCTCCCGGTTTTCTGTGCTTTAACAAGCGCGGGTTGGCGAGACGGTCATAGACAATGACGTCGGCCTTCTGGATCGCTTCCATGCCGCGAATCGTGATGAGCTTCGGATCTCCCGGACCTGCACCTACCAGGTATACCTTGCCTTTGACCACACGCTCACTCCCTCACATCAGCTAGAATACGGTCTGCTCCTTGTGCAATCAACTTGTCTGCGATCAGCAGACCGAGCGCTTCCGGATCGCTGCCGGTCGCGGTTTCCTTGAGCATGGTCTTGCCGTCCGGCGTTCCGACCATGCCCGTCAGCGTCAGCATCGGCGCTTCCGCCCCGCCGTTGCTGACGCCCTCGCTAACGCTTGCGTATGCGCCGAGCGGCACCTGGCAGCCTCCATTGAGTCTGCCGAGGAATGCCCGCTCTGCGCGCACCGCGAGCGCCGTCGGTTCATGCTGGAACTCGCCGAGCAGTTCCAGCATGAACGTGTCGGCCGCCCGGCACTCGATGCACAGCGCCCCCTGCCCTACGGCAGGGAGGCAGACTTCGGGCGGCAAGTACGCGCTGATGCGATCCTGCCAGCCCATCCGGTGAATACCGGCGGAGGCCAGGAGTATCGCATCGAAGTTCTCCTCGTCGAGCTTGCGCAGCCGCGAGTCGATGTTGCCGCGGACCGACTCGATGCGGAGGTCCGGACGAACGTGCTGCAGCTGGCTCGCGCGGCGCAGCGAACTGGTGCCGACGAGCGCGCCCTGCGGCAGCTCGTCGAGCGAGCGGGGACCGCGCGTGATCAGCGCGTCGCGCGCATCCTCGCGTTGCGGCACCGCTCCGACGACCAGCCCTTCGGGGAGTTCGAAGGGCATATCTTTCATGCTGTGGACGGCCATGTCGATGTCGCCATCCAGCAGCGCCTGTTCGATTTCCTTGACGAACAGCCCTTTGCCCCCTACCTTGGATAACGTCACATCGAGGATGCGGTCGCCTTTGGTCACGATTTTCCTGATTTCAAACTTGCATGCGATACCGAGCGAGTCAGCCAATTGCTGCAGCTTCTCTACAGCTTGTCCCGTCTGTGTTAATGCTAATGCGCTTTGCCTGGTGCCCACGATAATCGTTCTCATATGTATCCTATCCGCCTCTCTATATGCCTTGCCCGAACGCACGAATCGTCGCGATGGCGGGCTTTTGGTCAAAAGCCGTGTAAAGCTGTTCTTTCCAGCTTGCAAAGGTTCCTGCGCGAATACGCGGCAGCACGTCCCACGCCAGCATTTCTTGAAACAGCTGCTGCCTCCCCTGCTTGTCTTCGATGACAGCCTGAATTTTCAGCCGAAATTCACTTAAAAAGTCGAGGTACAGCTCATACTCTTCCCCGTAGCTCTGTTCGATCTCACGGGCGATCTTGCGCGCAAAGGAAGGGCTCGCTCCGCCCGAGGAAATAGCGATGACCAGCTTCCCCCGGCGCACCACGGACGGCACAATGAACGTGCTCAGCTCCGGCTGATCCACGACATTGACGAACATCCCCATGCGGCGAGCCGCAGCGCAGACCGCCTGGTTCACCTCGGCCGAATCCGTGGCCGCAATCACGAGCCTGCATGCCTTGAGCACAGCCGCAATCTGGTCGTGCAGCCATGCCTCACTGAACCGCTCCTTCACCAGCACGATCTCGCCCCGCTGCCCCATCCTCGCAAGCACGTCCGTAAAATCCGGGCTCAGCACAGCCACATGACCGCCTGCTTGCACGAGAGAGCGGACCTTGCGCTCTGCAATACGTCCGCCCCCTACTACCAAACAGCTGGTGCCTATTAAATCCAACATAATCGGATATGGATACTTCATCATGCTTACTCAGCTCCAGATCCAGTCATGAAAACCTGACAAAAAGTTTGATATGACAAAATTGATGACGACGATCAGGAAAGCTGCCAAATTCCATGCGGCCAGCCGATTGCCGGAAATGCGCATCGAATGGTGCTGGAATAAGTAGAACCCGTATGCCGCCAGGACAAAAAACGAATTCACGACCTTGGGATCATATAGCAGATTGCGGTCGCCTTGCAGCACAACCCAGACAATTCCCAAGCTTAAAGCGAGCAGCAGCAGCGGCGCACCGATAATAACCGCCAAATACGTATACTGTTCGATTTTCTCCAGAGAAGGCAAGCGCATGACGGTTTGCGAAAACTTTTTTTCCTTCAGCATCCGGTGCAAAAACAAATACATGCCGGAAAAAATCGCTGCAATCGAGAAAGCTGCATAGCTGCCAATCGCCAAAGTGATATGTATGAATAATAGCTCATCGTTGATGTTCCAGCTTGACTTAATTGGCGTAAGCTGCGGATTCCCGAAAACATTTAAGGCCAGTATAGCAAAACCCAGTACGTTGACAAAAAACACGAACAGCTCGATCCTGAAAAACCTGTTGACGATCAGCGAAATCGTGACAATCAGCCACGAGAACATAAACAGCACATCTGAACGGGAAAATGCCCATTCTGTCAAATGCCCGTAAAGATTCACGACCAAATAGGCGGTCTGCAGAACCCATACAAATAAAAGGAGCCCCGTCCCCATCCGTTTTGCATTCCGATTCGCACTGGCGAAATCGGCGAAGTAAAACAGGAGGCTCAGGGCATAGATATAGATCATCGCATCGAACAACCAGCTACGTGTGACCATGGCACCTCTCCTCAGCGTTATGAACGCCGTTTTCTCAAGATTGCGCTAGTGCATCTGCCGTCTTCAAACCGAGCACGGACACTTTCTCATCCTGTACACGCTTTGTCTCTGCTTCAGCCGCTTTCCGCTGCGCTTCCTGTGCCAATTGTTCGGCCTGCTCCTGGCGCTCCAGCGTCTCTTCCAGAGCGAACAGCTTGGTGAACATCTCCAGCGCTTCATCGCCATGACGCTCTCCCGCCATCTCTTTGATGCGCAGAATCGGATCGCGAAGCACTTGATTCACAATACTTTTGGTTAATTTGCGAATAACTTTGACTTCCCGCTCATCGAGATCAGGAAGCTTCTTCAACATGCTATCCATCGTTTCTTCATGAATATGATTCGCTTTGGCTTGCAGCGCCTGAATGACCGGGCTGACGCCAAGCATCTTGGTCCATTGATCAAAAGCAACCTTCTCCGCAGCGATCATCGTCTCAATCTTGGCCGCTTCTTTCTTCCGTTCCTGCAGATGCTTGTCGACAATATTCTCCAAGTCATCGATATCATAAAGGAAGACGTTGGCCAGTTCGCTGATTTGCGGATCCAAGTCGCGGGGAACTGCGATATCCATCATAAATAGCGGACGCGATTTTCTCTTTTGCAAATACGGCTGAATATCGTTCTTCGTCAGCACATAGCCCGACGCGCCTGTGGAACTGATAATGATGTCCACTTCAGGCAAGCGCTCCAGCATTTGATCCAACGTGCACGGAATGCCGTTGAATTTCTCAGCCAGTTCCACCGCGCGCTCGAATGTACGGTTCACGACAAGCACCTTGCTCGCGCCATTGGCGTACAAATGCTTCACCGTCAGCTCGCTCATCTTGCCTGCACCGATGATCATGACGGTTTTGTTCGTATAGGAACCGAAGATCCGCTTGCCGAGCTCTACAGCCGCGTAGCTCACAGAAACCGGATTATTGCTGATGCCTGTTTCGGAGTGCGCTTTTTTCGCTAGTGTGACCGATTGTTTAAACAGCGTATTGAAAAATGTTCCCGTCGCTTTCAACTCTTGTGATAGCAAAAAAGCATCCCGAACCTGTCCGAGAATTTGCGTTTCCCCGATAACCATGGAATCCAGTCCGCTTGTGACACGGAACAAATGCTCAATGGCTTGATCGCTTTCATGCATATATAGATGTTTCTGGAATTGATCCTTCGAGATCTCAAACCAGCGTTCCATAAATTGTGTAATGTAATGTGTACAAGACTGAGGCCGATCTACAACCGCGTAAATTTCCGTTCGGTTGCAGGTGGCGACAATCACACATTCAAGTATGCTCTTAGTGTCTTTCAATTCTGCTAATGCCCGCGGCAAATCCGTGTCGGAAAAAGCGAATTTCTCCCGAATTTCCACCGGTGCCGTCCGATAGTTTAAGCCTACTGCGATAATATGCAAAGGTACCACCTGCCTTCCCGTCCATTACTAGACCATTATAGCATAGCGAAACAAGCATTCCGACAATTTTTTTGAATAATTTATGAATGCATAGTTGCTCTGCTCGTTAGTTTTTACAGCAAACTTCGCATCTATACCAGTAACGGGTAGAAACACCGTTTATTGCAGAAGTTTTTTATGAATAAGCGCCGCCAGCGTGGTGTCGGTTTGCGCCAGCTTTTCATTTTGCGATGAAATGACGGCTCCGTCCGAAGCCATGAGCTTCTCATAGATGCCGTACATCGCTTGATACTGCTTAGCGGCTTCCTGAAGCACTTGCGTTTCTTCCGGCTTCAGCGGCCGTTCACCGCCGATCTGCAGCCTTTGTATGTATTGCATCAGCTGATCAATGCTGCTCAGCGATGTCAAGTACTCCTTGCCGCCGGCTGCCAGCACCAGTCTTTCATGTGTATAGGACGCGGAATACAAGGCTTGCTTGGCCGCATTGAGCTCATCCGTCGTTTTGATTTTGCCCGCCTCACCCAAATAACTGTTCAGCAGCTCCATCTGGAACAAGGAGACTTGATAGAGCAGATGCTCGGCGTCATGCTCTTCCTTATGGCCGCCCAGCATCCCGATGACTTGATAAATCGGCCAAATGATCAGAAACAGCACCACGCTGTAGATGATCGCTTTCCGCGTTATTTTTTTCCTCATTCCTATCCCTCCCCGCAAAACTGACAAGTATTGCTGTAATCAGTGTATGGGGTATGGGACAAACAAATGACCACGGATTTCTCCGTGGTCGCGTTTTTGTTATCGGTATGAGCAGTCTCTTATTTCACAAGAGCCGCTTGCTTGATTTCAGGAGTTTCAACTTGCAGTTCACCAATACCGCGAACAAGTTTCTTCGCATACACGGTCTCTGGTTTCAATACGGATACCATGAAGTCAATTGCTAATTGAGGGTCTACTGTTTCACCGCAAGTATAGCAATCTAGCGCGGCAAAACCTCTCTCAGGATAAGTATGAATGGAGAGATGACTCTCGGACAACATGACAAGCACTGTTGCTCCTTGTGGTTCAAATTGCTTGGACTGTACAGATAGTACGGTTGCTCCGCATACCTCGGCAGCTTCAACCATCTGAGCTTGCAGCCAATCTGCATTGTTCAGAAGTTCAAAGTTTACCCCCCAAGTATCTACAGCAACGTGTCTTCCGAAAGTTGAGTATTCCATCTTTCGGTTCCCCCTTCCTAGGAATAAAATGTTTGAGTAAAATTTCATCCGCTAGGACCTACGTCATTCACTTCCCGAGGGAATAATCTCTCGCAACATTCAATGTCCTGAGTGAATCCTGGTTCCTATATTGTTGTCAACGAAAATAAAAATAACATCTATCGACCAGAAATGCAATACTTTTTTTTTACCGTTCAACATCAAGGTTCCGGACCCCCTATCTACAGTATGACGATTCGGTTTCGCAGGTTCGCCCAAACAAAAAAGACCCTGCACAGGGTCTTTTATCTAAGAGAGTAAATGTAGTTAGTTTATGCCTCAAGCGAAAATAAGCGATGGGACAGTTCACGGAGGCGGGCATCGATCTGCTGGCGGATCAACGAATCCTTCATTACAATGCGGAGATCAAGCAGATGGTTGATGTGATCCTGGATCGAATCGATTTCACGCTCGACTTCCTTCTTCTGAAACAGCTGTTCCAGCTGACCGATCGTATCTTTGTACTCATAAATTAGCTTCACCAGTTGATCCTTCATTTCCTCGATCTTCACAACGGTGCCGCGCTCATAATAATAAACCATAGTATGACTGGAGTAGATCCGATTCACAACCGCACTTCCTTTGAATTCGGAAACGGCTTTGCGCATCAGATTAGCCAGTAAGGTATTGCTTAATCGACAGGATCCCGTGCATTCATATAGGCCTGATTTCTGCTCAAATGACAGGGTAATCTCCTGGTCTGCATCATCTTGAAAAACAACTTCTTGATTGCCGTTTTCCAAAACTTTGACGTGCAGCGTCACTTGATGATCCACAAACATTTGAAAAAACTTGAACATCTCGGCTTCAGTTAACTGGAGGCAGGTTTTGACGTATTCAGTCGCTAACCTTTGTGCCATAAAAATCCCTCGATTCTTTGTTTTCAAGCCCTGGGTTCTACTCGTGTACCTGTTTATTATTATACTACATATGAGCTTAATATTCCTGCGCGGCATTTAGGAAATTTTCTGAGAAATCGAGCAAAATCCGCAATTCCCCTTTAAGAGGCGTTCATTTTATTATAATCCCTCTGTTTCCCTTGCGATTCCCCCTGCTTCGCTCGTGTTTCTGCCAATGGTTGCCTGTTTAGCGTTCTTGCCCGCCGCCCTGATTCCGATAAACAAGAAACGAATATATAATCGGTATAACGACAGAAATGATAATGCCGCCAAACAGCAAGTACGGTGACGCTGAACCGATAAAGGCGCCTGCAAAGAAAACGAGACCGCAAAGCACCCATAACGGGCCGGCAAGACGATGTGTCTTTCTCCAGACGACCTCGCTCGAGAGTGTCCATGGCGTACGGATCCCCATGAAATAGTTATGCCGGATCCGGCCCATATAATTGCCGAATACGATCCATAAGGCACCTAGGGATAAATACACGACAGTATTCATCGAGATGTTGTAACCTTTATTAAACAAGAGAACAACTATAAAAATACCGCTTAAGAACAGCACGATGACAAAACGAAGCAGTTCATAAACATCCATAAATTTTGCATAATTCGCCCGCTTCGGATCTAGTCCAGGGACAACCTTAAAGAGGATCGCAATCACCAGATTGATCAGCGTCATCGTGCCGAAGAATACCGGTTTGCTCATAGATCCGTTCACATTCCCGCGTAAATCAAAGTGCGTCGCCAATTGCTCCGGTAATCTATTGTACATCAATGCTCCGATGATGACCGGCGCCAGTGCGATTAGAAGGATAATCACATCTTTCCAGCCCCACGAAAATTTTGCATCTTTATTCATCTTTGTCCTCTCCTTTATTAATGAGATCCATGAACCAGCCCATCACTTCCTGAACGACCGTTGTGTTTAAAGAATACATAATGTTCTGCCCCTGACGTTCGTCCAAAATAAGCTTTGCCGCCTTTAAAGTGTTTAAATGATGGGATATGCTCGGCTTTGTCATTTGAAAATGTTCAGCGATTTCGCCTGCCGTCCGGTCCTTTTCGCGGAGCAGCTTAATGATGGCTCTGCGGGTAGGATCGGACAGCGCTTTGAACGATTCATTCATCGCTACGACCTCCAATCGTTAGATATTTAGATAATTTTCTAAATGTTTAATTACAGTATAGTGAAATCCCTTTCAACTGTCAAAAAAAGAAAATAACATCCTGTACCGCTCAAGCAGTAAGGATGTTGTGTCGCCTTCGCCTTGCTATTCGTTATCTGGTTGCGTCGCATGAATTTCGACGACTTCCTGGCTTGCCGGCTGCCCTTCAGCCATCGTGTCTTCAGTGACGAACCCGATGTGCTGTTCAATCAACGCCCACAGCTCGTCCTTGCCAAGCCCGAGCTCGGAAGAGAAGACCAGCGGCTGTTCGCCCTTATCCATGCCGAGTGTTTCCCTGACGACCTTGGCGTGCTTCTGCCACTTTCCTTTCGGGATCTTGTCGGCTTTGGTCGCGGCGACAATGACGGGCACCCCATGATGGCGCAGCCATTCATACATCGCCTGATCGTCCTTCGTCGGCGGGTGCCGGAGATCGATCAGCTGCATGACGAGCTTCAGCGGCTCGCGATTCAGCAAATAGTTCTCGATAAATTTGCCCCACTGCTCGCGCTGTGTCTTTGACACCCGCGCATAGCCGTAGCCTGGGAGATCAACAAAATATAAGTCCTGATTAATTTTGTAATAATTTAAGGTTTGGGTTTTTCCGGGCTGCGAGCTGGTTCTAGCCAAGTTCTTGCGGTTGATCATGCGGTTGATGAGCGATGATTTGCCGACATTAGAACGCCCTGCCAGAGCAATCTCCGGCAAGGCATCATCAGGATATTGACTAGGTCCAACCGCGCTGATAATAAATTCCGCTTGATTGACCTTCATATAATTCACTACTTTCTTTCGTTAGCCGACATGTGCTGGCGGCTTATTTTTCACCAGAGCATGCTCCAGCACTTGATCCATATGACTGACCGGAATGAACGTCATTTCGTTGCGGACGCTTTCCGGAATGTCAATAATGTCTTTCTCATTATCCTGCGGCAGCAGAACCTTGCGAATGCCTGCGCGATGCGCGGCCAGCGCCTTCTCCTTCAAGCCGCCGATCGGAAGCACTCTGCCGCGCAGCGTAATCTCGCCGGTCATCGCCACTTCGCGGGAGACCGGAATGTTCGTCAGCGCGGAGATGAGCGCCGTTCCCATCGTAATCCCCGCAGACGGGCCATCCTTCGGAATCGCGCCTTCCGGGATATGAATATGGATGTCGTTCTTCTCATGGAAGTCCGACGGAATACCAAGCTCCGCAGCTTTCGAGCGCGTATAGCTGAAAGCGGCTTGCGCCGATTCTTTCATGACATCGCCCAGCTTCCCGGTCAAGGTCAGCTTGCCCGTACCAGGCATCACTGTGACCTCAATGACCAAGGTATCGCCACCGACTTCCGTCCAGGCAAGACCCGTTACGGCGCCAATCTGATCCTGCTCTTCAGCCAAGTTATAACGGAACTTGGCAGGTCCCAGATAATCTTTCAGATTGTCTGTTGTGATGTGCACTGGCGTGGCTGGATCGGAGACGATCTGCTTCGCCGCTTTGCGGCACATCCCTGCTACTTGCTGCTCCAGATTACGCACGCCGGACTCCCGGGTATATTCCCGGACGAGCTTCATCAGGGCATCTTCCTCGACGATCAACTGCTCTTCCTGTAAGCCGTGATCACGCTTCTGCTTCGGCAGCAGGTAGCGATTGGCGATTTGCAGCTTCTCGATTTCCGTGTATCCAGGAATATACAAAACTTCCATCCGATCGAGCAGCGGCCGTGGAATATTGTGAATGGCGTTTGCCGTCGTGACGAACATCACGCTCGACAAGTCAAAAGGTACTTCAATGAAATGATCACTAAAAGTGCTGTTCTGCTCGGGATCAAGAACTTCCAGCAGTGCCGATGCCGGATCACCGCGGAAATCCATGGCCATTTTATCGATTTCATCTAACAGGAAAACCGGATTATTCGACCCGGCGCTCTTCATTCCCTGAATGATGCGTCCTGGCATCGCTCCTACATACGTACGGCGATGGCCGCGAATCTCGGCTTCATCCCGAACGCCGCCAAGCGAAATCCGAATGAACTGCCTGCCCATCGATCTGGCGATGGATCTGGCGATGGAGGTTTTCCCCACGCCTGGAGGGCCAACCAAGCAAAGGATCGGTCCTTTCAGCTTCTGCACCAGCTTCTGAACGGCCAAGTATTCGAGCACGCGTTCCTTCGGCTTCTCCAAGCCAAAGTGATCTTCGTTCAGAATCTGCTCCGCTTTGGCAAGGTCGAGATCGTCTTCCGTCCGATTGGACCATGGAAGTCCGAGCAGCCAATCGATATAGTTGCGGATCACGCCGCCTTCGGCAGAAGTGGCCGGCATCTTCTCGAGACGGTCGATTTCTTTCTCAACCTTCTCCCGCACTTTATCCGGAAGCTGCGCTTCGTTCAGTTGATTCCGCAATTCATCCACTTCCCCGGCGCGGCCTTCCTTATCGCCGAGTTCCTTCTGAATGGCTTTCATTTGCTCACGCAGGTAATACTCCTTCTGCGTCTTCTCCATCTGCTTCTTAACGCGCTGGCTGATTTTGCGCTCCAGCTCCAGCACTTCACGCTCGTTGTTCAAGATGTTCAGCATCTTCTCCAACCGCTCGCGAACGTCTACAGTTTCGAGAATTTCCTGTTTATCCTTGATTTTCAACGATAAATGACTGCAGATCACGTCTGCCAGCCGGCCCGGCTCATCGATATCGGAGACAGCTGCCAGTGTCTCTGGCGTCACCTTTTTCGAAAGATTGATGTAATGTTCGAATTGGTTCAGAACCGTGCGCATCAAAGCATCGATTTCCGGATCGGTGTGTTCCTGCTCATGCAGCTCCTTGGCTGTTACTTCGTAATACTCGTCGTTGACAAGGTACTCCGTAATTTCAGCGCGCATCACGCCTTCAACGAGGACGCGAATTGTGCCGTTCGGCAGCTTCAGCATTTGCCGCACTTTTGCAATGGTGCCCACCCGGTAAATATCCTCTTTGGATGGTTCTTCTATATTGATCTCGGATTGAGAGCAGAGGAGAATCATGCTGTCATCAACCATTGCCCGTTCGAGCGCTTTGACCGATTTTTCCCGCCCCACATCCAGATGTAGAACCATACTCGGATAGACCAATAGTCCCCTTAATGGTAAAAGCGGCAATCTGCGCACCTTGATTTTACCAGGTCCCATCCTCTGCACCTCCTAATTTTCCTCTGCACAAGCGAGCCTTATCTTTCAAAAGCTGCATCTTCATGCAGAGAGCCCCAAATATTGTTTCCATGCTGCTTTACATTTTATCAAAACTGTAAACAAAACACCAATTGGCGCTCTGGCGCGGGTTCTGGGGCTCTGGACGGCATGTCAAAACTACGTATCCATACGGTTTGGCGACTTGGCGTGCAGAATCGGCAGCGTCTGTGCAGGAATGGCTCGCTCTGTGGTGATAGGCATCGGTATGACATTATCCTGCAGCTCGATGCCCAGCGCTGCTTGCAGCACCTCTTCAATCGAATCCACCGGCAGCACTTCAACGCCAGGCAGATCCGCGAACATTTCCTGCCAGTTTTCTTTGGGAACGATGACTTTCGTCGCGCCCGCCTGGAAAGCCGCTTCAACCTTGGCGACCACGCCGCCTACCGGCTTCACTTTGCCATGGATGCTCATCTCGCCGGTCATCGCCAGTTTGTTGTCGACAGGGATTTTATGAATCGCCGAAGCAATCGCTGTCGCCATAGAGATCCCTGCGGAAGGTCCGTCGATCGGAACGCCGCCGGGGAAATTAATGTGCAAATCATAATCCGCTGTGTTGAAACCCAGCTTGCGGAGCACAGTCAGCACATTCTCCACAGAGCCGCGCGCCATGCTTTTGCGGCGAATCGTCCGGGAACCGCCGCCCATCTCTTCCTCGTCGACAACGCCGGTAATATTGAATTTACCGGTTCCAGGCGCCTCCACTGGAATGGCGATCACTTCGATCTCCAGCAGTGTGCCCAGATTCGGACCGTAGACGGCCAAACCGTTCACAAAGCCGACTTGGGGCTGCGCAGGCACTTTGCGCTCCGGCCTTGGCGGGATTTGCGACGAATTGACGACCCATTCAATGTCCGCTGCGGTAATTTCTTCGCGCTTATCCGTCAAGGCAATACCTGCGGCAAGCTGAATGACATTGACGGCTTCCCGGCCGTTAGTCGCGTATTTCGTAACCACTTTGACCGCCGACGGGCTTTCTTTAAAGCCGATTTTCTTCAGCGCCTTCTCGGCAATTTCACCAATTTCTTCAGGCAATAGCGGGCGGAAAAAGATTTCCAGACAGCGTGAGCGGATTGCAGGCGGAATTTCACTTGGCGTGCGGGTTGTCGCCCCGACAAGACGAAAATCGGCCGGCAGCCCATTCTGGAAAATATCATGAATATAGTTAGGAATATTCGTATCCTCGGAGCTATAATACGCACTCTCCAAAAATACTTTTCGGTCTTCAAGCACCTTTAATAATTTGTTCATTTGCGTCGGGTGCAATTCTCCGATTTCATCGATGAACAGGATGCCCCCATGCGCTTTGGTTACGGCTCCCGGCTTCGGCTGCGGAATACCGGCAACACCCATGGCTCCAGCTCCTTGATAAATAGGATCATGCACGGAGCCGATCAGTGGATCTGCGATCCCCCTTTCATCAAAGCGTGCTGTTGTCGCATCAATCTCCGTGAACTTGGAGTCGGACCGGAATGGCGATTCCTGGTTTTTCTTCGCTTCTTCCAGAACAACGCGAGCCGCCGCTGTTTTCCCCACCCCTGGCGGGCCATAGATGAGCACATGCTGTGGATTCGGACCGCATAGCGCGGCTTTCAGCGCTTTAAGCCCTTCTTTTTGCCCTACGATGTCCTGCATCGAGGAAGGTCTTGTTTTCTCCGATAACGGTTTCGTCAGTGAAATGGAACGCAGCTTGCGCAGCTTCTCCAATTCCTTGCGGGACTCTCTATCAACAGCAGAGCGGTTCGTCTGCTGATTGCGCAGCAAATTCCAAAAATACAGTCCGATAACAACGGCGAAAAAAACTTGAATAACCATGAGCACTATGCTTAAGCTCATCCTACATACCTCCTCGTCGAACTAACTCATAAACGTCATACTTTCCATTATTCCCGCCTGAAAGAAGGTTAATCCAATCTATGCAAACTTTTGCAGGATGCATGAGACCTCGATCTTGGACGAAGGATAACAGTACAGATCAATGATGACAAAGGATGTGTCGTCGTGAAGCAAATTTTTTCTATCATTTTAAGTCTGCTATGCCTCTGCACGGCTACAGTTCCGGCCAGCGCCTCTTCCGGCAATCCACTGCTGCCCGAGGCTGACGTGCTGATTGATGTAGGTCATGGCGGTATCGACAGCGGCGCGATGTTCGGCAAGGTCGAAGAGAAGCACATGAATCTTGCCATTTCCAAAAAAACGTATAAAGCCCTTAAGAAAAAAGGCTATAAAGTCGTAATAAACCGAACTACCGATTATGCGCTAAGCGATGATAATCATTGGTCATACGGGAATCGGCATCGCAAAGACCTTGCTCAAAGAGCGGGAATTGCAAATACGCTCAAGCCGAAAGTGATGCTGAGCCTGCATATTAACTGGTCAGGGAAGCCGCAGCGGCGAGGGCCGATTGTGATCTACCAAAACCAATCCGACAGCATTCTGCTCGCAAATCTGTTGCAGCAGTCACTTAATCGGGTATACGGCTCACATGAGTTACCAATGCTTGGAAAGAAGTATTTCGTGCTCCGAAATACGAAATGTCCTGCTGTTATTGTAGAGTTGGGATTCATTTCTAATAGGACGGACCGCAAGCTGCTGAACGACGCCCATCATCAGGCTAAGCTGGCTGACGCGATCAGCAGCGCGATCGATCAATATTTCTCTATGATACATCCTTCTTAGCAGAGGGCATTTTTACTGTTTTGGAGATCGGCACGAAGGTTGCTTCCTGTTGAATGGACGGAATGGCTTCCTTAATGACCTGCGCTGTTTTCTTGCCGGGAGGGCCGACATGGCCAATCGCGATGCTGGTCTCTTTGTCATGAATCAGCTTCTTAAATCTCACCATCTGCTTACTGATATGGTTGTAAGTATAAATATCGTCAAAAAAGAGCTGATTTTCCGTATGAGGAACGCCCATTTGATCGCAAAGTTTGCCGATTGTGCTTTTCGGCGTCGTCCGGCTGTCCAAGATCATCAGGCCTCTCTCTTTGCAAACTTCGACGATGATTTTCATTACTCTTTCATCCGCCGTCGCTTTGGAACCCATGTGGTTGTTGATGCCGATGGCATAAGGCACGTCGTCAATGGCAGCGATCACGCGCTTGCGTATCTCTTCGTTGGACAAATCCGTCGTGATAGCACCCGGACCAAGCCAGCTTTTTTTACCGCGCACAGGCTCCATAGGGAGGTGCATGATGACCTCAAGGCCCTTCTCATGGGCTAATTGCGCGTCCTGCTTGGTTGACGGTAGGAACGGCATCACAGCAACGGTGAATGGAATGTTAAGGTTCAGCATTTCCTGCGTGCCGTCCATATTGTTGCCGAAATCATCAATCACGATGGCCACCTGTTTAGCTGCTTTGGCCGGAACCGGATTGGTTGGTGACGTCGGATTGAGCGGCGTCTCTTGCTGAGGGAGAGGTTGATCATTCGTTAATTTGCCTTGAACCGCATAAGCTGCTCCAGATCCATAGGGGAACAGCAATAGCAAAGCGAAGAGATAAAGCGTGATCGGGTACACTTGCTTGGACCTGATTTTCTTCTTGTACATAGGGACTCTCCTTCATCTTTAGCCTTGTATGGGAATGCAAAAACTTTCCAGATTCATTCATTATGCATCTTTTGCCCCCAGAATATGCGCTAAAAACAAAAAGCCCTTAAGGAAATCCTTAAGGGCTTTACTCGGAACAATCTAGTGCTTACGGCCAGGAATGACACCTGTTCTTTCGTAAGCTTCGACGATGATGTCTATTTCTTTTTTCAGCTCGCTCAGCAGCTCAGTTTCAGGCACTTTCCGAATCATTTCTCCATAGCGGAACAGCATGCCTTCACCGCGTGCGCCGGCAATTCCGATATCCGCTTCACGGGCTTCGCCCGGACCGTTAACCGCGCATCCCAGCACAGACACTTTGATCGGCACTTTAATCTTGGCAATGTAATCTTCCACTTCATTCGCAATCGAGAAGAGGTCGATGTCCAGACGACCGCATGTCGGGCAGGAAACCAGCGTCGCCGCATTCGTAATCAGACCGAACGTTTTGAGCAATTCACGCGCTACTTTGATCTCTTCTACAGGGTCTGCGCTAAGCGAGATCCGCACCGTGTTACCGATACCCATGTTGAGAAGTGCGCCAATGCCTGCTGCGCTTTTGACAGAGCCTGTAAACAGCGTTCCCGCTTCAGTAATGCCGAGGTGCAGCGGATAATTGAAGGCTTGGGCCGCTTTCGAATAAGCCGCGATGGCCATGGGCACATCGGACGCTTTAAGCGAAACGATAATGTCATGGAAATCCAGCTCTTCCAAAATATTAATATGGAACAGTGCGCTCTCAACCATCGCTTCCGGTGTAGGATATCCGTATTTCTCCAACAGGTGGTTCTCCAACGAACCCGCATTGACCCCAATACGAATAGGGATACCGCGATCTTTACAAGCCTTAACAACCGCCTCCACCTTCTCGCGGCGACCGATATTGCCCGGATTGATCCGTACTTTGTCGATGCCGTTCTCAATGGCGGCGAGGGCCAGACGGTGATCAAAGTGAATATCCGCGACAAGCGGGATATGAATCTGTTTCTTGATTTCTTTGATCGCTTCCGCAGCTTCCTTGTTATTCACCGTAACGCGGACGATCTGGCAGCCCGCCTCTTCAAGTCGCAGAATTTCGGCTACTGTCGCTTTGACATCAGCTGTTTTGGTCGTGCACATACTCTGGATAATGACCTCGTTGCTGCCGCCGATCGTTAAATCCCCCACGCGAACAGGCCGCGTGTCTTTTCTGTGGAACATTATGGTTTCTCCCCCCATGACACCAAACATCCTCCGCTCCGATTCCTGGATCAGGAACCGGATTGGAGGCTGTGTGTTAATTTATGAGATTATGGGTTACGCGCTCTCTTCTTTTTTCTTGCCGGTAGACTGACCGCCGTCTTTGGTTGTCAGAACAGGCGTTAGCTTATTCTGCACCGTTTCTTTGGTCACCTTGCAAGTGGAGACGTCCGTTCTCGAAGGCACCTCGAACATCACGTCGAGCATGATGCTCTCGATAATCGCCCGGAGACCGCGCGCGCCTGTGTTCCGCTTGATCGCCTCTTTCGCAATCGCGTCAAGCGCTTCTGCGTCGAATTCAAGCGACACGTTATCCATGTCAAGAAGCTTCTGGTATTGTTTCACCAAGGCGTTCTTCGGCTCGGATAGAATACGAACCAAAGCTGCTTCGTCCAGCGGCTCCAATGTGGAAATAACCGGAAGACGACCGACGAATTCTGGAATCAAGCCAAATTTCAGCAAGTCTTCCGGAAGAACCATGGACAGGTACTCGCCTGGTTTCAAGTCTACTTTGCTGCCATCCGTGCTGAAACCGATGACCTTCTTACCGATTCTGCGCTTTATAATTTGCTCCAGACCATCGAAGGCACCGCCGCAAATGAACAGAATGTTGGTTGTATCGATTTGAATGAATTCCTGGTGCGGGTGTTTACGTCCGCCTTGCGGTGGAACGGAAGCGACCGTACCCTCAAGAATTTTCAGTAAGGCTTGCTGTACGCCCTCGCCGGAAACGTCTCTTGTGATCGACGGATTCTCGGACTTGCGCGCCACTTTATCGATCTCGTCAATGTAGATGATGCCGCGCTCGGCTTTCTCCACATCGTAGTCTGCTGCTTGAATTAGCTTGAGCAGGATGTTCTCTACATCCTCGCCCACGTAGCCGGCTTCTGTCAAAGAAGTCGCATCCGCGATAGCGAACGGAACGTTAAGAATCTTGGCAAGCGTCTGCGCCAGCAACGTCTTACCGCTTCCTGTAGGGCCTAAGAGTACGATATTACTCTTCTGCAGCTCTACATCCTCAAGCTTGTTCTGCGAATTAATCCGCTTATAGTGGTTGTAAACCGCTACAGCCAGCGATTTCTTCGCTTGGTCTTGCCCAATGACATACTGATCCAAAATAGTACGGATCTCTTTTGGTTTTGGAACATCCTTCAGGTCCAATTCTTCTTCATGACCTAATTCTTCTTCCACAATCTCCGTGCAAAGCTCTATACATTCATCACAAATGTAAACTCCCGGACCGGCAACTAGCTTGCGCACCTGGTCTTGGGATTTTCCGCAGAAAGAACATTTGAGCTGGCCTTTTTCATCGTTAAATTTAAACATGGGATCACTCCTTTATTTCAAGTCGTTTCGAGTGATAACCTCGTCGATTAAACCGTATGCCTTCGCTTCTTCAGCGCTCATAAAGTTATCGCGATCGGTGTCTCTTTCGATCTTTTCAAGCGGCTGTCCCGTACGCTCAACATAGATTTGATTGAGCTTTTGCTTCGTTTTGATAATCCAATCCGCATGGATCTTAATATCTGTCGCTTGACCTCTAACACCGCCAAGCGGTTGGTGAATCATCACTTCCGCATTTGGCAGCGCGAATCGCTTGCCTTTGGCTCCGGCTGTCAACAGCAAGGAACCCATACTTGCAGCCATACCTACGCAGATCGTAGATACGTCAGGTTTAATGAATTGCATGGTATCATAGATACCCATTCCCGCCGTTACGGACCCACCTGGGGAATTGATATATAAGTGGATATCTTTCTCAGGATCCTGAGCAGATAGAAACAGCAGCTGGGCAATGACCAAATTAGCCACATCATCATCGATGGCGCTACCGATAAAGATAATGCGGTCCTTGAGCAGGCGCGAGTAGATATCGTAGGAACGCTCCCCACGAGCCTCTTGTTCAACAACCATAGGAATAAGACTCATTGTAACCAACTCCTTTATGGCAATCGCCATGTTCACCCTATGCGGGAAATTAGAAGGAAACGGGAAAAGCGATTCCCATTTCCATTCACATCATCATATTAACACGTTTGAAGAACAAAGTCATTTTTTCAGGCGGAGCGCTATGTAAGACGGTAAAGCTTATGTACTTTGCAGCCATTTCAGTGAATTTAGGGTAAAAGAAAGGCACGCCAGCGTTTCGAACGTGCCTTTACTTACCTTATTTACACTGCTGCGGAAACATTCTTGCTATTTTCGAGCAGGAAGTCAACTGTTTTTCTTGCTACCAGATCGTTAGTCAAGCCTTCCAAGCTGCCGTTAGAAGCGAACAGCTCGCGAAGCTCAGCTGCGGATTTTTGGAAGGATTGCGAGTATTTCTCAAGCTCTTCATCCACTTCCGCATCTGTAACCGTGATGTTCTCAGCAGCTGCAACAGCTTCAAGAACCAGGTTGTTCAGAACGCGTTTCGCCGCATCTTCTTTCATTTGCTCTTTAAGCACTTGCTCGTTTTGTCCGGAGAACTGGTAGTAGATTTCCAGCGTCATGCCTTGGGAACGAAGACGTCTTTCGAATTCTTTCACCATCACGTCAAGCTCAGCTTCTACCATAGCAACTGGAATTTCAACGTCAGCATTCTCTGCAACTTTGGCTACAACCGCTGTTTCTCTAGCGACTTGTGCATCTTGCGTTTTACGCTCCTGAAGAGTTTTCTTCAGATCTGCTTTGTACTCTTCAAGCGTATCGAATTCGCTAACATCTTTCGCGAACTCATCGTCAAGAGCCGGCAAGTTTTTACGCTTGATGTCGTGAATTTTCACTTTGAATACAGCTGCTTTGCCTTTTAGCTCTTCGGAGTGGTAGTCCTCAGGGAACGATACTTCAACGTCTTTCTCTTCGCCTTTGGCAAGACCAACGATTTGTTCTTCAAAGCCTGGGATAAAGCTGTTGGAGCCTAGCTCAAGCGAATATTTCTCCGCTTTGCCGCCTTGGAACGCTTCACCGTCTACGAATCCTTCGAAATCGATGACAACGACGTCGCCGTTAGCAGCTTGTCCTTCTTCAAGAACAACCAACTCAGCATGACGCTGTTGAAGACGCTCAAGTTCTGTATTCACTTCTTCATCAGTGACTTCTTCGTTAGCCGCTTCAACTTCAACGCCTTTGTAGTCACCAAGTGTTACTTCCGGTTTAACCGTTACTTTCGCTTTGAACTTCAGCACTTGACCTTTGCCGAACTGCTCAACGTCTACTTCCGGACGGTCAACAGGCTCGATTTTAACCTCTTCGATCGCTTGTACGTAAACTTCTGGCAAAATGATATCCAAAGCGTCTTGGTATAGGCTTTCCACACCAAATTTAGCTTCAAAGATAGAACGAGGAACTTTTCCTTTACGGAAACCTGGAACGTTCACTTTCGCGGATACTTTTTTGAATGCTTTATCCAGTGCATCTGCGACGCGGTCTGCGCCAACTTCCACTTCAAGAACGCCTACGTTCTTCTCTATTTTTTCCCAACTTGCTTTCATTTTATGCCTTCCCCTCCAAAAATGTACCATGACATATTTTCACGTTCTGGCGAGTGGAGTGTCCAATCTAATACCCCTACTTACCATTATAACCATTCTATTATAACATATAACATTTTCATTTCAAGGCGAACGCTAGCGATCCTTACGATGGATTGGGGATCATTTGTTGTATGAACGCTTGTAGTGTCGAATACGCCCGTCTCCACTGCAGCGTCATCGAGTCGACAATGCCATATGTATCAAGAAGCTCTTCACGGTCCACCATGCCGAACATGCGCTCCTGGAGCGACGCGTGCAGCGCAGAGGCCCATACATCGACTGCCCCCTCCTCAGGCTTCAGCAGTTCCGTATACACGTTGGTCCCGTAGGCGTAGGCCAGAAACTCTTGCCAAGTCTGTTCAGCGAAAAAGACAAAATCAGGCTGGCTCATTTCACTAATTTCCCCAACCCGGCGAATCATATCACGTATCTGGGCTGGAAAATCTTCCGGGCCCAGCGGCGTTTCCTCAATATCCAGCGGAATCTTCTTGCCGTTCTTGGGCAGCTCGACGATGCCGCGCTCGCCCATTTGGCGCAATGTCTGCAGCGCTTTGAATTGAATATGCGGGTGCCGCGGCCTCTCGGATACCCATTGCCTTACCGTAAGGCAAGCGACAGGCAGCTCAACAAAGGCCAGCTGTTCCAGCGCGGCGATCTGCTGCTCCAGACTTCCGGCCTTCAGCATGTCGAGCAGCTTATCAATATAAGCCGCATCATCCGAAGTCTTGTCCTTGATGAATTGCCGCAGCAAGTCTTCCTCCTTCTCTTCGTCCCGCGCATCCTCCGTTCCTGACGTGGAGCTACCGAAGATGATTTCCGGATTCATCGTATGCAGCCAATTGAGCAAAGCTTCCCACTGGCTTGACTTATTAACATCCGTATGAGGAAACTGGAGCAAGAAGGTCAGCAGCTGTGCTGCGTCCGTGTACTGCTCTCTCTGAAGAAATCGGGTCAGCTCTTCTTCGTAGAACTGCTCGGTTTTCGGAAAAAGAATTAAATTGTTCATCGTTGGTTCTGTTATGGGAATCACCTCAGAAAACTTGGTCTCGCTGGAGACAGTTTACTTGATTGTATGCAGGAATGCAAAAAAAAAAAAA